>Ga0210051_1000101_pt1 | contig 62812 bp, 62 predicted proteins | sample CryGey092014_all_FD_185464 | JGI IMG/M metagenome (GOLD analysis project Ga0210051, IMG submission 185464) | Groundwater microbial communities from aquifer - Crystal Geyser CG23_combo_of_CG06-09_8/20/14_all (SPAdes) (version 2) | ecosystem: Environmental > Aquatic > Deep subsurface > Groundwater...
ATGGGTTATAAAAGATGAGACAGAGGCGGGAAATCACAATAGACGTTTCAGATCAAAAGAATATGATAGCTTGGATCCCTACCTTGTTATCGACTACACACCTGCAGATAACATTAATCCTGACACAGATATTGGATACATCACAAGAGATAACTATGACACAGATCCACATCAATGTGTCCAATGGGACAATTACTATGTAACTTGGACAACATACAATGAAGATATCGTAACACACGGTATTTCAGAAGATGATGATTCTGGTGTAAGAGTATCCACAAACTCACCACAGTATGTTTGGGATACAATATTGAACTCTTGGCAGATGGTAAATCCTGACGGAAACGCAGAAGATGGTGACTTGCAAGTTCCATGGTACTCTCCTTTCTATGCATGGACTGATGGTATTCTATCAGAAGGACATCATAGAGTTTGTGGTAGAGCAAGGGATTTAGATGGAAATCAGGAAAATCCAGTTATTGGAGTTATAAATGTTTGGTCTTTACCAGATGATGATTGTTGTGATGTTTGTATTGATAAAGAAACTCCACCTGTAACTACAAAAGAAGTTTCTGAACCTAAAGAACCAAAAAGTGCAGATGAAAACTTTTATGTTACTGATGAAACAAATTTCACATTAACTTGCACTGATACCTGCGCAGAAAACGAAGATGCAGGATACACAATTCCAGGTTCTGGATGCAAGGAAACAAAATACAAAGTGAAATTCTGTGGTGCAAATGAAAATTGTTGTTTAGAATCTACACAAGGTACATGGGATGATTGGATAACTTATGAACTTCTTTCATTCCACTTAGGAACAGAAGATGGTTACTATTGCTTACAATGGTATAGTGTGGATAATGCAAACAACAAGGAAACAGACAACTATCAAGAACACAAACTTGATAACATTCCACCAGAAGCAAGTAAACTTGTTGGTGAACCAAAATATCCATATGATGTAGAAGTTCCAACAGGCTATGATGCAGAATCATGGTATGTTTCTCCACAAACTGAATTCACATTTAGTTGTGTAGATTCAGAAGTTGGAGCAACAGAAGTTTGTTACATGATAGGTTATACTATCACATGTAATGATTTGGTAGATGGTTCATATACAACAACATTTGACTTGCCACATGGAGAATTTAACATTTCTTACTGGTGTATTGATGCTTTAGGAAATTCTGGACAAGGTTCCTCATATCAAAAATATGAAAGAGACTTTATGGAGAGAATTCCACCAGAAATTCAAATCCTAAATCCAGACAGTCCAATCGGATGTGCAATGCTTACATTTGATGTAATCGCAATTGTAACTGATGCAGATTCTGGCGTTCAAACAGTTGAAGCCAGACTTGTAAATTCTGCTCCTCAGGGAGTTGTATATGATTGGACAGCAATGGAATCCATAGGAAATGATAAATACAGAGTAGCATTCAGCAACTTGATTGATGCTGGAAATTACAATGTTGAAGTCAGAGCTTTTGACAATGTTGAAAACAAAAATACAGTTCCAAAATCAGTAGACTTTTACCAAGATGTTTACTTCGAAACAGCACCGGAATCATGTACAGTAGACTGGACAGAAGGCGGTCAATGTAATTTTGAATACCAAATGACTTTATGTCATGGAGGTGATAAAGTTGCAATGACTATGCATAAACTATGTTGCTTAACATGGTTAAATCCAACATTAAGCAATGGTGTTGATACAGTTTTTGTTGAAGAACTTTTCAAGTTACCAACATTCTGGTATGCAATAAATGTTTATGTTGAACAGTTTACAGACTGGTGTTCGAGTGATACAAATACATTGTGGGGTGATTACATAACATTAAGAAACTGGAATGAAGAAACCAGAACAGGTTATGTAACTCTTAACTTCGAAGTTCCGGAACTAGACAGTTGTGGTATGTGTGACAAGATATATTATGCAATCGACTATCAGGACAAACTTCAGTTCTACTCTTATCCAAGAGTAAGTTACTTTGGTATTGAATGTGATGGCGATAATAACATAATATTCAATCCAAAAGGTCCAACATACTACGAATGTGGTAATGGAATAAAAGAAAACGGAGAACAATGTGATTTCGAAGGAACTAGAACTTGTGAATCAATTTACGATTCAGCAAATTCTGGTTATCATTGGGAAGGTTCAGCAAGCTGTAGTGAAACTTGTACATTATCAGGATGTACACAAGTTGCAAACCCAGCTCAAGCAGCCTCCGGCGGAGGAGGTGGCGGTGGAGGTTCAGCAATGAATTCACAAACAACTTTATCAGGTGGTGAAACAGCAGATTGTTCTGTTACAAACACATGCAACCTTGGTGAAGATGTTAAAGAGGAATTGAGTGTTGTAGAACCAAAAATAACCTCAACTGACGAAGAAGGAAATGATAAAACACCAGTAACAGGTAGTTTCTTGGGACTAAGTCAAGGTGCTAAGAAAGCTATGATTGGTGGATTAATCTTCCTAGCAATAGTTGGAATAACATTGTTGATAACAACAGCTGCCAAAAAGAAGAAGTCCAAATTTAGTTTTTAATTTAATTTCTTTTTTTTCTTTTTTTATTTTCTTTTTGTATTAATTTTATAGTTATGACAAAACAAAAAGTTTATAAATAGATATTTCTTCATCTTTTTTATGATGCGAAACAAAAAAATTACATTATTGGGAATAATTTTATTTATAAGTATAATTTTAGCTTCAATTTTCGCGTCTGTTTTATTATTTAATCTCTTAAAAAGCGAGATATCACTAAAAACAGCTTTATCTGATATTAAGATGCAGATAGATAAAGAAGAAGAAAATATCGCTGTATTCAGTGATTATCTTAAAGAAAAAGATTGTTTAAATAATAACTCAATTAAATCAAAAGAGACAATTGAAGAAACATGTTACGATTGTTACATTAAAAATGGATAAAAGAATATTAGCATTTATATTAATATGTATCGGTGTGTTTTTATCCTTAACATACCTCTTTTTTTCTTTATTATCAATAGCACAAAGTAAAGAAGATGAAGAGACATTAAAAGAGTTAAATTTAAAATTGAACACATTGAAAGAAAATTATTTGCAACTAGAGAGATATTCTGAATATTTAAATGAAACTTGCGTAGAAAATTTTGATAAGAATTATGAGTGTGAGGATCCCTGTAGGTTGTATTATGAAGAAAATGAAGATTTATGTGATTATTATATATTATGTCCTATTTTATGCTGGCAAAATATAAATTATATAGAAAACAATCTTAAAGAAATTAAGAATAAAAAAAGTTTGATTCCAATAGGCGCTGTTTTCTCAGGATATTAATATGATAAATGTTTGGAATGTATTTGCATTAATTTATAGTGTATTCATCTTCGCATATCTGTTTATTCTATTCTTCTTGATAGCTTTTAGAAGAAAAGAATATAAAAAACCATACTTAAAACCATTTTCAATAATTATCCCTTGTTATAACGAAGATTCTAAATACTTAAACTTATGTTTAAATTCTATAATAAATGCAAATGGAAACAAAAAAATAATATTAGTTGATGATGGTTCAACAAAAAAAGAAACTTTAGATACATTAAAAAGATATGAAAATAAGATAACAATTATTCACAAGGAAAACGGAGGTAAGATATCTGCACAAGTTGAAGGTTTAAAATATGTTAATACTGAAATTGTTATATTTACAGACTCAGATACTATTATGAATAAAAATGCTCTTCTTGAATTATTAAAACCATTCAATAATCCAAATATTGGCGGGGTTTCAGGAAATGTAAAATTAGCAAATAGAAATCAAACATTTTTAACAAGAATAATAAGTTCTATGTATAATTGGTCTTTTAATACTAAAAGACACGCTACCGGGGGGATAGGAGTTATGTATGTATGTCCGGGAGCATTAGCTGCTTTTAGAACAATTTTGATTCAGAAACTATTGCCAGATTATACAAATCAAATGTTTTTAGGAAAAAAAGCCGGAGATATATCTGATGATGCCTATTTAACTCTAAAAGTTCAATTTAAATTTAAGAAAAAAATAGCATTCCAAAAAAATGCTGTTGTCTATACTTTTTCTCCATTTAAATTAAAAACGTTTTTAAAACAACTTATACGATGGCAGAAAGGAGTATATAAAGAAATTTTACAATCATCAAGAGATAATAAGAAAGGGAATAGGCTGTTATTTTTTGATATGTGGTATGGATTATTTACATCATTAATAATTAAATTTATAGTCTTATTTTTTATCATCTATTTAACTATAACAAATATTCAATATTTACTAATATACATCACAATTACTGGATTTTGGATAATCGGAGTTGGTGCGCTATACAACCTATATACTTTATTTGAAGATAAAAAAGATTTTTTTTACAGCTTTCTTTGGACTGTTGGGTATGAAACAATTTTTTGGATAACTACTATACCTGCTTTGTTGGGGATAAGAAATCAAACAACCTGGGGGACAAGATAATCTTTATAAATATGTTTTTTTATGCTTATCCATGGGATTAAGCAGAGAACAAATAGTATATTTTATGGCAGAAAGTACTTATCTGGGAGGCAGTTATGCAAGAGATTACAGAAATTCCCGGAGAGTTGGATGTTCTAATCTAACCAATCGTATATTAAGCAGACCATGGGTTGGAGCAGTGGTTTTATCTGAGAAAGGAGAGATTATTGGAAAAGGATATAAACAATTTTTAGATGATACCAATTTAATATTACATGCTGAGAGAGTTGCAATAGAAGAAGCTTTAATTAATATCAAAAGGGATTCATTGGGGGGAGCAACATTGCTAACTACTTTAGAACCTTGTTATCACGAAGGTGAAAAGGGTTTAAACAGTTGTTCACATCTTATAGTTGAAAGAGGAATTAAAAAAGTTATATTTGGTCTGGAAGATCTATCAATGCAAAAAAAAGGTGTGAAATATTTGCAAAAATGTGGTGTTAAAGTTGAAATGTTTGAAGGATTAAATGAAACTATCACAAGAGAATTGATGAGAAGTCCCAAAAAAACAGAACGAAGATTAATGACAAATGAACAATGGATGCATTTTTTAGAACTTTTAAAGAAACAAATTTAATAGATTAGATTTTCAGCTTTTCCTTCAATCTTTCAATAAATTCAAATTGTTCGGGAATTATAATTTCTCTGGCTTCTTCTTCATCAAAAAATTCCGCTTTATCCACTTCGGGAATTTCCAATTTCTTCCCTGATTTTGGTGGCCACTCGACAGAACAAGTGTTGCTTTTTATTTTTCCATTAAAATCTTTTTCAAAAGCCCAAGCATAAACTATTTTTCCAGATTTTTGTTTTACTGTTCCAAGATAAATGTAATCTTCTTTTTTTTCTGAAACTTTTATTCCTGTTTCCTCGTTAAATTCCCTTATTGCCGTCTGAAAAATACCCTGTCCATCAATCTCACCTTTCGGAATTCCCCATAATCCTCTGTTTCGTTTAGTATAATAAAGTCCTCCAGGGTGTGCGAGAAATACTTCTAATTTTTTAGATATAATCCTATACATCAATAAACCAGCTGAAATTTTTTTGGATTCTTTAATTTTACATTCCATTAAAATTAGAAATCGGAATAGTTTAAAAACTTTATGTTGATAAAATATAAAAAATTTATCTTTTAGTGAATATAAAAGTTTAAATACCAGTTAATCCATAATTTTTTATAAATTTTTATAAAAAGGTGTTGGCAAAATGAAAAAAGAGTTGACATTGATGATTATTTTCGCTGTTTTAACTGTTATTTTATTAACGAGCTTATCATTTTCTGAAGATGGAAAGGAAAAATACTTTGTAAAAAAGATAAATAATGATTTTTCTGCTTTGACAGCAGAAAATATCCAATCTGAATCTGAAAATTATTTTGTTGCTGAATTAACTGAAGATGAAAAAACAGATTTGATAAGCAAAGGTTATGAAATCCAGAAAGTAGGAAAAGCAAAAGCATTTTTACAGGACACAAAAAATCTGACAAATGCGACTTATGCCTGGAATTATAAAGTAATTAATAATATTACCGGATTAAACCAGACTGTATGTATTATTGACACTGGTGTAAATTACAGCCATCCAAATTTGGGAAATTGCACAGCTATAGGAAACAATTGCAAGGTTATAGCCGGTTATGATTTTATAAATGAAGATGATAATCCTATGGATGACAACGGACATGGTTCTTATATTGCAAGTGTTGTTGCAGCTTCAAATTATAATGGTTTAAGCGGGATAGCGCCAGATGCAAGAATTGTTGCAATGAAAGTTCTGAATGTTAATGGAACTGGTTACATGAATGATATTAAATCTGCAATTGACTGGTGTATAGACAATTCAACTAAATATAATATTACTGTAATAAGTTTAAGTTTAGGTTGTGTTACTGATGATGGTGGAGAAGTTATATTTGATGCGTATTGTGATGATGAAAACGCGACATGCAATTCAAATGTTTTAGCTGAAAGCATTAATCATGCTTTATCTCATAATATAGCTGTAGTTTCTGCAACAGGGAATGCCGGTTCTCCAATTAGGATAACAAGTCCGGCATGCATCAAGAATGTAACAGCTGTCGGTTCAGCAAATAAAGACAATACAATTTCAAGTTTCAGTAACAGAAATAGTTTAACAGATGTTTTGTCCTATGGAAATTTAGTAAATACCACAAATATGAGCGGTTATAATCAGGCAAGAGGAACAAGTATAGCAGTTCCGCATGTTTCAGCTGCATTTTTATTGATGAAGCAATTATTAACAGAATCAAACAGGAATGATAATATATCCCAAATAGAGTCATACATAATAAACTCAAACAACAAAGTTACAGACTCTAACCTAACTTACAATATACTAAATATCTATGATGCATTCAACAACGCTGGTATTTTTGGATTTAAAATAACAATAATACATCCGGAAAATACAACTTATAACACAAAAGCAATAGATTTTAATGTAAGAGTTACAAATGCAGGAAGTTTCTGCTGGTATAAATTAGATTACGGAAACAATGTTACAATGACAAAAGTTAATAGTACTTACTTTACAGCTTATGATTCAAATGTAACAGAAGGTTTCAGAAATGTAACATATTGGTGCAATAATACAGATAATGTGTTGAACTCTACTGATTACAGATATTTTACAATAAATACAAGTTCAAATATCTCCGACACTACTGCGCCAGTAATAACAATACTAAATCCATTAAATCAGACTTACAATACAAGTTCAATAAACTTTAATGTTTCTTTGAATGAGAACAGCTCAATTTGTTTGTATTCTCTTGATGCTACATCAAATATAACAATGGAAAAATTAAACTCAACTTATTTTGGTTATTTGGCCAGTGTTGCTAATGGTTTCCATAAAGTGATATACTGGTGTAAGGATACATCAAATAATTTTGGTGTTAGTTCCTACAGATATTTTACTGTTAATTCAAATTATACAAATACAGCTCCATCACCAACAGCAACATATCCTGGAAGCAGTTCAGCACCAGGACCAACGTTAACTGAAGATTATGATGGTTATGATTTGGAATTTAAAGTTACTGATGAAAATACCAACGTTTCCTGTGAGGTTTATGTTGGAAATGCGACTGTTATAAGTTTAGAATGGAATGAAAATGTTACAGCAGATGGCTCAACTAAAAAAGCTGAGGAGATATATTTAGCTCCAGAGGATGATAGATGGTATGTGAAATGCAGTGATGGTTTGTTGACTGGACAAAGTTCCTATTTATACTTTTTAATTAATCCTTTGGAAGAAGATGAAGACGAAGATTCATCAAGTAGTTCAAGTTCTTCCAGTAGTAGCTCATCTGGAGGTGGTGGTGGAAGTTCAACTAAAAAAACATGTGTAGAGAAATGGGAGTGTGCTCCTTGGACAGAATGTTTCAATAAGCTACAAGGTAGAGAATGTGTTGATAAAAATAACTGTGGAACTACAAAAAACAAACCAGAAACTGAACAAACTTGTGAAGTAAAAAAATCTAACGCAACAAATGAAACAATTTTAACTGGGGCTGTTATAGGAGAACAAAATAAAAAATTAAAACTGCCTTCATTTATAACAGGTAATGTTGTAGGATTGTCTCCAAAAGCTTACTGGTTAGGAATATCTTTAGGATTATTTGTGTTGTTAGGTTTATCCTTATTAACTTCCCTCTTATTAAAAAAAGGTAAAAATAAGAGAACAAAAGAATTTCCGAAGATATCCTCACCGAAAGGAATTAAACCGGTAAATATAATCTCCGAACACGAATGGAAAAAAAGATTGCATGGCAAATAAATTATTCTAGAATAGTTACATCCAAAAACATAAGTCTTAAAAAGTAGTATTTTCTTAATTTTGTGGTATGGTTAAGGGAAAAATTCCTATATTCAGAAGGTTGATGAGAAAAAGAGAAGAGCCTAAAAAATATAGTTCAACAAGCAAGATTTCCAAAGCGAAATTTAAGAAAACAAAAGCTTTAGTGTTGGTTTCTGGCGGACTGGACTCATTATTGGTTGTAAAGCTTCTGCAGAATCAGGGCATAGAAGTAGAAGCTGTATATTTTGCAACACATTTTGACAATACTAAAAACTTACGATGGCTGGATTTCCTTATTAACAATATGAATGTCAAGATAAACAAGATGAATGTCGAGCCGGATTATCTCGATATGTTAAAAAAACCAAAATATGGTTATGGAAAAAATATGAACCCATGCATAGATTGTCATGCTTATATGCTAAGAAAAACAAAAAGATTATTGAAAGAAAGAGATGCACAGATTATAGCTACTGGAGAAGTTCTTGATGAAAGACCGATGAGCCAAACTATGAAAGCTTTGGATATCGTAGAAAAGGAAGCTGGATTAAAAAATGCTGTTTTAAGGCCTTTATCTGCCAAATTATTGCCAAAAACAGTCTACGAAATCCAGGGTTTAGTTGACAGAGAAAAACTTTTAGATATACATGGAAGACAAAGAACAAGACAGTTAGAATTGGCAAAAAAATATGGAATTGAAGGATTTAACAGTCCCGCAGGTGGATGTTTACTTACTGAAAAAGAATTTGCAAAAAAAGTAAAGGATTTAATCGAGAAAGGAAAAAGCTTTGATTTTGATGATGTTGAATTGTTGAAGATAGGAAGGCATTTCAGATTTAAGGAATGCAAAATTATAGTCGGAAGAAATGAATATGAAAATGACAAGATTATCCAGCTGGCTAAAGATGATGATCTGCTTTTTGAAGCTGTAAGCATTCCAAGTCCTGTAACTTTATTGAGAATAAAAGAAAGAAGTACAAATTCCGAGTATATAAACGCAGCTGCTTTGTTAACTGCATGTTACTCCGACGCTGCAAGGCAGGGCATAAATGAACTTGAAATTGAATATCGCTCCTCAAAGAAAGATTCAACAATTATAGCTGAAGTTGATTTAAAAAAGTGTAAAGAATTCAAGGAAAAGTATAAGGTTTAAGTGCATCTTTCTTCAAAATCATAACAATTATTTTCTATAAATTGTGCTAAGGTCATTGTTGCTTCGGCACATTTATCAACGCATAAATTTCTATCTTCCAAATTTATATTGTAATCATTATTATTTACACCAATTCTTTTCATAGCCAAATTAACTTCAATATTTTCTCCTCTAAAATCAATTTCTCTTCCGTCTGCGACTATTTTACATTTAGCTGTTCCTTGAATGCATGCTAATAAATATCCGTTAATATCGGCAGGTGTCTTCCCCTTTATTGGAACTAATGCGAAAGGTCCGCTATCTTTCCAAGATGCTTCATATTCAATTTTTGCTATGGGTGTATCTAAAGGGGATCTAGAATATTCGAGATTTCCCCCGGAAGAAGATGTTTCTATCACTAATTCTGAGCCATGAGGTATTACTTGTCCTCCAGTAAAACCATTAAATAGAACGGGAAGTTGTGAAACATCACCATTCATACTCTCAAAGATTTCATTTAATCTGCCACCACCAATATCTTTTATATAATCCAAAGCCATTTGTTCTGAATATCCTCTGAATAGATCATTACAAGTTGATCTTTCAGAATCTGCAGAACAAGTAATTTCTTGAAAACAATTATAATTAGGATTGTTTAGATAATTATTTATTGAAGAAGCTGCACTAATATTATCACAATTCCTATAATTATAAATAGGGCTATGTCCTCTTTTATTCATAAAATTATTAACATTCAATAATATTTAAATATATATCTTTTTTATTGTAATAAAATGAGCAAATACAAAATACTTCAAAAGAGAGAGAGATGCATTGGTTGCGGAGCTTGTGTTTCAATTTGTCCTAATAACTGGTTTATGGATAAAGATAGAAAAAGCAAACCAAAAAAAACAGAGGTAGATGAAAGAGAACTGCAATGCAACAAAAATGCTGCTAATGCATGTCCTGTAGGGATAATAAAGATTGAAAAAGTAAAATGAAACTTGCAACTCCAACAGAAATAGCTGAAAATCTTAAGCACAAGCATTATGGCTTGTCAAAACATGGAGCTGTGCAGATTTGTTTGTGGACAAAAAAAGCTTTGAGAAATGAGGGTGTTTGCTATAAAGAAAAATTTTACGATGCTCATTGTCATAGATGTATGGAAATGACTCCTTTGGCTGTATGGTGCAACCAAAATTGTATTTTCTGCTGGCGTCCTTCAGAATGGCTTAATTTAAATGATTTGAAAAAAGAATTGGAAAAACCAGAAGAAATGGTTGAAAAATTAATTGAAAAAAGAAAAAAACTCCTTTCTGGTTTTGGTGGTAGTGTAAAAAAATATAAGACAGAGAGATTGTTTAAAGAATCTCTAATTCCAGACCATTTTGCAATCTCTTTAAGCGGAGAGCCAACATTATATAAAAAACTTCCAGGATTGATTAAACTATTAAAAGAAAAATACAAAGCAAGAACTGTTTTTCTAGTTACAAACGGTTCTCAGCCAGAAATGCTTTTAAAATTGCAAAAAGAAAGAGCATTACCGATTCAACTCTATATTTCTTTTGAATCTCCAAATGAAAATGATTTCTTAAAAACAAATAAACCAAGAAGTAAAAATGCTTGGAAAACCTTGATGAGAACTTTTTCAATACTTCCAAAACTAGATGTAAGAAAAGTTATTAGAATAACTTTAATGAAGAACATAAATGATTCTGAAGAAAAAATAAAGCAATTTTCTATGATTATAAATGAATCTTTCGCAGATTTTGTCGAATTAAAATCTTATATGCATGTTGGTTCATCAAGAGAAAGATTAAAAAAAGAAAATATGTTAGAACATAAAGAAATAAAAGAGATCTCAAAAAAATTTCTAAAATATTTAAAAAATTTCAGATATGAAGACGAACAAAAAGAATCAAGAATTGTTTTATTGAAGAATAAGAAAAGTCCGTACAAAACAAAATTTGATTAATCAGAACTATTCAACAAATCATTTAATTCTTTGGAAGCATAACTTGGACTTTTTTTCTCTTCTTTTTTTGGCATTATCAAACTGTCAATTTCATCCTCGTCGTATTTTGGGGTTTTTCTTGGCTCTATCTTCTTTTCTTCAACTTCTTTTGTTCCAAAGACCTCATTTACTCTATCCATGTATGGCTTGAATTTGTCTTTTATTGACATTCCTTCTACGATAAATACTTCCTCTGCCAAATCCTCATAATTAATAAATCCAATTCTTTTTGATTTAATATCATCTTGAACTTTTTTGTATAAATTGCTTGAAATCAAAATCTGAGAATTTCTTGAACGAACTGATAAATCTTTTGCAATTCTTAACAAATAACCAGAACTGTTGTATTTGAAGATATTATCAGACAAAACAGACAAAACTTCATCTGTATGAATACCAATCCCAACATCTAAATTCAAATTATATTTTTTAAGTTCAGATTCATAATTTTCATTTATCTCTTTTATTATTAAAGCGCATTTAACTGCGGCAATTCTGTGCTGGTTTTGAAGAAGGACATTGAAAAATGCTAATATGTTTGTTCCCATTACATGCACAACACCACCATAAGATTCAATTTTTGCAATAATATCTTTAAGATATTTCTCCAAAAATTTGTTAGATTGTATTGTTCCTAGAACTTCATCAATTAAGGAAATATTTTTTAAGGATAAAAATAATAATGTTACTTCTTTCTTTCTTCCGTGCACCATTAACGCAGGCATTACATGCCTAATAGCTGATTTTTTATATCTGCTTACTATTTTAGACACTGTATCTTCAACAAAATGTTTAGATACTGTTTCTATCTTTACTTCTTTATCTGTTTTCACACCCTTTATCCTTGATTTAATTTTGTCAAGTATCGCCATTTTAATTTTTAAGTTTATTTATCTTTATTAATTTATGCCTGAATAAGAAATAGAGTACGTAAATCAGTATCATAACAGATAATGCCAAAGCACCTAATAAATACAAGCCAGTATTTGAATCTGATTTATCTATATTTGAGACAGCTTTCCCAGTCATTATTGTCAAGAAATCTCCATTAGAATTAATAAAAGAATTGCTTGAAACAAAAATTTGAATTCCTATTAAAACTATCAAAATTGAAGTTATAACAAGAATTGAAGCCATCTTTTCTTTTTCCATAAAAAATTTAAGAAATGTTTGTATATAAATCTTATTATTGAAAATTTTATGTTTATTTTTAATATTTTTCTTCGTTATCCTCAAAAACTTCCAGTTTAACCCCGGCTTTTTTTAGAATTTCCCTCGTCATTTCACCGGCATGATATTTTTTTTGACAGACAACTCTTTTAATCCCCACACTTATAAACAATTTTGCACAACTAAAACATGGTTCCATATTTAGGTAAATAGTAGCACCATCAACCGATATTCCAAATTTTGCTGCCTGAGCAATTGCATTCTGTTCAGCATGTATAGTTCTTATACAATGTTTACTTTCGTTACCATCTTTATCGCATCGTGTTTCAAATAAATGTCCTACTTCATCACAATGTTCTGTTCCTGGCGGACTTCCAGCATAACCTGTTGCGATAATTCTTTTGTCTTTTACAATAATTGCTGATGTTCTTCCCCTGTCGCAAGTTGATCTTTTTGATACAGTTTTCATAATCTCCATAAAATATTCATCCCAGCTTGGTCTGATATACTTATCATATTTAGGAATCTCTTTTTGCAGGACTTTCTCGATTTTTTTATGAAATTCCTCCAATGTTGAATTATTCGTTATTATAACATCTGCTTTTTTTCTAATCAAACCCATCTGCTGTTCATGAACATTCTTAGAAAATTCTTTTTTTTCTGTTGCTTTCAAATCTTTTAATGTTGTCGGGTCCTTCTCCCTATTTCTCTCGTTTATTCTTTTTACCCTTAATTTTATATCAGAATCCACCCAAATCATCATAAATCTGTTGTTTGAAGATTTTTTGATATATTCAACTTCGGAAATATTCCTTATAGAATCTATAACATAATTTTTATCTGCTTCAACAAAATGAAAAACTCTTTTTGTTAAAACATCGGACCCAAATTTTTGCCTTAGCTCATTACCTATCTTCTGCAAACTTTCTCTTGTTATCTCCTGTTTTCTGAATAAAATCTCTAATCTGATTATATCTGATAAAGATAGACAAGCATAACCTTTGCTTTCAAGATATTTGCATAATTGCCCTTTTCCAGATGCAAGTAAACCACTAACGCCTATTATCATATTTTTGATTAGTCAAGAGGATTTAAAAGAATTATTGTAGTGAAAGATAATTTTATAAATATTATATGTCTTTTTAGAGTATGAAGATATTAAGTCTGCATTCAGACTATATAAAATTCAGGGCAATAAAAAAAGCGATAAATCAACCTGAAGAAATAAAGGAGATAAAAGATTTTATTGAATCGAGAGAATGTCTTGTTGTTTTCATCGCTGTTGAAGTTACAGATAATGAAAATTCTTCAAAAAATCTTGTAAAAAATATTGAAGAAATAATAGAACAAGTCAAGACAAAAAATATTGTTCTTTACCCTTATGCACATTTAAGCTCTAATTTAGCAAAGCCGGATTTGGCATTAAAAATAATGAAAGATGCCGAACAATTGCTCAAAAAAGATAATTATAATGTTGTCAGAGCTCCATTCGGCTGGTACAAGGAATTTGAGATTCATGTCAAGGGACATCCGCTGGCTGAATTGTCAAGAGAAATTAAAGAAGAAAAAGAAGGAGCAGAAAGCAAGGATGTTTCTGAGGCATTAAAGGCTGAAAAAAAAGCCCAGTCATACTGGAAAGTTATTGATGAAAAAGGGAAACTACATGATATTAAATTAGAAAAAGACAAGGTTGTTGGTTTTAAATTTTCGGAAAATCTGGAAAAATTCGCACATTACGAGATGAAGAAAGTAAGAGCTGCTGAAAAGGAACCGGCTCATATAAGATATATGAAAAAACTGGAATTGGTTGACCATGAACCTGGTTCTGACCCCGGTAATTTAAGATATTATCCAAAAGGAAGAATGATTAAAGCATTAATTGAGGAGTATGTTATAAAAGAAATGCAGAAATACGGTGCTTTGGAAGTTGAAACCCCGATTATGTATGATTTTGAACATCCTTCGCTGAAAAACTATCTGCACAGATTTCCCGCAAGACAATACAAAGTTGAGACTCCAAACAAAAATGCTTTCTTGAGATTTGCAGCTTGTTTCGGACAATTTTTAATGGCTCATGACGCGCAATTAAGTTACAAGGATTTTCCGATAAAATTATTTGAGCTGACAAGATACAGTTTCAGAGTCGAGCAACGTGGGGAATTATCTGGTCTGAGAAGATTGAGAGCTTTTACAATGCCTGATTGTCATTGTTTTTGTCTTGATTTGGAACAGGCAAAAAAAGAATTTTTAATAAGATTTAAATTGGCTATGAAAATGTTAAAAGAAATCGGTGTCGATTTGTCAAAATTAGAATTAGCTGTGAGGTTCACAAAAGAATTTTACGATAAAAACAAAGATTTAATCGAAGAGATGATGAAGTTATGGAAAAAGCCGGCTTTGGTTGAAATGTGGGATGACAGATTTTTCTATTTTATATTAAAATACGAATTCAATTTTGTTGATGAATTAAACAAGGCAACAGCATTGAACACAGACCAGATTGATGTTGAGAATGCGGAACGATATGATATCTCATATATTGATGAAAAAAGTCAGAAGAAAAGACCACTAATTTTACATTTATCCCCGACTGGAGCTATAGAAAGAGTCATGTTTTCTTTGCTGGAACAGGCAAGATTTGAAGAATTAAAAAATAAAAAACCTTCATTGCCTTTGTGGTTGGAGCCAATCCAGGTAAGAGTTGCACCTGTAAGCAGTAAACATTTAAAACAAGCTGAAAGAATAGCCAGGGAATTGGAAGCTAACAATATAAGAGTTGATTTAGATGACAGAAATTTGCATGTCCAGAAAAAGATATTTGAATCTGAAAAGGAATGGGTTCCTTATTTGATTGTTATCGGAGAAAATGAGATGAAATCCAAGGACTTGCCAGTAAGAGTAAGACAAACTGGAAAGATAGAAAAATTTTCTGTTAAAAGATTCATCGAGAAAATAAAAAGCGAAACAAACAATATGCCATTCAGGCCATTGCCTGTTAATTTCTATTTAAGCAAACGAGTGAGATTTGTTTAAGATTTTTTATTTTTTTGTATTTCCAGTCTATAATTTATTTGTTCGATTTGGCAAGCTAATTGATTTAAACCTACATCTTGTTCATCTGGTATTGGATCAAGAAAGCGAAATCCATAACGAGTTTTAGATACAATCTCTAAAGATGTTCTGGTTGCATAAGCAATCTCTACCCCCATAGGTGTATAAATAAATCTAGTATTATCTGAAACTAAATTATAGGCTTGTTCCATAAGATTATATTTTTTATCATGGAGGTCTAGAGGATTATTAAGCATAAAATAGTCCCATTTATCCAAAGGTATGAGTGAAGATTTCTCTAAACCAGTTAAAGTTACTCCCATAGTTGATAGTTGAGTAATTAATTGTTCTAATCTTGTATTTTCAGGTTCTAATTTTTTATTTGCCATAGCCAATTAAAATATATAGTGTTTATAAATCTTTCCATTTGTTACTATTAAAAAGTAGTTTTAAAAATCTTTAGACAGGAAAGATTTATATAAAATAAGGTCTTATCAAATTAAAATGCCAGAATATAATGATTTAAATCGTAGACCTGTAAAGGGAAGTTCTTTTTGGAATTCGATAAAAGAATTTTTGTATAAAATTATAATTGAAATGAAAGAATATTCTACTACTTTCAAAATGCGTACTGAAATTAATGAATCTAAAAAAACGAGTGGTATAGAAAACAAAGTTTCAGTGATTCCATTAATTTCGACTCCATTTCCGTCATGGGTAGGTTATGGTGGAAATATTTCTCCTTCTGAAATTTACGAGCTAACTCAACCGAGGTTATAATTTAAAATGGAAAAATTAGAATATAGAGTTAAGAAAGAAACTCCAAACATTATCTGGATTCCGTTTGCTGTATTTAGTATTTTAAGTATAAGTTATATTGCATACCATTTTTTTTATAAACCATTATGCGATTTTTGTTGTTATATAAACAATTATATGAATAGTTTTATACCTTAATTTTAAAAAGTTCTCTTGTATAAAATAAACATGAAACTCGCAGTTTTATTTTCAGGGGGAAAAGATTCTATCTTAGCTCTTTACAAAGCTAAAATGGAAAATGAAATTGTTTGTTTAATTTCAATTTTTTCCGAGAATAAAGAAAGTTATATGTTTCATACCCCTAATATTTCTTTAGTGAAAAAACAATCCAAAGCTCTTGGATTGCCTATATTAATTCAAAAAACTAAAGGTGAAAAGGAAAAGGAATTGGCTGATCTGGAAAAAGCAATACAGACTGCAGTTAAAAAATATAAGATTGAAGGTGTTGTAACCGGAGCTGTTGCTTCTAATTATCAATATTCGCGAATTAAAAATATATCGGAAAAGCTAAATTTGAAATGCATCAATCCATTATGGCAGAAAGACCAGATTGATGTTCTAAAGGATTTATTAAAAAATAATTTTAAAGCTATAATTGTTGGAGTTTTTGCCTATCCCTTTGGAAAAGAGTGGCTTGGCAGGGAAATAGATGAAAAGGCGATTAAAGAGCTAGCAGAGTTACAAAAGAAGTTCAGAATAAATCCTGCTGGCGAGGGTGGTGAGATTGAAACTTTTGTTTTGGACATGCCAATGTTTAAAAAGAAGCTGAAAGTTATAAATTCACAAATAAAGTACGAAAATTACACCGGAGTCTTTGAAATCAAAAAAATGAAATTGGAGAAAAAATGAAATTTTCAGAAGATTATAAAAAATTAAAGGAAAGTTCTGAGTTTAATTTGTTTAAACAGGAAAATCCTGATGCTTTTTTGTCAGGATGCTTTTTTGTAAAAGATAACGAAGCTAAAATTGAAACAAGGCAGATTGACTTTTTTATGCTACACAAAAATAAGATAGCTACTTTTACAATTTCAAATGAAATTTTCCTGAGAATTGAAGACCAGATAATTATTGAAAACAAAAGAAATCCATTGGAATTTATTGACGGGATAGAATGTGATTTTGATAAAATAGAAATTATGATGAATGAAGAATTGGAGAAAAAAGTTGTAGACAGGAAAATAAACAAAATTATTGCTGTATTGCATAATTACGAAAATAAAAACTTATGGATTGTAACGGTAATGCTGAATAATTTTAATATGCTCAAATTAAAAGTAGATGCTGACAACGGAGAAATTCTGGAAAGCAAAGTAAGCAATCTTTTTGATATGGTAAGAATAGAAAAAAAAGAAAAATAGTATTTTAGTATAATAAAATTTAAAAAGTCTAAAATTTTTGAATAATGATGTCAAGAAATTTATTTTCATACGGAATTTTGGCTGTTGGTTTGATAGCAGCTGGTTTAGGAATATCATGTGGTTCTGGAAGGAATTACGATGGAGAACCTTCTAGAGGTCAGAGCGTGGATACAACTTTAGAAGAAAAGACTGAAGAAAAAGAGGTATTTAATGAATTAGTTTTAGAAGGATATGGATCTCCATTCAGTGAAGTGGACAATATTAAATTTTATATTCCCTCAGCTATTCAAGAAGCAACTGGTTTTTCAAGAGGATATATTGAAGATTTTTCTAAATTTATAGCATTAGAAATAGATAATCTAAGAATTGAAGAAGATAGAAAATGTTATGCTCATACTACTTGGAGAACCGGAGGATTTCATAATATCTGGAGTCCTAGAGCGGTGGACTTGGGTCTTACTAGTGGCTTAACAGATAGCGAGAGGATTCAAAAACATAAAGATCGATCAGACTTATACGACTCGTTTATATATTGGATATCTGCCAGTTGTAATGTAGATGATCAATTGTTTTATGGTTCTAATAACGAAGTTGGTAAAGTAAAGTTTTATTATAATTTACCAGATAGTCAATATCTTATGAACATACGGCTAAAATTTTTAAGACCAGAAGAATATACGAGAGATATTTTCATCGATCTTGTTACAACAGCTTATCAAGAAGTTGATGATTATGTTGATCAAATGAATATTAGCAATCCAGCTGTTTTAGATTCATTGGAAAAATGGAGTAATTTTGCTGATTATTGTGGCTATCATGATATCACTTTATTACCCTATTCTGAAGTTGGAAGAGATATCAGCATCTATAAAAGAGGATCCCAATCTTCCTCTTCAGGAGATGTTTATGTAAGTCAGAGAACTGAATCTCATCAAGAAACAAGAGTTGTAATTAGTGCACAAGATAAAGAAGATTCAAGACTTGAAGAAAGATTAGAAGAATTAGAAGATAGAGGTTATTATAGATTTAGCTCTAATTTAGCATGTAACCCTGGTTCATTTAGATACGTTAAATTAGATTTCGTGAGAAATGTATATCTGGTGAATCATAGCGATACTGTAAAATGCACTGGAGCTTTAACTAGTAATGAACTAACAGAAAGATATGGGGATGATGTTATTTTGTTAAGAAGTCGATGGAGTGATTTAGATAACAGAACCTATATGGTGGTTAGCATGGATTTTTTAGCAATAGAAAATGAAGCAGAAGTTTCTAAGAATTCTGTTTATATTTATTCAAGTTTCAATTCTAGTGATGGTTTAGAAAGAATTAGTGATACAAATGATGACGTTTATAGATATTTGGGTGTTAACAAACCAAACTTTTCAGATTTTAGTGTCACATATGCTTCTTCAAGATCTTTAACTTTAGTATATGAAGTTAATGACAGATTCTGGAACGATAGAAAATTATGGTTGGGGGATGGTTGGCAAGATGGCGAATATAAAGTATTAGTTGGAGATATTCCTTCAGAACCAACAAGAAAAGTTATAGATATAAATCAATGATTAAGAAATTTCAACCAGAATATCTTTGAATTTGCTTTTTTTGTATTTGATTATTTTTATTTTTTCAATCTTCAATCCCGCTGTTTTGCATTCTTTTTTTATTTCATTTATTGAATAGAAATGATAAAATCTTAATTGTTTACCCCATTTAACATACTCATCTTTAGAAAAAATAAGATTTATTGGATTTTTATTCCAGAAAGTAATTAAAGCTCTTCCATTATTTTTTAAAATTCTTTTTATTTCACTCAAAACTTTTGTTCTGTTTTCCTTTTTTTCTATAACATGAATAATTGCTATAGCCAAGACATAATCAAATGATTTGTTTTTGAAAGGCAAAGATGTAGCATCTGCTTTTTTTAAATTAACTTTTATTTTATTTTTATTGCAAAATTGCTTAGCTTTTTTTAATGCCTCATCTGAAAAATCAATTCCATAGCAATCAAATTCCTTTTCTGCAAAAGGAAAGAGATTTCTGCAATTGCCAGAGCCGATATCTAAAATCTTTCCCTTACTCCAGTTTTGAGAGTATTCAACAGCAAATTGTTTAGGTTTCTGTCTGAAATTATTCCATGATTCTGCTATTGCATCCCAGACTTGCTCTTGTGACATAATAAAGAATATATTTAAAAGTTTAAAAATTTTTTTAATTATATGACATTCACAACAAATCCCAAGGATTACAAATTCAGGAAACCAACAAAAACAATTTCTGGTGTTACACCTATTGCTGTTATGCTTCCTCCAAGACCATGCAAACATGGAGCTTGTGTTTATTGTCCTTCTTTAAATGTTCCGCAGAGTTATACTCCTGAATCTCCGGTTGTTTTAAGAGCTAAATCAGTAAATTACGACGCAAAAAAACAGACACAAATTCGTCTTGAAGCATTCAAAGCTATGAAGCATCCAACTGATAAAATTGAAATAATCATAATGGGGGGTACGTTTTTAGATTACCCTCTCAATTTCCAATATAAATTTATTAAAGGTATTTTTGATGGATTAAACGAAAAAATTTCAAAAGATTTGGAAGAAGCAAAAAGAATTAATGAATTAGGAAAACACAGATGTGTTGCTCTATGTATAGAAACTCGTCCGGATGTTTGTTCTAATGAGCATATCAAAAGAATGTTGGAGTTTGGTTGCACAAGAGTTGAACTTGGTGTTCAATTCTTAGATGATAAAAGTTACAAATTAACAAACAGATGTCACACTGTAAAAGATGTTGTTGATGCAACTTTTCGTTTAAAAGAAGCCGGTTTCAAGGTCGGTTATCATCTGATGCCTGGTTTACCTGGAAGCAATATAAAAAAAGATATTGCAAATGTAAAAAAAATATTTTCTGATGAAAGATTTAAGCCAGATCAGATTAAAATTTATCCTTGTCAGGTGATTCCCGGTGCTAAACTGGAAGAATGGTATAAAGAAGGGGGGTATAAACCTTACACTGACGAAGAGATAGTTAAAGTTTTAATTGAAATAAAAAAACTGGTTCCAGAATATTGTAGAATTATGAGAATTATGAGGGAGATTCCTCCATCATACTTAGTAGCTGGAACATTAAGAATTGACATGAGAAAAGTTGTTCGTGAAAAATTCAAGGATTGTAAATGTATTCGATGCAGAGAAATTGGTTTTTTTATTAGGGATAATCCAAACTCAAAAATTGATGAGAATCTAAGATTAAAAATAATAAAATACAAGGCATCTAAAGGTAAAGAGTATTTTTTGCAGATTGTAAATAAGCAAAATTTAATTTTCGGGATGTTAAGATTAAGAATTCCTTACAAACCAATTATAGACGAATTAAAAAATTCTGTTATAATAAGAGAATTGCATGTTTATGGCTCCGAAATAAATATTGGGCAGAAAAATATTTCATTTGGACAGCACAAAGGTCTTGGAAGAAAATTGATGGAAAAAGCAGAGGAAATTGCCAGAAAAGAAAAAGTAAAAAACATCGCTGTTATCTCTGGTATTGGTGTCAGAGAATATTATAGAAAATTGGGATATGAATTAGAGAAATTTTATATGACTAAGAGTTTATAGTTTTTATTACACAAATTTTTATAAATCTATAAACTATTGATTAAAAATGTCGGAAAAAGTTAATATACCTGGGCTGGGAAAAGAATATGGATTGGTTTTTGTTGGATTTGAAGCAACAAAAGAATATAAAAAATTGTTCGGGTGTAGAACTAAAGTTGAAAGACCATTTAGGAATAGACAGTGTATTTTTGCTTCAAGGGACGGAGAAGAATTATTTATTCTTTATTCAATACCTGAAAATCAAGAACATTCCCCTATAAAAAACATAACAAATTCGGGCTTTAATCTTATCTGGAGTGAAGGTAACACAGCATTATTTTACCCTCAACTGGCAGAACCTTACAATCCAAGAAGATTTTTCAAAATGGATAAAAATCAGAGGTTATATTATAATATAAATGATATTTCTGTATTAAATACGAAGGAGAAAAGTTTTTTGGTATTTCATTTATCTTCAACTAATGAACAGAGAATTGTTGGTTTAAGATTAGGTTGCAGATGTGTTTCTTTGGATAAAAAAATAAATGAAGAGATTAAATTAGACAAAACAGGATTCTATGCTAGTTCAAATTATTCGAGATATGCTGGTTTTTCTGATGTTAATTTAGAAATTGCTGATGGTATTTTTGTATGGGAAAAAATATATAGACCACAAACAGTTTTAGATATGAATATAGAATTAAGAGATAATTTGTTTAGGGATAAAGTAGAAGATGTAAGTGAATTGATTAGAGTTCCTATTAGTGTGATTAATTATTGGATAAGAGCTAATTCAAAAATAATTTTATTGGAGAGTATTGGTTTTAATCTCGGAGAAAGGAAAATAGAAGAACAAACTGAAGTTAAAAAACCTAAGAGAAAAATTGAGAGTCCCGGGCGTTTGCCAAGATTATATTGGTTTTATCCGCATTTTATTTAATTATTTATGACAGAACCAGAAAATCTGTTTTTTGTTTTCTTCGCCTTGATATTTTGAATATCCACTATTTTTGAAATAAGCAATATCACCTTTTTTTATTTTAATATCTGCTTTTCCAAAAATTTCAGAAGCATCCGGCATTAAGATTTTTATATTTGCTTTTGTTTTAGTTTCTTCTTTAAAATCTGCAACAATTGATTTGTTTTTTATCAAATCTTTATTTATAGAATAAAGAATATCTATAGGAATTGTAGTTTCGCTTTTTGTCAATCCTTGACTAATAATAAATTTTCTTATTGCTTCTGGTTGAATTCCCCGTCTCTCCAAAGATTGCAAAGACCATGTTCTAGGATCATCCCAGCCAGAATATTTTCCTTCTTTAATTTCTTTTTGTCCTTTGCTCTTGCTTAGTTTTATACCCTCAATCTGCAAAAGACCTGTGTGAATAAATTCTGGTTTTTTCCATTTGAATATATCAAAGATGTATTCCTCCATTTTTGTTTCTATCATTAAATCTTTTCCGCGTAAAACATGGGTCATTCCCAATAAATAATCATCAACAGCCCACGAAAAATCCAACAAAGGCCAAATTCTGTATTTTTTCTTAATTCTAGGATGTTCTCTCTCAGAGATTCTAAAAATAACCCTGTCTCTGAATGCGGGATCTTTATCCTGCATTGAAGTTTTTATTCTCAATGTCATAGAACCTTCTTTTACTTTGAACATTTCTTTCCATAATTTTAAATTTTGTTCAACACTTTGTTTTCTGCATGAACAATCTTTTCCTTTTGCCCTGTTTTCTCTTAAAACTTCGGGTTTGCAGGAACAGACATAAGCTTTGTCTTTTTTTATTATCTCCTCGGCATATTTATAGTAAATTTCCAACCTGTCTGATTTGTAAAAAATTTCTGAGAAATTAACACCCAACCATTTTGCTCCTTCTTCAATCAATTTGTAAGCTTCAGGAATTATTTGTTTTTCCTCGCTTCCGATAGTATCATCCATAACCAACAATAATTTTCCACCATATTTTTTCACATATTCATCATTTAAAACAAGTTGTCTAGTATTTCCAATATGTAATGGTCCTGAAGGATAAGGAGCAATCCTCATTATAACTTTGCCATGAACATTTTCTAATTCTGGTAATTCTCCTTCTTCTCTCACATCACGATGACTGATAACATCTTCCAACTTTTCATATTCGTCTTTCTGTTTTTCCAAGCTTAAAGCATTGACCTCTTTCAGAATTTTATTTATATCCGAGATTATATCTTTAACATTTTCTTTTTTCAGACCTTCGGAAAAAAGACCGCTGATTACTGAACCAACTTGGGCTTTGCCATCATGTTCAATTGCATTTTTCAAGGCATAACCCCTGATTTTTTCTTTGGAAATCTCTTTTGGCATAAAGAAAATAGTATTCTGAGATTTTTAAAATTACTCTTTCTTGAACAGAGTTATAATCAACAAAATAACTCCAGCCAAGTTCAAAACATCTGCAAAATTGAAAACTGGAAAAGATTGCCAGAAACTGAACGTTAAGAAATCTATAACATGTCCGTAAAAAACTCTGTCAATTAAATTTCCCAACGTTCCTGAGAAAATTAAAATAAATGATATTTTAGGCAATATTTCTTTTATTTTGAAGAATAATATCGGTGTCGCAATTAAAATTAAAATTGAAATAACTAAGATTACTATCATAGGTATTGGCAGTGAAAAAACTGCGAATTCATTTATCGTTGGTTTAAAACAGAAAATAAAATTGCATGTGTTCTTTGTAATAATCAATTTTGTCAATCTGTCTATCGCCAGCAAAAATAAACACAGCAAAATAAGAAGAAAATTTAGCTTTTTAATATGCAACAACTTCATCATTTTTATCCACTTTCTTTTTATATTCTGATTTAGATATTTTTCTCTCCAATAATTCTATTCTCTGCTCCAAATCATAAATTTTTCTTTTTAATATTCTGATTTCATCATTTGGCTCATATGCTGTAGATTCAGAACCATATCCATAATTTGATGTTTCTGACGAATCAACCGAAGATGCGAAATCACTTAGGAAAGAACTATCCTCGTTTTCCGATGTATTTGAAGTTACACCTTTAACATCCTCTTTTCTTTTTTTTATTATCGGAGGCGTTAAATCGATTACTGAAATCTTCTTTTTTTTCCTGAATAAATCTTTTATTCCCATGTTATCGAAACTAATAAAAAGCCCTAAGTATTTTAATTTTATATACCTTTTGGAAAAATGCCATTGTATACAAAAGAGGAAAAATCGGCTATGAAGGTCATGGACGAGACCAAAACGATAGTCGAGAGTGTATTAAAAGAAAGTCAGGGAAAAGGACAATATGCAAAACCACATTGGCATCATTACCATGTTTTTGACAGTCCAAGAGAAGGTTTAGAACCAATTTACTTTTGGATTTTAGATTTCGCAAGAGAGCATTATGCTTGGGAAATAAACAAAGTTATTGATAATTTTTCATCAAGCCCAGGAAGCGGACATTTTGCAACAATGGGAACAAGAGCAACTGTTATGGAAAAAGAAGGTATCCAGATGATGGAGAGGATTAACGCTGTTTTAAGAAGCATCATAAATTTAATATATGACTTGAAAGAATTTGAGATTAGATTAAAAGAGTATACAGATTTGGAATCAAAAGACCCAAATGAAAAAGAAGCTGCGATGCTGGCTTTAAAGCAGATATGGATGGACAAGGTCGATATTAAAAGGGGCAGAGGTTCTATAAACATGCTCACTTATGATTTGCAGTTTGTAACATTAAGAGATGCTTTTATGAAAGCAAAAACTCTGAAAGAGGTGGATGATATTGATTTAAATGATAGGGTAAAGAGGATTTTGAAACCAAGATTGCATGAATTTCTTGACTGGGTTGAAGTAAGTCAGAGAGAACTTGAAAAAAGATTCGCGGTTGAAAAAAATTATTTGAAAAGTCAGGTTTCCTCATTAAAATTATACATGAGCTGGGCAAAACCGTATTTAAGATATGCAGAGCAATTAAGAGTCAAGGAAAGTGACAGTCCTGATTTGGTAACTGCTTTTAATACAACAAGAATGGAAATTGTCTGGCTGTGCCGTTCTAAATTAAACCCAAATAAAATTCGGGATGCTGCTGCCGAGAAATTATTACCGACCGAATTATATAATGCTCTGGAAAAGAAAAAAATGCAGATGGTTTATCCGGCTATATTGGTTCATTGGGAATTCAGAGGAATTCCATACCAAATTGGGCAGGAACAGCATTTTGTTCATGGAGGAAGAGTTGATTTGAAGTTGTGGGCATATACATTAAGGGAAGATGAATGGAAAAAAGTAAATGAAAAAATTGAGAAACATCAGATTAACGATGCTTATAAATTAGTTTTAGGATCTACTGAGGAAAGTTTGAAAGAATTGGAAGAAGATTTGGACAGATTTGCCTATGATAAAAAAGATGAAAAAAAAGATAAAGAAAAGAAAAAAGAAAATAAAAAAAGCAAGACCAAAAAAATTGGAGATAAAATTTTAGGGTATTTTTTCAAAAGAAGCGAGAAGAAAGAGGAAAAATTAAGAAAAGATAATGAATATGAAAAAGTATTAAGAAGATATTCTGCATTCCAAGCAGCAAAAGCATGCTTCAAATGGTATGATACCTTCAAAAAATCAAGAGGTTATCCTTCAGTAGAAGATATGCATGAACAACTTGTATTTTCTGAATGGTGGCCTTTCTTCTAAAATGAAAGCAAAAACAAAGAAAAAAGAAGAAAATTCTAAAGGAAAAGAAGAAAAACCTAAGAAAGATTTTTCTGATTTGTTTAAATTGTTGAATGAAATAAACAAGATTGCACAGGAAAAAGCTGAGAAAGAAAAAGGTGATAAAAAAACTCAAAGTCAAAACTGGCTTGACAGAGTTATGTTCATGAGATTGCAACAAACGCAAAATTCCGGACAGAATTTGTTTGCTGAACAGGGAATTTTTAATTTGGAAGAAGGTGTTGCAGCCGAGCCATTGCCACAGCAGAAAAAAGAAGAAACAGCAAAAGTTCAGGATTATACCCAACAGGGAAAAAATGATATGCAATATATCAGAGAGGATAAAAAAGCAAGACAGGATGACGTTACAAACATTCATGAAATTTCCGGGATAAGAACTGATAGGGATTTGATGATACATTCAACACAAACAGCTATGGCGAGAAAATATGATGGAGAAAAAGACAAAGAAGAAGATGAAAAATATAAAAATGCAATCGGAACAATCAAGCCTTTGGAAGAGGGAGAATTATTTGCTTCCGGAGAGCAGGAATTAACAAGATTGAAAGATATTAAAAAATATTTAAATAACAGATAATATTTATAATAAAGGAAAAAGATGGGATACGGAGATGTTTTTGATGCGCCAGTTTATAGGGGCAGCTATAAACCATTAAATCCTCAATACAGCGAGATAAATATCTTTACAGGTTACAGAACGAAAGTTGAGGATATAGGAACAACAACAAATCCGCAGACAGCAAATCAGATTGAAGAAATCGGAAAAGCTCTTAATGCTGGTATAAAAACAATTGAACTTGGTGCTTTGAATCCGCAGATTATGGAGCAGATCCCAAAACAACATCTGAAAGAAGCTGAACGACTGGCAAAATTGACGAATATGGAACCAACATTTCACGCTCCTTTGATTGATCCTGCAGGATTCCAGGAAAATTCTTTTAATGAATCCTGGAGACAGGAAGCTGAAAGACAATTTGATATTATGATAGAAAGATTGAGTGAATTGAATCCAAAAGGTCCTACAGCAATTACAGTTCATGCAAGCAATCAGCCATCAATATTCTGGGAAAAATCAAGGGAAGGAGAAAAAGAAGCTGTATATATTATTGATCGGGATAGAGAAATGATTCAGGGTCCGTTAAAATTCCAGGTGAAAAATTATCCTGATAAAAGTATAGAATTTACTCCAGATATGCAAATCGATTCTATTAATTTTTCCCAGTGGGACCAGGCAAAAACAGATTTTTTGAGAACAAAAAGAGTTACTGATGAAATGTTGCAAGATAGAGGCCATGGAATGATGGATACTGTTATACATGTTATGAATAGATTAGGAATTAAAGATGGAAGATTTGATTATAGGAATGTTGTATTGGAAGGAAATAAACTAAAATATCGCAATCTAAATTTTAACAAGTGGATTGAAGTTGGTGATGAAAGATATCCTGAACGAAAAGGTCCACAAATAGAGATCGAGATAAATCCTAATGAAGCACATCATCTACTCGAGGCATTGAAAATGGCTCATCTTTATGAAGATATGGAAATGCACTGGAGAAGTTTTTTTGACAGAAGTTATAAAGATGCTTTTGAGTGGAATAAATGGAAAGAAGCAAAAGATCCAAGATTAAAAGAGTATATGAACAGAAAAAGAGAAGCTATGGAAGGTTTAAAAGAACATTATAAAGAATATAACGAAAATTATTTTGGAAATTTAGCAAGATTAAATGAATGGTCAGGTATGATAGATAGTAATGCAACGAATTTATTTCATATGCCATATCCGAATATGATAGCGAGTGTTGAAGATTTTGCTTTGGAGAAAGCATCTGAAACTGTGGGAAATTCTGCTTTCAAAGCATGGAAAAAGTTTGGTGACAAGGCTCCAATAATTGCATTGGAAAATTCTTATCCATTTATGGCATTTTCAAGAGCTGATTCTTTAAAGGGTTTGATTGAAGCTTCACGAGATAAATTTATTCAAAATGCAATTGAAGAAGGTTTAAGCAAGGATAAAGCGAAAAAAGCAGCTGATAAAATTATCGGGGCTACCTGGGATTTGGGACACATAAATATGCTGAGAGCTTCAGGTTATAATGAAGAGGAATTAAAAAAAGAAGCGAAAACAATAGCACCATTTGCAAAAAAAGTTCATCTTACAGATAATTTTGGTAAATTTGATGCACATCTTGTCCCAGGAATGGGAAATGTTCCCATCAAAGAGATGATGGCTGAATTTGAAAAAGCTGGTTTCAAAGGAAAGAAAATAGTTGAGGCTGGTGGTTTTATGCAACAGTTCAAAATTGCCCAGCCAGCACAATATTATTATGAAGCTTTAGGTTCTCCATTATATGAAATTATATCTCCGCCATACTGGAATCAGATTGCAATGTCTGCAGGAAATTATTTTTCTGGTTTTGGAGATTATTTGCCTCAGCAACATTTCAATTTATATGGAAGCAGTTTCATGCAACTTCCAAGAGAATTGGGCGGTGAAGTCACCAATGATAAAAACAGATTTAGCGGAACACCAAACCAGTAATTAATCTTCAAATCTTTTATATAATAAATCCTCGTCAATTCTTCTCCATACATGGATTTCTTCTTTTTTGAACCAAAGATTTATTTCCTTTTCTGCTGTTTCAATAGAATCGGAAGCATGAATAAGATTTTGAATCGGTCTTTTTGAATCATCAGCCAGATGATATGTGTCAAATGAAAAATCCCCCCGTATTGTTCCAGGCAATGCGTCAGAAGGTGCTGTTGGTCCCACTAATTTCCTAACATGCTCGATAGCATCATGCCCTTCGAGAACAAAAGCTATTAAAGGACTCATAGTTAAATATTGTATTAATCTTTTTCTTACTAATCTACCTAAATTTTCTTCAGATTCAATAACTCTAATCCCTCTTTTTTCATAAGATTTTTTTTGTTTTGCCCCGACACTTTTAAGCCATGTTACATCATCTGCATAATGTTTCCCAGCCATTTTTTCGTCGGTATAAATCATTTTTATAGCTACTATTTTTAACCCTGTTCTTTCAAATCGTCTTATTATTTCGCCTACAAGACCTCTTTGAACTCCGTCAGGTTTAATCAAAACTAAAGTTCTTTGAATCATAGATATTGGAAAAGAAAGAAGTTTATAAAGATTTTGCTGAATAACCATCAAAAAGAAAAACATTTAAAAAGTTATATTGAGTTTAATAGTTATGGCAAAAAAGGGGAAAAGAGGAAAGTTAAAAGTCCAAACAAAAAGAATTTCTGGTAAAGATTTAGAAAAAAGAAAAAAAATTACTGAAGAAGTCAAGGCAGTTCTTGAAAAAAAAGATGACAAAATTGTATTTGATGTAAAAAGTTCTATACATCCAACAAAACCTACAATGCAGTTGAAATCTGAAAAAGAGATAGCATTGGATTTTGCAACAAAAGTTTACCAAAGATTTAATATGATTATAAAATCTGTAATTCTCTTTGGCTCTGTAATGAAAAATGCAACGAAAAGGGGAAGTGATGTCGATATTATAATTTTGGTTGATGATTGCAGTATTAACTGGGACCAGGAATTGGTTTCATGGTACAGGGAAGAAATGGGAAAGATAATAGCCCAGAACAGATATTCGAAATCATTGCATATTAACACAATAAGATTAAGCACATGGTGGGAGGAAATGTTAAGAGGTGAACCATTGATTGCAAATATTATAAGATATGGAGAAGCTTTGGTTGATTTTGGAGGTTTCTTTTCTCCATTGAAATTTTTATTGCAGAAAGGAAAAATAAATGCAACTAATGAAGCTATTTTTTCAACTATACAGCGAGCACCTTTGCACTTGGCAAGGTCAAGAAGTTCTATACTCGGAGCCATGGAGGGGATTTACTGGGCGATGGTTGATTCAGCTCATGCAGCATTGATAACGGCGAAACAAGTTCCTCCAAGCCCAGAATATATAACAGATTTGCTTGAGAGCGTTTTTGTAAAAAATAGGATGTTAGACAGAAAATATCTTGAATGGTACAAGCAGGTTTATGAATTAACGCACGGAATTTTGCATGGTGATGTCAAGACAATCAAAGCACAGGAAGTTGAATTCTGGTATGAAAAAGCTGACAAATTCGTTGAAGAAATGACAACTCTGATTAAAAAATTAATTTCTATGAATGGGGAATAGTATAAGTCAAGCTAAATTAACAGGGAAAATCATCCTCTTCTTTGAAAAACTCATCGAAATTATCTTCAATTTCTTCGACAGTTTTTCCTTCTATTGGATTTCTGTGTAGTGACATTTTACTTTTCCTTTTCGATCTAGCCGAATAAAAAATAAACTGAGGGAAAAACAAATTAACCCTAAAATTATTTTTTGGATTTAATCATTTCTTTATAAGCTTCACTTCTACCTTGGAATAGTTGTGTATATTGATTTGTCATTGCATCACCTTTAGCATCATGAGCATATCTTTCAAATACCTGGTGTTTGTAAATTTCTAATGTTCCTGTAAGGAACAATTCAGGTTGATGTTTCTCTATTTTAGATTCTAACTCTTTAATCTCTTGTTCTGCTTCCCTTTTTTCTTTCTCGTTACCACTTTCTTTCGCATGTTTTAACTTTGAAGCATAAAATTCACCATCTGACTTGAACTTAGATTGTAGTTCTATTAAATCTCCAACTTTTCTTTTGCCTATATCTCTCAATTCTTCAGGTGTGACAATTGAATTTCCGACTAACTTCATTCCAAAGTTAGTTATTTCATTAACTGTAGATTCTAAATAAGCTTTTTTCCATTTATTTGCACTGTCTTGTATTGTTGCAAATGTGTATACTAAAGGGTTGTTTGCTCTGATTGATCGTGCTTGTGCTGGATTTTCTTGTGCCAATTCATTATATTTCTCTAACCCGCCTTTGATAGATCCATCAACTCTTTCACGTAAAGCTTCTACAAAAGATAGACCTTTTCTTGGGTCTGTAGTTGCTGCTAATTCTTGTGCTGGTTCAATTAATTGTTGCAATACTACTGGACTACATCCAGTTTTGCCAATTAAATCAGTGTAATATTTTTCAAGTAAATAAGTTGCTGTAAGAACATCTGCGCCCCTACCTTGATTACCTTCTAATATTGCACCAAATGGAGCAAAGTCTATTAACGTCTCCAAGTTAGTTTTTTCTTGAGTGTCTTTTTTTGCCATTTTATTTTTTTGATTTAGGGCTTTGCCCTATATATTTTGTTATTATTACAAAGGAATCACGCCTTTATAAACCTTTCGGTTTTGTTGTTACTGTATAATGATTACTTTTTAGATAGAAGTATCCTCGTTGCGTTCCTTTATTTTTCTTCTTTCTTCTCTTCCCTTGGCTGCGCCTCTTCTTGCAGCTTCTTTAATTCCAACAAAATATGTTTTGATACCATCAAATAATCTTATTTTTCTATATTTTATTTCTGGATAGTTACTTTCTTTTGCTTTTTCTTCCAGAATTTTTTTAGGTTTAACAAAAGGATTAATCTCTTTTATTGTTCTATTTAAATCTATAAACAAGAAGCTAAATGGTCCGTCTGGTGTTTGTCCGCTTAAGCGATATCCCAAACATGGTCTAAATCTCTGTTCAGTTAATAGATTAACTTTACATATCTCCGAACCATCATCATAAGCAATAAAACAAATATCAACTTTAGGTATTTCCGGTAATTTTTCTTCTAATTTCTTTTTTTTATGATTTTTTCTAAGTGTTGGACGAGGAATTCTACCTTGATAATTAGCACTATATTCTCTAAAAAGATAACCCTCAAATGATACAAATGCTTGCTTTATTAAATTTTCTTCATCTATTGTCTCTCTTGCTCTTAAAAGTTCTTTATATTTTGAAGAACAAGCATCCAAATCAGGTTCTTTTTCAGTTTCTTCTTGTATCCTATTTACAAATTCGCTAAAATCATTTACAGAATTTATTAATTCTAAATTCTCGAGGGTATCTAGTGCTCTCTTTCTTTTTGTTTCATATTCCTCTTCTATCTCTTTTAGATTTAATTGAAAATAATTGCCTCTTACAGGTTTTGTCATATGTCTTACTTTATTTTTTCCGTTACTATTTATTCGATTACCATTTCCATTTGGAATTAATGTTAAATTGGGGGTATCCTCTCTCTTTCTTAATGTATCAACATATAAATCGTTTCCATATGATGCCTTTAATTTTTCATAAGCATATTCTAAAGCAAGTTGTGGTAAATAAGAATCAACGAAACCTGATGTAATGATATCACATTCCCTTAAAATAGGTGGAATTTTTCCATTTAGTTTAAGAGCTTTCTCTAAAGGAATACTTACAATTCTTTTAATCTCTAAAATATTAGGTTCATGAATCATTTTTCAAATCCATTACAATATGAAAAGAACTTTATAAAGCTTTTGGTTTTGTTACTACTATTAGATGAACATAAATATAATATGGTCGTAAAAGATTTAAAAAGAGTAGTATGCTTAAAAAATAATTAAAATGAAAGATTTGCTTAATATAACAGATCCGGCGGAGAATATTATTGAAGAGTTTGAGGAAGAAATTTTTGGAGAAGGATTAAAAAATAATGTTTCTTTTTGGTTTTTTCTGAAAAATCCAGATACAGATTTGTTATTAGAAAAAATTGGAGAAGGAAATTATATTGAAAAACCAGACGGCTATCTTATTGCTTGCCCATTATTACCTATTTCAATAGCTAAAAGAAGAATAGATGAATTAAAACCGGGAGAATTTTATTTTGTTTTGTAGTAGATTAGTTTTCAAATTCCTTTTCAACTTCATAAACAATTTTTCTTACAGAATTTACTGCATCGATATTCGCTGAAATGCTGTCAATTCCTTCCTTAACTAAATATCTTATCATCTCCGATTTGCTGCCTGCCTGACCGCAGATAGATGTTTCAACATTTCTTTCTTGGCAAACTCTTAGAACTTTGAAAATCTGTCTTAGAACAGCAGGGTGCATTTCGTTGTAAAGTTTCTGGACTTTCTCGTTATTTCTGTCTACAGCTAATGTGTATTGTGTTAAGTCATTTGTTCCGAAACTTATAAAATCAATTCCTTCATAACACAAGTCTTTTATAATCTGAACAGCTGCGGGAGTTTCAATCATAACTCCGAATTCAACTTTGCCTTTTCCTTTTCCGAAGACAATCCCGACTTCTTTTGCTATTTTCTTTATTTTTCTTACTTCCTCAACTGAAATTATCTGTGGAAACATAATCCCTATTATAAAATCATCATTTTCTTTTACGACTCTTTTTATAGCTTCCAATTCTGCCTTTAAAATTTGCGGTTCATCCAAGCTTCTTCTTATCCCATGCCAACCTAACATAGGATTTGATTCTAGATTTTTATCAGCACCTTCCAAATGCCTGTATTCATCTGACCTTATGTCTGAAGTTCTTATCCATACTGGCTTGTTTTTGAATTGTGATGCTATCGCTATAATCCCATTCATTAAAATATTGACATAACCCTCGGCATTATTTTTATTTATAAAACCCGCCGGATGTTTTCCAGACTCTGCTATAATTCCTTCTAATCTCAGCAAACCAACCCCGTCAGCATTTGTTTTTGCAGCTCTTTCTGCTGAACTTGGTAAATCTAAAACAACTTTAATTTTTGTTTGTGTTTCAACATCCAAAGGCAATTCTTCTTTTTCCTCTTTTTTTGTTATTTCTCCTGACAAACTTCCTTCGTAAACAACTCCCTTAGAACCATCAACTGTTACCATCTGTCCGTCTTTTAATCTTTTTGTTGCTTCTTTTGTTCCAACAACACATGGAATTCCTATCTCTCTTGATACGATAGCTGCGTGGGCTGTTGCACCCCCCTCATCTGTAACTATACCGGCACATTTTTGCATTGTTACAACCATATCCGGATTTGTCATTTTTGTAACGAGAATATCGCCTTTTTTTATTTTTGGCAAATCTTCATAACGTTCAATAATTTTTACAGGACCAGAACCAATTCCTGGAGATGCTGCAAGCCCATCCAATAATAATTTGGCGTCTTTGGAAACAGATTTTTCTTCTGCTTTCTTTTCCAATGTAGTAATTGGTCTTGATTGAACAATATAAATTGCGTTGAAATCAATAGAAAATTCAATGTCCTGTGGTTTACCATAATGATTTTCTATTTTAATGGCCAAGTCAGTCAATCTTCGTATCTCATCAAAATTTAAACATTCGACTTTTTGATGGCTTTCTTTTACAGGAATAACTTTGTTTTTTCCGTCGCTGTCTCTGATAAAAGCTGTTTTCTTGCTTCCTATTCTTTTTCCCTTTAGCTGTTTTGTTTGTTTATCTACAACATAATGGTCGGGCTCCACAGCACCTGAAACAATTCCTTCACCAAGACCATAAACCGATTCGATAACAATTTCATTCCTGTCCCTCGTCATAGGATTCGCTGTAAACATCACACCTGACTTGTCTGAATTAATCATTTTCTGGACAACAACTGCGATAAATGCTGTCTCCTGGTCAAAGCCCTGTCTATTTCGATAATAAATTGCCCTTGCTGTAAACAAAGATGCCCAGCATTTTTTTACAGCTTCCAACAAATCTTCTTCTCCCCTGATATTCACAAATGTTTCCTGTTGACCTGCAAAACTTGCACCAGCCAAATCTTCAGCAGTTGCAGAGCTTCTTACAGCAACAAAAACCTCCTCTGCGGCATTTTTTAAAATTTGTCTTACCGACGAAGAAACAGAATCCATCTCAACTTCGTCAAAACTTAATTTTTTGTAGGCTTCAGTGATTTTTTGTTTTAATTTATCGGGCATTTCCTGACTAACCACTAATCTTTGAATATATTTTGCATCGTCTTCAATTTGCTGAGTGTCTTCCATATTTATACTTGTTATAATCTCCATAATTTTTTTATCCAAGCCTGAATCGACAATAAAATTTCTAAAAGCACCTGCAGTTACAATGAATGCATCTGGAACAGGAAAACCAGCATTCCACATTTCAGCTAAATTTGCTCCTTTCCCACCGCCGATAGAAATATCTTCCTTATCAATATCTTTCAGCCAGACAATATCGGTGGTGCCATTGATTATTTTTTCATATTCTGCCATAAAACCACTCTTTTTTCAGTAAGAACAATAAAAAGAAATATTTAAAGGTTATCATAATAAAATTTAAAGGCTAAAAAAATTTCAATTCTTTTTTTCTTCAACAACAATGGAAGTTGTGCATGGAAGTTTAGGTTTTACCATATGTAAAACTTTTAAAACGAAATCTTTGTTGTCTGTCGCAACCGTCATTATTATGCTTCCAGGATAAACTTTTGCAGCAATTCCGATTGTTTTTCCGAATGATTGCGTCATCCCCGTACTCATTCTGTCTGCTCCAGCACCAGTCAACATTTTATTTTCTCTTAAAACATGATGAGGATATGCATTAACCTGCAGCATATAATTTATCTTGCCTAAATCTTTTTCAAGATGCCTGTGAACAAGCAAACGACAAGCTTCAAGAGCATTATCTCTGATTTGCACATATTCCCGAGATATTACTTTTACAACATAATTAAAACCACCTCCCCTATATTTCTGATAATTTCCCATCGTGAATTTTACGATTTTCGTCTGTGGCGGTGCCTTGATATATCCTTTTGTTCTAACTTTACTTTTCCTTGTATATGGAACTTCTCTTGATTTTGAATAACATTTTCCTTTTCTGAGGGTCATTTTATTTTATTTCAACCTCGGTTCCTATGGATTGACCAGGCAATCCTGTCTCGAATATAACACGGATAGCTCCTTTATTTCCATGGAAAGATGCAACTTTTCCTTTCAATTCTTTTCCAGCAGGACTTTTCCATACAACTTCCTTTCCTTTTAATTTTTCTGCATCCTGTTTTTTAGTTACCTTATCAACTATAATTATCATATGCTTGTTATTTTGAGTATGCCTTCCTTGCCTATAATTCCAGATTATTCCTTTTACCATGATTAATTGAGAAAGATATGATTTTTAAAGGTTTTGATTAGAATTTTGAAGATTTTATGATGGGCGGTTCTGAAGAAACTTTATTTTCTTTCTAATGTTGCTGTATACGAATTAGGAACGTAACAACCAGAAATAAAAACATCTTTTGATTCGGAACTTGTTGATGAACTAAGTCGTATATTGTTGGAAAATAAATTAAGTGTTAATGAAATCTTATTTCCGATTTCACCATAAAATTGAATTGTATTTGCTCCACCGTATACAAATGTCGAATCTTTATCAGAAAAATATTCTGCATAACCAACTTTTGTTGCTATCAAATTTATTGGAATAAAATTTGCGCTGTCAGATGATGAAGCTATCCCTCCGTAAAATTCTGAATAATTTCCTGGATAGACTAAATAACCTTCCAAAAATTTTTCCCAGGCAATCATATATGGTTTATTATATGCTGTTCTCGATCTTATTTCCTCATCATCCATTGTTAAAAATAGCGTATAACCATCAGATATTGATCTATTTTTAACTGATAAATTGCCTGCCATCGATATCATCCATCCACAACTCATATCCAAACCAGAAATTTCCGAACCAGAATACACGGAATCTGACAAAACCAATAATGGAAAACTGAGTCCCCTTCTTCCAATCCTTTTTTCTAAATTTTTAGTTATATCTACATATTTCAATTGTTCTTGCAAATGTAAATTTGTGTAAGTCACATCTAAAGTGTCTATTTGAACATAATTAGAATAATCTTGTTCTTCGATATGAACTGTATTGCTAGTGTCATTAACATTTAAAGAGCTGTTTGGCTGTGCAAAAAACAAAAACAGTGTTAAAGGTAAAGTTGCTAATGACATATTTTTTCTATGAAAAATATTCTTATAAAGATTATTAAACTTGAGTATATACTTTAGAAAGTCATATCAAATTCTTTGAACATTTCTCTTAATTTCTCGAGAACAGCTATTGAAATTTTCTTTTCGAAATTCTTTTCCTTGTTTGACTCAATAACCTTTGTGAATTCCTCAACATCTATTTTTTTCTTTGTTCCTGTTTTGGAATCTATAGAATAAATATCTCCGGAATTCAAGTCTTTGACAATATACGCAATATCTCCGAATGTATAAACATCTGCTTCCCTCATAGAATCTTTTTCCTTGTAAAGAATTTTTATTCTCTTCTTTTCCAGTTCAATCAATTCTTTTCTCTGGATATAATCTAAAAGCCCGTTTATTAGTTCAGAAACATCTTTTCTTACCAGCTCAACTTCATGTTTTGCTGGGTCGCATTCAACAACAGGCTCTTTATCTGATTCTTTTTTCTTTGTTTTTGCTTTAAGTTTTTTCTTCTTTATTCCCTTTGCCAGTTTATTTTTAAGACATATCAAATCGTTTAAAGCTCTCAAATTCTTTTTTTGTAGTTTTCCTTTATTAATCAGCTCTTTTTCAAATTTTTTGAAAAGCACCTGTTCAGAACCATTTCCAAAAATTTTCTTCAATAAATCAAAAACATTATTGTATAAATCATCAAGTGTTGTTTTTTTATTTTTGTTGGAAATCTGCTCAACTAATTTTTTAAGTCTGTCAACATACTCTTTTGATTCTTTTACAAGCTCGTCAACTTGTTTTCCGGAAACAGATTTGACTTTTTGATGTTCGTAATCTTTGTAAAGTTTTACAACTTTTTCAAGAATATCAACATATTTTGCCTCGAGTAATTTTTCTTTTGTAACAAAAACCTCTTTCATCATTCTTATAATCTCCTTTGGTGTCGGAGGTGCAAGTCCATATAACATCAATGCTGCCTGACTTGGTGTTATCAGAGACCAATAAATATCTTCTGTTGCTATCATCAATAATTTTTTCTTAACTATTTCATTAACTTTGTCTCCCATTGACATAAACATGTCTATCGCTTCTGGTGAAGGTTTGATTTTTCCCATTTTCAGAAGCAATTTCCAAGGCATGAAAGCCCCTCTGTCATACAATGGAACTCCGTCCCTGATAAAAGTAAATATAACTGGGTGGGCATCTTTTACAGCTTCCCAGAATTCTGTCAAAATATAAATCTGGACATTTAATTTGTTTTTAACCCCGGCAATTTCACCTGCCTGAGCCATGTAATTATAAATCATAACTCTTAATCTTTCTTTTAATTCAAATCTGGACATTCTTTTGACGTCGGTATCATCAATAACAACATAAACATCAACATCGGAAGTTTCAGTTACATCCCCCCTTACTAAACTTCCAGCAATGACATAAGAAACAACATATTTTTCGAATTTTCTTAATACGAGACCTTTGTGAACATTTGCAACTCTTAATGAACCAAGAAAACCTTTGTCAAAAATCGGAAATGACATTGACAATGCTTCAGTTAATTCATATTTGCTGTCAAAACAAATTTCCCACATGTCTACTGGTGTTCTTATGCTAATCCACAACTTTGGTCTTATATGCTCTATTAATTTAATTGTCTCTTCTTTAACTTTGCCAGATTCCTTTAATTTTTCCTCGGGAATTAAAATTAAAAGATGTCTTACATCCTCTTTTTCTATTGGCTTGAATAATGCATATTCCGGGTCTGTTAAAAATTCTTCCTTGATAAGATTATTTATCTGTTGTGGGATAATACTTATTGACTGAATATAATCAAATTTTTTTATAAGCTGTTTTTTGACTGGTTCTAATTTTTTCTTCAATTCCTCAAGCTCTTCTTTCATTTTCAACATCATATCCTGAGCTTGTTTCTGCTGATCCATCATTTTCTGCATTACGGGATTTTGCAATTCCGGAATATTGGCTGAAAAATTAGGAATATTGAGATTTGGTATTGCTACGTTCGGTATCTTAGAATCATTATTATTCTTCTTCCCCATAAACTATAAAAAAGATTGCAAGTTTTTAAAGGTTTTTATTTAAGATTTCGTGCTTTTAATTATTCATCTTGTTCCATGTACAATATTGTTAATAGCATTCTTTAATTCTGGTGACAAACGAATTACAGGGCTAGATGGTCTCTGATAAACGGGATTTGTAATAGGATTAATCTTAGTTGGTTCAACATCAATTAGTGGTTTTTCTGAATACAAATATTCTTCAGGAGTTTTCTCAATAGCTCTCTTTTCCCATTCTTGAAAGTTTGGATTGTAAGTTTTAAGGTAATGAAATTCGTTTAATTCTACATTTATACCAAGAAAGTGTAATCTCTCTTCTTCACTTTGTTTCCACGATTCAAAATCCGGTATTTGTTCTTGTTTCATTTTAAACTCCATATTTGTTATTACTATAAAGTAACACTTATATTTAAATGTTTCGATTTTGAAAAATCGCGAAAGTGTTAAAGATATTTATATTAAAACAATATAAGTTTCTTTCGACTTCCTAGAGCATTTCTTTTCCAACGAAAATCTTTTGGATTTTCGGGGGCATCGGAAAACCTTGTTTTCCCCTGCTAAAGAAAAGTTGTAGAATGCGCTAGCCGAGAGTCGAACTCGGGTCACATCCGTGGCAGGGATGTATACTACCACTATACTACCAGCGCATACGTGAAATAATAAAGAGGGTTATTTAAAATTTGTTATTAAAACTTTCCACTGCTCCCCAATCTTTTCTCTCCTCTTTCAGTTGGACTTAATTTTTTCGCTTCAATAATTTTTGAATGCTCAACTTTTTGAATTAATAATTGGGCTATTTTCATTCCCTTTTTTATTTCAAATGGTTTTGAGCTTAAATTGACTAAGATGATTTTATATTCTCCTCTAAATCCAGAATCAAAAACTCCTCCCATAGTTTTAATTCCGTGTTTTAACGGCAAACTGCCTTTGTCCCAGACCAAACCAACGTAATCTTTTGGAATTTCAATCGCTATTCCGGTTTTTATTTCTGTCCTGTAATTCGGTATCAAAATTTTTTCTTCGTTGGAATACAAATCCAGACCTGCATCTCCTTTATAGGCATAAGATGGTATTTTGACATTCTTGTCCAATTTTTTAATTTTTATTTGTATAACTGATTTAGAAATTTTCGATTTTTAAAGAATGTTGTGATATATTAGAATGAAATTTCTCCCCCGCCCAAAACTTTTTGTTTGTCATACAAAACAATCGCCTGTCCTTCTGAAACTCCTGTAATCGGCTTGTTTAATTTAACAATCCATTTTTTGTTTTCTTTTTTCAAAGCACTTGGCAATAATTCCCCAACATGCCTGATTCGTGTAAAAACGCGCGAAGGAATTTTTGTTTTTGTAATCAAATGAAAATCCTTAACGATTATTTTTTGTCTGAACAACAAAGGATGATTTTCTGGAGCTGCGATAATAATATTTTTCTTGACATCTTTTCTTGCAACATACCACCTGTTTAACTGCCTTTTACCATCTTCTAATTTTGAAACTTCAATTCCATATCTTGGACCAATTCTTTGTCCAATTGTATAATAATAAATTCCATCATGTTCCCCGATTATTTTTCCATTTGGACTTAAAATCTTGCCTTTTTTTGCTTTAATTTTCTTTTGCAAAAAATCTTTCAAATTAACTTTTCCTATAAAACAAATTCCAACAGTAGATTTTTTATTGTAATTTGGAAAACCAAGTTTTTTAGCAATCTTTCTAACTTCAGGTTTTGTCAATTCTCCTATAGGAAATAAAATATGTTTCAAATCATCTTCATTCAAACGGTAAAGAAAATAACTCTGGTCTTTTGATTCATCTTTTGCCCTAAATAAAAAATATTTTCCTTTCTCCTTCTTAACTCTTGCATAATGTCCTGTTGCAATCAAATTAATATTTCTTTTTTGCGCTTCTTTCCATAACAAAGGAAATTTTATTTTCTGATTGCAATCTATATCTGGATTTGGAGTTATTCCTTTTTTGTATTTCTTGAACATTTCAGCAACAACATCTTTTTTGTATTGTTTTTCAAAATCCAAAGTAATCAAAGGAATTTTTAATTTCAAAGCGATTTGTTGAGCGAATCTTCTTTCATCACGCCAGGCACATTCTCCAGTGTATTTGTTCTTGGTATCGCTCCAATTTTTCATAAAGGCACCAATAACTTCATAGCCCTGTTTTTTTAATAAATAAGCAGCTACGCTAGAATCAACTCCTCCTGACATTGCAAGAAGAACTTTCTGGGTTTTCATTTTAATAAAAGAACTTCTAAATTTAAAAATCTTCTTTAATTCATCAAATTTATAAACTCTTAAAAATTTATTTCTTAGAGGTGAAATAAATGAAAAGAAAAATAAAGAAAGATTGGTGCAAACATAATTTTTGCCATTCATGTAAATGTGGTGGAGCAGTTTATTTTCTAGGATTTATTGGAGCAGCGATATACTATATTTCAACTGCAACCAGTTTTTGGATGGGTGTTCTGGGATTCTTAAAATCTCTTGTCTGGCCAGTATTCCTAGTTTTGCAAGCTTTCCAATTTTTAGCAATATAAGATGAAAGATAAGACGAAGAATACGATATTAATAATTTCTGGATTAACATTGTTAACATTAGTTATTATTGGGGTTATAATAATTGAACCAATCACACAATATTTTGAATGGATAGCTCCTTTTAATCCAATTATTGTCATTACAGGGTTCTTTACATTTCTTGTAGCAGTGTCATTATTTGTTTATGGAATAATTAATAGCTTAAGAAAATAATATAGATAATAGATGACGTGTTATTTTTCATAAAAGCTTAAAAACTTTATCAGGTATATTTATGTATGAAAAAGATTAGGTTACTCGGATTCATTCTTGGTTTTTTAGGAGCAGTCATTTTTCTTTCCAATTTTTCTGTAACTGGAGCTGTCATCGGGATTTCTCCAACAAATAATTTTTTCAGTTTTTTATCAATAACTTTTTTGCTTATCGGAGGCTTTTTAATTTTGGTTGGTGGAATCGAAAAGAAAGTTATTGGTTCCAGAGTTAAAGAAGATCCTCTTTTATCGAGGATTGCAGAAGAAATCGAAAAAAAGAAAGATGGAATTTATAGAGATATAACTCATTTAATTGAACAATTAAACAACGGAAACACTAATCCCGGAATTGGAACAAAAGCAATTTCTTCTGATCTTTATGAATTACGTGGTAGAAATGGAGGCAGGGTGTATTACAGGAAAATAGGTGATGACAAATATGAAATAGTGGGATATTCAGATAAAGCAACTCAAACTAAAATAATAAACCGTCTAAAAAGATTGTATCATTAAGAATGTAAAAATTCTTCTAAATCACCTCTCTCTACTAAATCTTCTAACGTTGTTCTTATAGTTGCTTCAGTTATTTCTTTCAAAACAAGCATACCTCCCTTAATCCAAAAATAAGCTCCTTCTTTGTTTTCTCCAGTTTTTTCATAACTTTCCATTAGAGTATTAATATATTCTGTTGTTGTGACAGAGCACATGTATTCCTTACCTTTATATCTAACTCTTATATCCACCAAATCTTGTTTCGGATTAATCTTCTCAACATAAGGGTGAACTATTTCAAATTTGAATTCTTGTCCCATATTCTTAATATTATTCTTGGGTTTTTAAGCTTTTTGTTTAGTATTAACTTTATAGTGATAAACTAAAAAGTGGTTCGGAAAAGCTGTTCGGAATTGAGCTTGAGTATTTATATTTTTTTAATTGGCAAGTCAAATTCCTCATGGGCCCAGGAGGGTTCGAACCTCCGACCTTCTCGGTGTAAACGAGACGTCTTAGACCACTGGACCATGGGCCCTTGATTATGTTACAGAAAAAGATTATTTAAAATTATTGTTTAGAATCACTCATAACCCTGCATTGGGGGCATATTTGGACTTGCGCCCTTTCCTGATGCAATAACATCATCTATTCTTAAAATCATTGTTGCAACTTCTGTTGCTGATTTTAATGCCTGCGTTTTTATTTTTAATGGTTCGACAACACCAGCCTCAAAAGTATCTTCAATTTTTCCAACTAATAAATTCAAGCCAACTTCATTTTCCCCTGCTTCATGTCTTGATTTCAATTCTGTTAAAATATCTATAGGATCAAGACCGGCATTTTCAGCCAAAGTTATTGGAATTGATTCCAAAGCATCAGCAAATTTTTCAATGGCTAACTGCTCTCTCCCGGAGAAATTTTTAGCATATTCCCTTAATCTTCTTGATAATTCAATTTCAAATGAACCTCCTCCTGCAACAACTCTTCCGTCTTTTATTGATGCAACAATAACACCAATACCATCTTTAATTGCTCTTTGGGTTTCATCGACAACATGTTCTGTACCTCCTCTGATTATAATTGTAACTGCCTTTGGATTTTCACAGCCAGTTATGTAAGTGAAAATTTCATCGCCTTCTTTTTTTTCCTCAACCAAAGCAGATTTTCCCAAAACATTTTCATCCAATTCTTTTAAATTTGAAATAATTCTGGCTCCTGTTGCTCTAGATAATCTTTCAAGATCATCTTTTTTCACTCTTCTTACAGCATAAATTCCTTCCTTGGACAAATAATATTGTGCAACATCATCTATTCCTTTCTGGCAGAAAACAGCATTCGCTTTTGAATTCTTTACTTTTTCCACCATTTCTTTTAAGATTTTTTCCTCCTGTTCTAAAAAAGATTGTAGCTGGTCAGGACTTGAAATAGAAATTTTTGTGTCTGTTTCCGGTCCTTTTATTTCCAATGGTGAATCAATCAAAGCAATTCTAGCATTAGTTATTTTTTGAGGCATGTCCTGATTTACTCTTTCCTTGTCAATAACAATTCCCTGAAGCAACTCAGAATCTTCAACACCTTTTCCTTTCATTTTTTCTAATTTGATATCATCAAAATTAATTTCATATTTTCCCTCAGAAATTTTCATGATCTGTTTTACTGCTTTTATTATCAAATTAGTTAAATACTCTTTTGCAACTTCGGCGCCTTTTCCAGTCATGGATGTCATTGCAATATTTTTCAGCAATTCTTCATTTGAAGGATCAACCATATGAGAAAGCTGATTTAAAACTTCCTGGGCTTTTTTTTCGGCTAATCTGTATCCTTTGACAATAATAGTGGAATGAATTTTCTGGTCCAATAATTGCTCTGCATTTTCCAGTAATTTTCCTGCCAAGATTACGGCAGTTGTTGTCCCGTCGCCAACTTCCTGGTCTTGGGTTTTTGCAACTTCAACAACCATTTTTGCTGCAGGATGTTCAATTTCCATTTCCTGAAGAATTGTAACTCCATCGTTTGTAATAACAACATCGCCAGTTGAATCGACCAACATCTTGTCCATTCCTTTCGGTCCTAAAGTAGACTTGACTGTTTCAGCCACTATTCTTGCAGCTAGGATATTATTTCTCTGTGCATCTCTTCCCATCATCCTTTGCACATTTTCCGGTAGAATATAAACTGGTTGTTTGTCTGCCATTTTCCCTTGCTTGATTATTTATAGTTTGATTCTTTTTAAAGTTTATGGTATGGAAAATATATTTAGATTTTGTTATAATTTTAGAATAGCAAGGCAACTTTTAAATATTAAAGGATATTATGTTTTTCAGGCGAAGGGGAAATTCAGAATGAAGATTGGGATAAAAGTCGGTGATATAATGACCATTAATATGGAAAAGGTTAATCCAACAACTTCTATAAAGGACTGCGCAAAAAAAATGGTTTCTAAGAGGGTTGGAAGTTTGGTTATAGTCAACAAAGATGAATTAAAGGGGATTATTACAGACAGGGATTTATTATGGGTTTTTACCAAGAAAAGAAATGTTGAAAATGAAAAAGTTGAAGATATTATGAACAAGAATGTTGTAACAACCTCCCCGGAACTGGATATTTATGATGCTCTACAATTAATGAAGAAAAAAAATATCAGATGGCTTCCTGTAATTTCAAAAGAAAAAGGAAAGAAAAGATTAATCGGGTTGTTAACACAAAAAGACATACTTAAAGTACAGCCGGCGTTATTCGATATTGCCGTCGGAAATTTGGACATCAAGGAAGAATATGAAAAAATGAAAAGAATTGAAAATTTAAAGAGGAAGGGGGATGCGCCGTTTAAAGACGGAGAATGTGAAGAATGTGGAAGGATTGGACTGCTTTACAAAATATACGGCAAGAATGTGTGTATAAACTGCAGAGATGAGATAGAAAGCAAAGTTTAAATATATTATTTCTTTTAGTTAATTGAAAAAAGATGGTAGAAAAAGAGAAGCAATATAGGGAAAAAGTAAAATACGGGGGTATTTTCGATTTTAAAGATGCTTATACATTTCTGTCCAACTGGTTTATCGACGAGGATTATGTCTTGGAAGAGGAGAAATATACTGAAAAAGTTGGGGAAAGCGGAAAATATGTTGAGGTTAAATGGAATGCCTGGAAAAAAATCAGCGATTATTTTAAATTTGAGATTAAGGTTAAATGGGAAATTTTTAACATGACAACTGTTGAGATTGAAAAAGGTGGGAAAAAAATTAAGCTGAATAAAGGCGGCAATGAAGTTGATTTCAAGGGTTATTTGGTGAGGGACTGGGAAAACAAGTGGGAGACAACACCATGGAAGAAATTTATGAGGTCGGTTTATGATAGGTTTATAATCAGAGCTAGATTGGAAGATTATGAATTTGAAGTTCTAGAAGAAACCAAGGAAGCTGTCGAACAGCTGAAAGCTTATTTCTCGTTGATAGGAAGAGGTAATCCATATACTGAGAAGATGAGAAAAGGATAAAGCAAAAATTTATAAACTTCTTTTGTTTTAATATAACATTAAGCCTTAAATGGCGAATTATTAAATAAAATATATCACAACATTAATCATTTAATCACAGATTACAAATCACTAAAATAACTATCAGATTCAATTCATTTTCTGATGTGTTTTAGGTAATGTTGTGTGGAGTAACAATGGGAAAAGTTAGTCCCATCTCGACCAAATACATAATTAGAGCTAGTTTTTTGGCTCAAGGAGTAGTTGAAAAACCGGATGTAATTGGTGCTATATTTGGTCAGACTGAAGGTTTACTTGGCGAAGAATTAGAATTAAGAGAGTTACAGAAAAAAGGAAAGATTGGAAGAATAGACGCCGAGATGGAAACTGAAAATGGAAAAACCATCGGAGCTATTGAAATCCCAACTTCTCTTGACAAAGCTGAAACTACGATTATAGCAGCTGCTTTAGAAACTATTGACAGGATCGGATTAGCAGATGTAAAAATTGATGTCAAAGAAATTGAAGACGTAAGGGATGTTAAAAGACAATACATAATCGAAAGAGCAAAGAAACTTATGGGAAATATAACAGCAAGGATGGAAACCAAGGAAATGGAGGAAGCTGTTGTTTCTGCATCACGAGTCGAAAGAATAGTTGAATATGGAAAAGACAGATTGCCTGCTGGCCCGGACATAGAAACAAGCGACGAAATTATTGTAGTTGAAGGAAGAGCAGATGTCTTAAACATGTTAAGGTACGGTATAAAGAACGTTATAGCTATGAATGGAGCAAAAATTTCTGATACTATAAGAGATCTTTCAAAAGAAAAAGATATGACTTTATTTGTCGACGGAGATCGTGGAGGAATTTTAAACGCAAAAGGGCTTGCTATGGATAACAATATTAAATTTATAGCAAGAGCTCCTGACGGCAAGGAAGTTGAAGAGTTAACTGAGAAGGAGATTATAAGCTGTTTAAGAAATAAACTTACACCTGAAGAATTTTTTTACGAGTTCGACAGAAAAAATGGAGACAGTTTCAAAAAAACAAGCAGGGAAAGAAGAAGACGCAGAGACGAGGAAGAAACAGAAAAACCTGAAAGAAAAACAAGGAAGAAAGCATTGACAAAAGAAGAAAAAGAAAAGTTGAAAGAAATTCTTTATGATATGATGGGAAGCAAATCAGTCTATATATTAAACAGCGAGATGGAAGGAATAAGAAAAGTTTTCTATCAGGAGTTGTTAAAAAATATTTTCAACCTTGAAAGAAGAAACGAGGACATGTTTGCTTTGGTTATTGACGGAACTGTAAATAACACGATAGTCAAGACAGCTGAAAAAGCCGGAATCCAATATATCGTAGCAAAAAACTTCGCTGTAACTGAAGAAGGCAATGTTAAATTGTTAAGTTTGTAAATCGCATTATTTGCGATTTTTTCTTTTTTATTTTTAGTTAACTATTTAAATTTCTATTTCTTAATAATCAAAAATGGTGAAAGTATTATTTGGACCAGCCGGTTTTGGAGGAAGTTATGATAAAGGAATTCCTGTAATTGCAAAAGCCGGGCTTGATTGCGTTGAAGTTGAATTTGTTTATGGTGTAAAGATGTCTAATGAAACAGCAAAAAAAGTTTCTGAATTTGCTGAGAAAAATAAAATTAATATTACTTCTGTGCATGCGCCTTACTATATCAATCTGAGTTCTGATGAATCTCAAAAAAGAGGAGCTTCAAGAACAAGAATTTTGCAGGCAGCTGAAAGAGCCCATTATCTGAAAGCAAAATATGTTGTTTTTCATGCAGGTTATTACGGCAATTTATCAAAAGAAGAAACTTACAAAATAATAAAAGAGCAGATTGGAAAAATTCAGTCTGAAATAAAAGCAAAAAAATTTAATGTTGTTTTAGCTCCGGAAACAACCGGAAAAGCAAGCCAGTTTGGAGATTTGGATGAATTGCTGAAATTAAAAAAAGAAACTGGCTGTCATTTATGTGTTGATTTCGCGCATTTGAAAGCTAGATACAATGGAAAAAGAGATTACAAAGAAATTTTTGACAAGTTAAGGAAAAATAATGTTAAAGAAATACACTCACATTTTTCCGGGATTAATTATACAGCTAAAGGAGAAAGAAATCACATTATAACTCCAGAAGCAGAAATAAAAGAACTTCTAAGCTGGATTAAGAAGTATAAAATTGACACTACTATTATAAACGAATCTCCCGAGCCGATAGAAGATTCTGTCAAGAGCAAAAAGCTGTGGGGGATTGTTTCTTAGTTATGTTGTTTCTTTTAAGTAGTTACAATTAGAAAGATTTATTAAGTTTGAATTCTTTGTATTTTGGGTTAGAATGTCAAAAATAAGAATAAAAGGTAATTGGAAAAATCCGGAAAGTTCTGTTAGTTTAGAAACTCATATAAAAAAATGTATTATGCCTAAAAAACGGGAATTTTTGTCATCTATATTAAAAAAAGCAGTGATTGGGACGGTAGCAACTTTAAGTGTAGGATTAGGAATATTTTTTGGTTGTTTAAATTCAGAAAAATATAATTCTGAATCTAATAAAGCAGAGATTAGTGCAAGTGAAGTGTATAATATAACTAAAATTGACAGAACAAAAGTAATTTCACAATTGGAAAGTTTCTTAAGTAAAGATTCTGCCAAAACCATAGCAGAAAAATTTGATCTAGGATATAATGAGTATCAAACAGAGATGCTACAATATTGTTTTGGTCAAGCATTTGATCCAGCAAAGAAGTTATGTTTCTGGACATTTCCTGAAGAGTCATCTAATTCAGCATTTGATAATATAAGTAAATGGAGATTATTCACAGAAAATTACAATATAATATTTTTTGAGACTGGCTCTATAAATGACCTATTAGAAAAAACCAGATTATTTTCTGAAGAGTATGGAAAACCTGATCTTTTTATTTTAGGGGGTCATGGAAACCCTAATGGAATGAATCTTTCAGATGAAGGTATATGGGAAATTTCAGTGTCAAATTTAGATTCTCTAAAAAAACTTGGAGAATATTTAGAAGAAGATTGTCAGATTTATTTAAACTCATGTGCAACAGGACGTCCTGACGGGTTAGGGGACAAATTATCAAAAGTAGTTAAGAGAGAAGTTATTGCTCCTCCAGAACCTTATGCTTTAGACAGTCCAAAAACTAAAATAGAATTGGATGAAAATGGTAGAATAAAAGATATTTTATTTCAGTTACCAGTTACATACAATAATCAAGACGGAAAATTAGTTCCTTTTGTTAGGTTTACAAGATTATATGGAGATAATAAAGAAGATACATCTTATTTTAATCGTTTTTATGAGGAAGCTCTAAAAGTAGATACAACCTATCCAAATTTATGGTTCACATTTAGTTTTAATAAGTTTACTCCTAAATTAACAGTAGTAAATTAGTGTTATTACTATATTCCACGACTAAAAGACGGAAAAAAGAAAAGTTTTAAATACCATTTTTACATGATAATTACAACAATAGTTGGGGTATATTTGTTGTAACTATGTCATAACAACAAAACCGAAAGGTTTATAAAGGTGTAGTCATTGTTAAGTGGTATATGCCTCAAGCTTTGTGCTAGGGGTGTAATCAAGAAAATAAAATCCAATTAAAAAAAATAAAAAAATGAACAAAAGCAAATTAGGTTTGCTTTTTGTATTAGCAGTTGTATTGGCAGGTTTACTTGCTATAAGCGCATCTGCTGAAGATGTCAACAGCATAAAAGTTTATGCTGATGGTGTTGAAGTTTACAGTGAAGCTGGCGTATATGTCTTTAATGACAATGGAACTCCACTAAATTTAACAGACGATTTCTACGAATGGGAATTCTATTTTGGTGACCTAGATAATCTAGATCTTCAAAGAGGAGAAGACCTTGATTTAGAAATTGTTTTCGAAACTGGTGTTGAAGACGATGTAACAACATATAATGGTCTTCCAGTTATTGGAAGTCAAAACATCGGAATGGACACTTCAAACCTTGTAGACTGGTATGTTGAAGCTGAAATAAAAGGTTACAGAGATTCAATCTACGATAAAACAGATAGATTTGATGTAACTGCAGACCACACATACAAAAGGTCTTTGACACTTTCAATACCAAGAGATTTGGACGCAACTGAGGATTACAGTTTATATGTAAGTATCTCAGCTCAGACTGAATTGACTGGTTCAGATGATGCCTTAGTAGATATCCAAGTAAGCAAAAAGTCTTACATAATGGAAGACTTATTTGTTGAAATCGGATCAGTAAACGGATGTTGCTTGACAGCTCAGAATCCTTCTGGACAAGGTCCATGTGACACTTGTTGGGAAGCTTTAAAAGCTGGAAGCAAAATTGAAATTGCTTACATTGTAGGCAATGAAGGTTCTCACGACCTTGAAGACGTTTACGTAACAGCAAGAATTCCAGAATTATGCATCGAAAGAACTGTCTATGTCGGCGATTTAGCTGATGAAGACAATGATGACGATGAAGATACACTTTCTGGAATACTATACTTACAAGTACCTGTTGACGCAAAAGCTGGAACATACACTTTAGAAGTTACTGCATGGAATGACGATGCTGATGCAACATCAGTTCAAGCAATAACAATTGCTGCAGCTGAAAAAGCTGAACAAAAAGACGTTACACAAATCGTTGTTGACGGAACTTCAAAAGAAGTAACAGCTGGCGGAAATGCTGAATACACTTTCACAATAATGAATGTTGGTGCTAACGCACACACATACACTGTTGAAGTTGAAGGTGTAAACGCATGGGCAACTTCAGAAGTTGCTCCTTCAGTTTTGAGATTAGCTGGTGATGCCAGTGGTGCTGTAACTGTTACAGTTACACCAAAAGAAGATGCTGTTGCTGGAGACCATATATTTACAGTCTCTGTAAAAGCAGATGGCGAAACAATAAAACAATACAATGTTGTTTCAAAAATCGCTGAAAAAGAAGCAACCGGTGTCGATACAAAACTTGCATTGCTTGTTGCTGCTATTGTTCTTGCAGTTGTAATTGTTATATTGTTAATTATAATGATTGCAAAAATCGCAAGCAAAGGCAGTGATGAAAAAGCTGAAGAAACAGCATACTACTAAAACTGCTGTACGAAGGCACGAAAGGGAAAAAGTTTAAATTTACTTTTTTCTTTTTCTTTTTTATTTTTATTTTGTAAGAAATATCTTACATTTTGTTGATATTCTGAAATCAAGAAAAGCTTCGCTTTTCTGGTCCAGAAAATCTGAAAGATTTTCTTGGAATTAACAAATTTTCATCATATATATTAAATTGCAACAATGTTTAAATAAGAAATTTTTCTCAGATTATTGAGAAAATGAGGTATAAAAACATATTAAATATATCACTTTTAGCTATATTTATATTTACTTTATTAATTATAAATGCGGGGGCTTTTACAATAGAAACTGAGATGACAACGAACGTTGTATGCCCTACAAATACCATAATAATAAATGATATAGTCAAAGCTGACAAAGATGCCTCATTTACCGTTTCAAAATCGGGTTCAGCATCAGAATTTACAAGCATAATACCTTCTGGTTTTTATATTAATACTGGTGAAAGCAAAATAATCTATAGTTATATCACGCCGAAATCAACAACAAAACCGGGCAGATACACATTGGTAATAAAAGTTGATGACGGCTCTTCAATCAAAGAAGTTGCACATGAGATTATAGTCGAAAATTGCCATGAAACTATTGTCTCGATTGATTCTGCAAAAAGTTCATGCCCTTGTGATAAAGTCAGTTTTGATTTAACAATAAAAAATAACGGAGAGTATTTAGAGGATTACGAAATTTCACTTGGTGGGTTGCTTGCAAAATGGGCAACATTAAGCCAGAAAGAAATAACAATTAATTCCAAAAAAGAGAAAAAAGTTTCTGTATCTATCGAAGTGCCATGTAATGTTTACGGTAAATATGATTTAACTGCAACAGTAAAATCAAAAATAAGCGAGTTTGAATCTGAGTCATCTACATCACTGGACATCAAACCATGTTATGAGTTTAAAGTAGAACCGGAAAAAAATTATTATAGTATTTGTGAAAAGGAGATAAAATCAATACCTGTTGTAATAAAAAACCAGGGAACTGCAGATACTTTGTATTCAATAAAATTGACTGGACCGGAGTGGGCTAACTTGGAAAAACAGCAGATTACAATCAAAAAGGAATCTGAGGATAATTTTATCATAACCTTGAATCCGCCATACGAAACCCAAGGTTCTTTTGATTTAAAATTAAGAATATTATCACAATACGGAAATATAGAAAAAGAATCCGAGATAAAAGTTGATGTAAGGAAATGTTACAATGTTCAGCTTGAACTAGAAAAATCTGAGGACAAGATATGCAATGGATTAAGCAATACATATTCAATTTTGGTTAGGAATAATGGTGAAAGCAAAAATAATTTTATTTTAACCTCATCCAATGTAAGCTGGGCTCAGCTAAGTTCTAAGAATTTGGAAATCGAACCTGGAAAACAAAAAGAAGTTTATCTTAAGATAAATCCTCCGAAGGGGACAAAAGCCGGAGTTTATGATATTAAAATAGAAGCAAAAGATTCCACATCCGGAATTACAGACCAAAAAATATTAAAGATAACAACAGTTTCTGTAGAAGATTGTTACAAACCTTCAATTACATCTGACTCAATTGTTTTGGAAGTTTCAAAGGATCAGGCAGGAACATTGATGTTTGTAATTGAAAATCAGGGAGAGGACAAAGCAGATTATGTTTTGGAATTGACTGGAGGTGCTTCTGATTTTGCACAATTAAATCCCGGTGTTTTAACTATAAGTCAAGGAAAAACAGCAACAACTTATATTTATGCTGCCCCATCAAAAAACACTGAATTTGGAAGTTATCCTGTTACATTAAGCGTAAGATTGAAAGACAGCACAATTTTGGCTTCCAAGACGATAACAATTAATGTAGAAGACAAGATTATTTCAAATGGTTCAAATGAAACAAAACCAAAAGAAATAAAGGAAGAAACAGTATTACAAAAAATAGCTAATTTTTTCAGAAAAATATTCGGGAAAAAAGAGGCTGTAAAGCCGGAAGAAGTTAACAAAACAAACATAACAACAAAGGCGGGAAATAAAACTGGAGTTTCCAATTTAACAAACAAGACAAATACGACAAAAGACAAAAATGAAATGTTGAATGTCAATATAACTGCAAGCAACAAGACAGAAGAGAATACAACTAATTTAACAAACCAGACAATAGAAAATAAAACAAACAATGTAACCAACAAAACAACACAGACCAAAACAAATGCTTCAAATAAGACGAATGTAACTAATGGAAGCAATTTATCTGCAAATGCAACTGCGGAAAATCAAAAAGAGACAACATCTAATTTCTGGAAAGATTACAAATACTATTTGATAGCGGCACTTGTTATTGTTTTATTGATAATATTGTTAAGAACCGGTGCTTTCAAGAAAATAGGAAAATTCTTTGCGGAAGAGCCAGCAGAAAAAAAGGAAGAAATCAAGCAGGAAGAACAAATTGAAAAAAAGGAAACTTCTGAACAAGAAAAAAAAGAGGTAAAAGATGAAAACCAAACAGAAGAAAAAGAGCCAAAAAAAGAAAAAAGGGCAAAGAAATAAACAAATAGCTTTTTATTTTTGTTTTTAGTTAATTTTTTATATTTCTGTTATGTTGTATTATTATGAAAAAGTTGGTTATTGTCAGAAAAAAAGAGTGGAAAGACGGATTTTATGCGATGTTCAAGGCTGAAAAAAATTCAGTTAAGATAATAAAATCCATGTTTGAGAATTTTGGAAGCCAGTATTTTGTCGAAGAAAAAAGAAATTTATCAGATTATTCGCAATGGAAAGATTTGTGGATTCCATACTCGGATAAAGACGAAAAAATTGACCTGGATTTGGTTTTTGGGGATAAATATATACACTTAATCGTCAGAAAATATAAGGACAAGGTGTTTATAGAGAAGATAATGAAGAAGTATTGCAAGAAAGCTAAAAGGACTTATACATTATATTAAATCAAGCCGCATACATTTCTCATGAACTTTAAAACCAAATTTTTTGTAGAAATCAATATTTTTATCACAACAATCTAAAAGCATCTTATAGCATTTTTCTTTTTTTGCTTCCTTAATTGCTGTTTTTATCAGCATTTTTCCAATTCCCTTACCTTGATAAGCTTTGTGAACCACAACATCTTCAACATGCGCAACCTTACCTCCGCTATGAATGAATTTTTGTTCTATAAGCAATGTTGTTGCTCCAATAATTTTATTATTGATAACAGCAACAAATATCCGATACATATCATTTTTTTTAATTTTTGAAAATATTTGTTTTGCTTTTTTGTAAGATAAATTTACTTCACTCAGGGATTTTAAAGTCTCAAGAAAGCCGTTTTTCAGGTCAACAGATTCTATTTTTCTTATCTGTATTTTCATTTCACACCTTTATACTTACAACTTTACTTATTCCTTCCTGCATTGTAATTCCATACAGATTATCTGCTACAGTTATTATCGAGTCGTTGTGTGTTATTATTATATACTGAGCTTTTTCAGTGGATTTTTTTATTAAATTTGCCAATTTTTCCGAATTTCTCTTGTCAAGAGCTTCTTCAATTTCATCAAACAAATAAAAATTGAACGGACTGTACTCCTGGATTGCGAACAATAATGAGATTGTAATTATTACTTTTTCTCCTCCAGATAATGACTCTATATCCATATACTTTCCTTTAGTGAGTTTAACCATAATATCAACACCACCGGAAAATGGATCTTTTTCGTTTTCCAACTGTAAGAAAGCATGCCCTTTGGTGCTTAAATTCATAAAATTTCTGCTGAAACCATCATTTATAGCTTCAAAAGTTTTCATAAACTGATGTCTTTTTTTCTTGTCAATCTCAAAAATTGTTTTCAAAACGCTTTCCTTTTCTTTTTCAAGCTGTTCAACTTTCTCATTGATTAAATCATATTCTTTTTTAATCTCTTCGTAAACTTGCAATGCCCTCAAATTTACGGAACCTATTTCCCTCAAATCAATTTCATTCTTTAATAATCTGGTTTCCAATTCCTCAATTTTTAGATTTTTGGTTAATATAATGATATTTATTTTATCATCCTCTGAAATTTCTTCCTTGTTTTCCTTTATAATAAAACCTTCTGATTCACATTCCTGTTTTAGCTGATTAAATTCCATTGTTATTGTTTCTATCTCAGCGTCGATTTTTGCTTTTTTTATCTTGACTTCATTCAAGATGGCATCTATTATTGCCTGAGATGACAAGAACTGGTTTATTTTCTCGTTTGTTTCAGAGTTCTCAGATTGGAGTTTTGATTTTCTTTCCAGAGATTTTCTGAATTTTTTGTTTATCTTCTCTTCCTCTTCCCGTTTTTGTCTTAATATTTTATCTTTTGTTTTTACATCTTTCTCCAAGGAATCAATTTTGTTTTTCAGTTCAACTAATTCTTTTTTGCTGTTCTTGATTATTGACTGTGTTCTTTCATATTCCTGCTGTGCTATACTTATCTCAATATCAAAATCTCTACTTAGAACATCCTCAGTTTTTGATGTTGATTTTATTTTTATTATACTTTCCTGAGTTCTTTCATATTTCTCTTTTAACGAATCATATTTATCGTCGATAATTCGCGGATCTTTCATTGTTTCTTTAAGTTCTTCTATATCTGTTTTAAAGCTGTCTATTTCCGTCTCAAAAACCTTTAATGTTGATTCAATTTTTTCAAGTCTAATTTGTTTTTCTTCAGCTTGTTCCTCGTCTCTTGCTATTAACTCAAAATAATGTTCCTTCTCAAAAAACTCCTTTACTTTCTGGGTTAGCTCCTTTACTTTGTCGGATATATTTTCAATATTTGATTTTTTTTCGTTTATAAGATAAGATATTTCCTTTATGAATTCATTTGTTTCTTTCTCTAATTTTTCCTTGTATTCCTGATTAACATTCTGTTTGCATTTAGGGCATTTATTCAGTTTTAAAATCTGTTTTAAATCATTCTCATAAATTTCTTTCTGGGTCAATAGTTTAGATAATTCCTCCCTGATAAGCAGAAATTCTTCCTGATGTGTTTTCAAAGAATCTTCATGCTCCTTTCTTTTTTCTTTTATATGTTTTATTGAAACAAATTCCTCGTCTTTTTTAATTCTTTTTTTGATATTTTCTATCTCAATCTCCAGCGAATGAATTTCCTGTTTAAGATTAAGATACTGTTTTTCTTTTTCCTCTAACAGAGCTTCTTTTTTTATTATTTCAGAATTTATCACATTTGTTTTATGTTTTAACTCTTCAAGCTTCGACATTTCCACTTTTATTTCGGCCAATTCTTTTTGTAATTCATGCAATTTTTCCTTTACCCTCTCATCCTGTCTTTTTGTTGTTCTAGCTGATTCCTGTTTTTCTTTTTCTTCCTCGAAATTTTTTATTTTTTCATCAAATTCTTTCAGACTTTCTGTAAGTTGTTCCTGTCTTTTCTCCAGGTTTTTTTGCTGAGTTTTAAAGTTTTCAAGTCTGATATTTAAACCTGCAATTTCTGTATTTAAATTTGAAATTTCCTCTCTTAAAACATCCTGCTTTACTCCAGTTGTTGTTGTTATCTCTTTTTCAATAGAAATAATCTCAGTGTTATTTTTTTCAGCTTCCCTTTTTAATTTTTCAACTTCTTCTTTTGTCTTGTTTATTTTTTTCTTTCTTTCTTCAATTTCTTTTTCAATATCTTTTAATTTATCTTTTTTGTCTTCTATTTTTTTGTTTATAATGCTTAACTTATCCCTTTTTATGTCCCTTTTAAGAGAATTATATTTCAAAGCCTGGCTTCTTTCTTTTTCAAGATTTCTTAAATAAGATGAACGTTCATTCAAAATGGTTCTTACTTCCTTTAATCTTTCCTCTGTCCTGTCCAATTCTTTAAGAGATTTTTCTTTTCTCTGTTCATAAATTGAAATGCCGGCTACCTCTTCAATAATTTCCCTTCGTCTTTCAGATGGCATTGATACAAATCTCGCTATTTGTCCCTGTAATATTATATTGAATCCTTCGGGGTCAATTCCTACTCGAGCTAATAATTCCAATATTTCCTGTCTTGTTTTTGTCTGATTGTTTATTTTATAGATAGAAACTCCTTCTTTTCTTACTATTCTTGTTAATTTAATTTCTGATTCCTGAATAGAAAAACCTCCATCGGTATTATCGAATATCAAATCAACTCTTGCTTCTTGGGCTGGTTTTCCATACTTACCACCATTGTAAATCAAATGCGAGCTTCTCTCGGCACGAATACTTTTCATGCTCAATCTTCCCAAAACAAAACATATTGCATCAGTTACATTTGACTTACCAGAACCATTCGGGCCTACAACTACGTTAAGGTTTTTTTCAAAAATAAGTTCTGTTTGTTTCGCAAAGGATTTAAAGCCCTGCATCACCAACTTTTTTATAAAAGGCATAATTAATCAAGAAAAATGAATTATTTAAAGATTTTTATAGAAAAAAACACTAAAATTCTCCTAACTTTTTCTGGCGTTTTTCTCCATTATGATTCTTCCAAGTCATCCAACTTTTCCTAAAGATACCATCATGTTCATATTGGGTGGAGCATTCTTTTAGAAATTCCATGGTTATCGGATCAGAAGGATAACCAGAACCAAAATCTCTGCCTATTCTTTTCTTTATGCATTCTATTTCATTATCCCTTGTTGTTTTTGCCAAAATCGACGCTGCGCTTACAGAAGGATGATTGACATCCGCCTTATGCTCTGCTATAATCTCGACATTTTCGGAATTAACTATTTCTTTTTCAATATGTTTTTTTAATTCTCTTTTCCATTCGGAGATGTTGTTTGAAGGACAATCAATATAAATTTTAACTTTATTTTTCTTTAAATCAGTTTTTTTTAAAATCTCATTTATTGCTTCAGCCATTTTTAATGCCTCTAATTTGTTCAGATTAAATTTAGTTCCAACAGACAAATCAATTTCTTCCGGAGTTGCTGTATGGATATAATAATCTTTTACTGTTTTTTTAACAAGCTTGGCTAATTTTTCCCTTGTTGAAGGCAAAAGCATTTTTGAATCTTTTACTCCCTCTAATTTTAAATCTTGCTCTTGTTTCTCTGTGCAAAGAACACCAGCCAAAACCATCGGTCCTATAATTGGACCCCGACCTGCATCATCAATTCCTAATATTAGTGTTTCCATTTTCTAAAGATTTCTTTCTTAATAGCGGGAGATGGATTTGAACCATCGACCTCAAGGTTTCTCTCGAATCTTTAAACTTCACTCTAAGTTTCTTTAGGGTAAAACGTAGACCTTTCTTTTCTAAAGAAAGGGATTCGCTATGAGCCTTGCGAGCACTCCTGGCTGCTCTATCCCGCTATCTTTTTTAGAAGGATATTTTACTTTTAAAGTTAACGTTCGATGAGAAAAATAAAAACAAAAGCCCAAAAAAAATTTGGGCGAGGATTAAGATCGGTTTAACCTTCCTAAAAATAACAAGAAAATTTCATTTATAAACAAAGAGAAACGGAATTATAGAATGGTGTTCTATAGCAAACATAGTGTAAAATGGTGGACCGGAGAGAAATTAACCTTCCCGGCCCATAGCGAGAATTATTTTAAACCAAATAATTTGGCGAAAAATCCTTTCTTCTTTTGTTCCTTTTTGTCGACGATAACAACTTTTTCTTCTTTCACTGGAACGTCCATTTTAGGAACTCTTGAAGCCATATCTTTTTGAGCTAACAATATTGCTTTGTCAACAGCGGTCCTTGTATGCCCCTGATTCAACAAAGACCATCTCACAGCTTCAATTGTGTAACCTTTAGAAAGGTTTCTCTCTATGTGTTTTGCTAATTTATATGGATAGTCATCTGGTCTTATTACCATTTTTTATTCCTTTAAAAAAGATTGAAAAATAAAAGAAATCACTATTTAAAAACTTTTCTTAAGAAAAGTTTAAAAGATTAAAAAGTTTTTTAGAAGAAGAAAGAAATATTGCCGCAGTGGCCCAATGGTAAGGCGCAAGCCTGGAAAGCTTGTTTCCGCAAGGATATTCAGGTTCGATTCCTGGCTGCGGCGTTAATTAAAATGACTAAGTTTAATTCGGTGAAATTCATAGAATTTCAACGTCCTAAAATTCCGAAGGAATTTTTTGACTTGGTCCGGACGCTTTATTATTTATCTTACAATACAAATATTTAAAAAGTTAGATTTTTCTTTTTGTTTATAGTATTTATATATTATTTTGCTAAAATAAACGGAAGATATGAAGATTTGGTTCCTGTACAACAAGAAATGCTTAAAAAATTAGAAAGAAGAGAAGAATATCCACTATGCAGAGGAATTGTTTTGAATCCAGGTAAAAATAGTATAAGCATAAGCTTGGTTTCTGACAGAGAAATTGAGATGAGTGAGATTGAAAAAATGTTAGAAGGTTTTTCTATTACTGCTCTTGGAAAAGTTCCTGAATTTAGGATTAGCAAAGGCGAATCCTTCGGTGGATAATTACCTTTAAAAATATTAGATATCTAATTCTGATATGGAAGTTTTGATGATAATTTTGCTTGTTGCAATCATGATAATTTCATTTCCGTTAGGAATACTAATCGCTTATATGACTAAAGAAGAGCTGAAAAACGGAAGAAAAGTTTTCAGGATTATAGAATTTATATGCATAGGTCTTATATTTTTCATATTTTTGTATTACATAAAAATGCAATTTAATGGTTTTGTTATTGGTGGTTTAGCTGCAGTTATAACAATTTTAATTTTGTTGAGTTTTAAGAGAACTCTGCTTAACAATGCAACAAGATATATCCTATCTGTAATCTTGGCCATATTTGCATTTTTTTCTCTTGATGATAAAATTATATTGCTTGTCTTGTCTTTGATATTCATCAATAATATTGCTTCGGTAAGCATAGATTTCGAAGAAATTGTAAACGGGAAAAAAATAAAATGTTATATTTAATTGGCTTGGGTTTAAACTTGAAAAGCCTTAGTTTGGATGCTTTTGAAACTGTAAAAAAATGTAATTCTGTTTATCTTGAAAATTATACAATAAATTTTCCCTATAAAATAAAAGAACTGGAAAAAGTAATTGGAAAAGAAATTAAAACAGCAGAAAGAAAGGATATTGAAAATTTTGGAGATAAAATTCTGGATGAAGCTGAGAAAAATAATGTTGCCTTGCTTGTTTATGGCGACCCATTATCTGCAACAACGCATTCTGATTTGCTTCTAAGAGCAAAAAAAAGAAAAATTTCTGTTAGAATATTCCATAATGCAACAATTTTGACTGCGATTGCAAAAACAGGATTGCAATTATATAAATTTGGCAAGACGGGAAGCATACCAAAATGGGAAAAAAATTACAAACCAGAAAGTTTTTACGATTTGTGGATTGAAAATGAAAACATAAAGGCACATACTTTGCTGTTAATTGATATTTCCATGCCTGTCAAAGATGCTTTAAATCAGCTCTTAGAGATTTCCAAAAAAAGAAAAGACAGAAAACTGGACAATAAAGATGTTTTGATATGTTCTAATCTAGGAACTGACAAGGAAAAAATTTTGTTTGGTAGTGTAAAAGATTTAATTGGAGAGAATTTCGATATTCCGGCATGTATAATTATCCCATCAGAACTGCATTTTATTGAAAAAGAATTCTTGAATTTACTTAAAAAGTGATTATATCCTATATAAGAAAAAACTTTATATAGTCGGTTTTGTTTTACACTACAGTAAATATTAATAAAAAGTGGTTGGTTTGTGAATATGACTTATAAACGTTACATAGTCATAAATGGAAAACGTTATGGTCCTTATGAATATAAAAGTTTTAGGGATAAAAACGGGGTTCATAGCGTAAGATTTAAAGAGAAGAAGCTTAATTTATTTTCTGAAGAAAAAGAAAAAAGAATTTTTCAGATTGCGGGGTTGTTATTTTTAATTTTAGCCCTGATTTTTGTAATCAAAACAATTGAAAAAAATGATTTAACCGGCAATGTAATTATTAATTTTGACAAAGATGTTTTTCTTGTTAATGAAACTTTGAATGGAAAGATAGGTTTTATTCTTCAAAAAGGAGAATTTATCCCGGCAGATACGCAGATAACAATAACAGTGGATGATGAAGTAAAAACTATGTCATTTAGTGAATTTGTGGAAAAATCCTCAAATCAAGATATAGTTTCTTCGGAAAATAATTTTTTCATTACAAATAAAAAAATAGAAGGTTTCGGACCGGGCTATGGATTTTATGGTTATAAGGGCGAGGAAGCTGAGATTAATTTTTTAATAAAGGTTTTTAATTTAAGTCAGGAAATTAAAGATAATATTTATCCAAATGAAACTCAAACCAACCAGACAGAAGTTTCTGGCAATTTAACAGGAGGCGGTTCATCAACCGCCTCCGAAGGAGAGAATATAACTGAGATTATTGAGAATGAAACAAGCGAGATTCCGATTGAAAATGAAACTGTAAAAAGCGAAGAGATAAATGAAACAACAGAGGAAATTCCTGTGGAAACTGAAGATGGTGAGGGAAGTGAACAACCAATAGAGGAAGAAACACCAGTTAAAACTCCGGCTGAAATTCCATCTGAAACACCTGTAGAAGAAATACCTAATGAAGAACCAATAGAAGAACAGCAACCAACTGAAGAAATCCCTCCAGAAGAAACACTTATTGAAACAACTGAAACTCCTGCAGAAGAACCAGTTGCAGAAACACCTGCCGAAGAAACTTCTACTGAAAATTCTGAATCTTCAGAATCAAATTCAGAAAGTGGGGGAGAAGAATCGTCTGGAGATTCCGACGGAGAAAGTAGTGGAGATTCCAGTGACGCTTCAGGAGAAGCATCATTTGGAATTACCGGAGCTGTACTTTCTAATTTTGAATTGATATCTGAAGAAGGAATGTATGAAGGAAAAGTTACTTATTCGAAACCATTAGAATTCAGTATAGCTGAAGGTTTTAATTCCGAGATTATTGAAGACAGTGTAAATATAAACGGAGAAAAAATGTCTTCTTCGATTTTAGAATTAGAAAAAACTTCCGGATTACTAAAAATTAAAACATCTTATCAAAAAAAAGCAAAAGGATTTGGTGAGGAATTTTTAAATGATGATACAAATGAAATTTCAATTGATTTAGCAGCTTTGGGTTACGCTTTTAGCGAAACAGGAATTCACGAAATAAAAATATCTATGAGCTATAATGGGGAGGAGATTTTCTCTGAAAGCGGGAAATTCAGAATTTTAAATGAAAATGAAATAAACAAGACAAATCATGCTCCGAAATTAATAAAAGAAATTGAAAATATTTCGATAATCAAAAATTCCGGAAAAATTTTGGATTTGAATGACTATTTCTACGATGAAGATAATGATGAATTACAGTTTAGATTCGAACAAAAAGAGAATGTTATTTTAAGTTTAGAAAATTATCTGCTGACAATTAAGGCAAAAGAAGATTTTATCGGAGAAGAAAAATTAATAGTTTATGTCTCTGACGGCCTACAAGAAATTCCAAGCAATGAATTTTCTGTTGGAGTTACAGATTTGTCTTTGATAAAAGAAACTTCTTATCAGGCTGTTATCGGAAAGCCTGTAAAATGGGAAAAGAAGATAAAATTGGAAAATCCTGTTGAGGAAGCAACAAATGTAACAATTAAAGTTCCTCTGAACGCTGCCGATGTTGTTATTAACGGAGAAGATGAAATTATTTATGAAAAAGGCGGAAGACCGGAACCAACTCCAGAATTTTTAGAGGAAAATAAAGAATCTGCAACTGAAAATATTGTTGAAGAAGAAAAAATTGAAGAAAATATTTTTCATGAAGAAGAATTTACCTCCATAACTGGAAATTAC
>Ga0210051_1000104_pt1 | contig 61106 bp, 51 predicted proteins | sample CryGey092014_all_FD_185464 | JGI IMG/M metagenome (GOLD analysis project Ga0210051, IMG submission 185464) | Groundwater microbial communities from aquifer - Crystal Geyser CG23_combo_of_CG06-09_8/20/14_all (SPAdes) (version 2) | ecosystem: Environmental > Aquatic > Deep subsurface > Groundwater...
GACGGCGGATCAACTGGACACCAACATGGACTTCATCTCCCTGCGAAACGCCGGAACCATGGGCGGCTCAGGCGGCGTCGTGGTGATGGATGACACAACCTGCATGGTCGATATCTGCGCCAACATCTCCAACTTCTATGCCCATGAGTCCTGCGGACAATGCACCCCCTGCCGCGAGGGAACAAGTTGGGCGTCAAAAATCCTGAACCGTATTCTGGAGGGTGCGGGTCGCATGGAAGACATCGATGAAGCGATCCGTATCTGCCGCAACATGATGGGCAGAACCGTCTGCCTGCTTGCAGACGGGGCTGCTATGCCCATCCTAAGCTACCTGACGAAATTCAGGCGCGAATTTGAATACCACGTTGAGAACAGCGAGTGTGACGTGAAAAAAAGTCACTGATGGTCACCGGTGAATTCGCGCTCCGATTAAACAAACCATGCGCCACCATCGAACTTAAACTATGCCAACACTAACAATCGACGGACAGCAAGTCACCGTCCCTGAAAAAACGAACGTCATCGAAGCCGCCAAGACGCTGGGCATCGAGATACCCCATTACTGCTACCACCCAGGGCTGTCGGTGGCAGGCAACTGCCGCATGTGCATGGTGGAAATTGAGAAAGCTCCCAAACTGGCCATCGGTTGCTTCACTCCATGCACCGAAGGCATGGTCGTCTTCACCAACACGGAAAAGGTGAAACAAGCGCGCAAGGACGTCCTCGAGTTTCTGCTCTCCAACCATCCGCTCGATTGTCCCGTTTGCGACCAGGCGGGCGAGTGCTGGCTGCAGATTTATTACATGCAGCACGGCCAGTACGAGAGCCGAATGATGGAGAACAAGATCAAGAAATCGAAGAAAGCCACCTCTATCGGGCCGCATGTCAATCTCGATCAGGAGCGTTGTGTGCTGTGCGGTCGGTGTGTCCGGTTCTGCGATGAGATCACAAAGACTCACGAGTTGGGTATTTTCGGGCGGGGCAACCGGGAGGAACTCGATGTCTTTCCGGGAAAGCAACTGGACAACAGGTACTCAGGAAACGTCGTTGACATCTGTCCCGTCGGCGCGCTGACGGATCGCGATTTCCGCTTTCAGGTGCGCGTCTGGTATCTCGGCGTCCAGGATTCCGTCTGCCCCGGGTGCAGCCGAGGGTGCAACATACAGATTCACTACAACCGCAACCGGCCTCACCACGGGCACGGACGCCGGGTGGCGCGTTTGAAGCCGCGTTACAACTCCCACGTCAACCAGTTCTGGATGTGCGACGAAGGCCGCTACGGCTATAAATTCGTTGACGCGGGGGATAGGATTATCAGCCCAATGTTGCGGCGCGGCGCGGAGCTGCAGATGGCAACGTGGGGGGAAACGCTGGCGGCCTCCGCCGAAAGGATCCGCGCGGTCAACCCCTCGCAGATTGGCGTCATCGCCTGGCCGCAATTGACCAACGAAGAGCTGTATCTTGTTCGGAGGTTGTTCGTTGATGGTCTGGGTTGTAAGAACGTGAGCTTCTCCGTGCCATCGAAGAAAGACGGCGGCGGCGATGATTTTCTCATCACCGCCGACAAGAACCCCAATACTCGCGGGGCGGGAGAGATCGGCCTGCCGATCGCGGACTCGACCGGCGATATTCTGCAAGCAGCGTCCCGCGGGGAGTTCAAGCTCCTCCACATTTTCGGTCACGATCTGCTGAGTTCCGGGTTGGATCAACCGCTGGTGGAATCCGCTCTTGCCGCGACAGAGACGGTCATCTTCCAGGGCAGCAACTCTCATCTCACGGTTGACCGCGCAGATATCGTGCTCCCCTCGGCGACCTTTGCGGAAAAGTCGGGATCCTTCACGAACTTCGAGGGGCGCGTGCAAAGGATACACGAAGCCGTTCCCCCGCTTGGCGACGCGCTTCCCGACTGGCAGATACTGAACCGCATGGCGCGGGCACTCGAAATGGGTTGGGACTATCAGGGCACGGAACACATCTTCAAGGAGTTGGCAGAGAACGTGGCTGCCTTCAGTGGCCTGTCGTATTGCGTACTGGGGGACCAGGGGGAGTTGCTTGGTTACAAGCCAACCAATGAGGCGCATATTCCTACGGAACCCGTGACGACGGTGATTATCTGACACCGGCGCGACGCAACTTGAAAAACTGACTGTAGGTTGGTAAATATCGGTGGACACCCGATTGTAGGAGGCGTCTCCTGACGGCGATGATACCCATTGTAGGGTGGTCGCCGTCCGGAGACGCCTCTTACCCACCGAAACTGAAATCGGTCATCGAAAATGATTATTGACATCGCATGCGCAGTCTTCAATGTGTTGTTCACCGGTCTGTTTGTGCTTGGGCTGGCAGGGCTGCTGACGTGGGTCGAGCGCAAGCAGAGCGCCGTCATGCAGGATCGCATCGGCGCCAACCGCGCCGATCTGTTCGGATGGGATCCGAAGTTCCTGCGGCCCATCCGGCGGCTCGGTCTCTTCCACCCGATCGCCGATGGGCTGAAGATGATACTGAAGGAAGACCACGTTCCCCCGAACGCCAACAAGGCCCTCTTCAACCTGGCGCCCTTTGTGTCGATCTTCTTCGCGTTGATCGCGTTCGCGGCGATTCCGTTCTCGGACAGGTTCGTCGTTGGGGGACACGAGGCGGCCATACAAGTTGCGCCCATGAACGTCGGCGTCCTGTATATCTTCGCCGTGCTGTCCATGGGGATTTACGGCGTTTTCCTCGCAGGATATGCCTCGAAGAATAACTGGGCTTTCCTGGGTGGCATCCGGGCGTCGGCACTAATGCTGTCAGCGGAGATCGCCATTGGCGTCTCCATCATCGGCGTCATCATGACCTATGGCTCGCTCGAAATCGGGGAGATCGTGCGAGCGCAGCAGTCGAGTCCGGACGATCTGCTGTTGGGATTCCTCCCGAAGTGGGGAATTATCATGCAGCCGCTGGGGTTCATCATTTTCCTGGCCGCGGGCATTGCCGCCACCAAGCGGATCCCTTTTGACATGCCCGAAGGCGAGTCGGAAATCATCGGCTACTTTGTGGAGTACAGCGGCATGAAGTTCGGGATGTTCATGATGACCGACTTCGTGGAGACCATCGTAATCGCCGGCTTGACCGCGGCCCTGTTCCTTGGGGGGTGGCACATTCCGTACTTCTATCCCGAACAAGCAACGGCAGCCGTCGTTATTTTGCAGGCCTTGGTGTTCATTCTGAAAGTAGCCTTCATGTGTTGGTTCATGATTCTTGTGCGATGGACCCTGCCACGGTTCCGGTACGATCAGGCCATGCGGTTTGGCTGGATGGCGCTACTGCCCCTCGCGCTGGTGAATATTGTGCTGACCGGGATTATGAAGGTTCTGGTGAGTGGATAGTGAATTCTTCTCCTGAACACAACAAACGCGACTACGGCCTTTGGCAGAGAACCTACGTCCCCGAAGTCTTCGGCGGGTTGGCGATTACGGCGCGTCACTTTTTCGTTAACCTGAAGAATCACATCCGTCGGTTAATCGGTAGGAAAGACGCTGCGCCGGGAGCGGTGACGTTTCAGTACCCCGAACAACGGCGTCCGCTTGCCCCGCGGCTGCGAAGTCTTCACCGCCTGACAAAACGGGAAGACGGCTCGCCCCGGTGCGTTGCCTGCATGATGTGTGAAACAATCTGTCCCGCCCGGTGCATCTACATCGTCGCCACGGAACACCCCGATCCCAATATTGAGAAAATGCCGGAGCAATTCACCATCGACCTCGGTCGCTGCGTCTTCTGCGGATACTGCGTGGAAGCCTGTCCCGAAGATGCCATTCGCATGGACACCGGCATCCTCGAATTCGCCTCCTACACCCGCGAAAATATGATCTACACCATCGACCAACTGCTCTCGCACGAAACGGCAAAACCGGATGCTCAGGACACTCAATGACCCGAAGCGTGAACCCACAAACGTCTTGGACATCCCACCGCGTTTCTGGATTTACCGAAAGCGTCATTCGTGAGATGACGCGGCTGGCGAAGCAGCATAACGCTCTCAACCTCGCTCAGGGATTCCCCGACTGGGACCCGCCGGAGGTGATGATGCAGGCGGCCTGCGACGCCATCCGGGGTGGCGTCAATCAGTATTCCATCACCTGGGGCAGCCCAAACTTGCGTCAGGCCATCGCGGACAAGTATGGTTGGTATCAACGAATGGATGTTGACCCCGAGACGATGGTCACGGTCACTTGCGGCGCGACGGAAGGAATGATCTCATCGCTGATGGCCATCATCGATCCCGGCGATGAAGTCATTGTCTTCGAGCCGTTCTACGAAAACTACGGGCCGGACACCATTCTATCGGGAGCAACGCCGCGGCATGTAACCCTTCACGAACCCGATTGGCATATCGATGGGGGTGAGTTGTCCGCCGCTTTCAATGAGCACACAAAGGCCATCATCATCAACACTCCCAACAACCCTACCGGCAAGGTGTTTTCCAGAGATGAACTGATGCTCATCGGGGAACTGTGCCAGCAGTGGAACGCCCTCGCGGTGACCGATGAAATCTATGAGCACATCCTCTACGATGGTAGCGAGCACGTGAGCATCACAACGCTGCCCGGCATGGAAGATCGCACCATCACCGTCAACGCCGCCAGCAAAACCTTCAGCGCCACCGGTTGGCGCGTCGGCTGGGTGGTTGCCGCACCGTACCTCACCAACGCCATTCGCAAAGTCCACGACTTTCTCACCGTCGGCGCGCCCGCGCCGTTGCAGGAGGGGGTGGCCGCGGCGCTACAATTGCCCCTCCACTACTACACCAATCTGTCTGCCACCTATGAGAAGAAGCGGAATTATCTGATCGAGGGGCTGGAGAATTCGGGCTTCCGTTGCTGCACGCCCAGCGGGGCATATTACATCATGACCGACTTCAGCGACATTGATTCACGCACCGACGCTGAATTCGCAAGGTATCTCATCTCCGAGGTCGGCATTGCTGCAGTCCCCGGCAGCAGCTTCTACCACGACCCGGCAATGGGGCGAAAGAAGATCCGATTCCTGTACGCAAAGAAGGAGCGGACACTCCAGCAGGCGGTCGAGATGATCGGTCGGCTGAAGCCACACCGTCCCTGAGAGGCGCCCTGCGCGGTGCGATGGCCATGCGTCACTCGTCCCTCAATTCTCTTAGTGTCAGCCTCTTCGCCAGCGCGTCCATGCTCTCGATATCCCCCAATCCCTTGATGAAAAGCAGCCCATCCCGTCGTTGCCACCACACAATTACGACCGGCTTCCCCGCCTCCAGGTCTCTGAGCGACGCTTCCTTGTGGTCTCTGAGAATGACGGCGTTGGAGGTGAGGCGCATCGATTCCATCCGGTTGCCGGACTCAAACAGGATGTAACGTTTGTCGATATCGATGGAATCGAGCGTCCCGACCAGCATCTTCTCAAACCTGACTTTGGGAGTCTCGGTGTGCCTGGCGGCGTCGGGCGAATGCTGGGCTGAACGCGTCAGGTCGGCGCACACCAGGAAACGTTGCGGGGAGAGACCTAACATCTCCGCCATCTCGGGCAAAGGCATCCCCTGGGCGGATGGCAGGTCGGCGATGGTATCGGCGTAGACGCGATCTTTCTGTTTGCTGGAGGGCACGATGACGACAGCATCGCCTATCGCCATTTCCTTCAGTGACGAAGGTTTCGAGTCCCTGAAGTACCTCGTTCGTTCCGTGACACGAACGGTCAACGGCAACCCAACGCCGAGGGGGAGGGGAGCGATATCGACGAACTTCTGACCGACATCAACTTTGCTGATTCGCCCCGTCATCCCGACGTATCGATTCGCGAAGAGCCAGAGATACGAGCGCGCATCCCCGATCTCCCCAAGGTTCCAGCGATTGCTGCCCCTGTCAAGGTTCATTGCAACCATGACGGGAACGCCGGGTCGCCAGAGCGACATCGGCAACGGCTGCAGATTGTAGGCGGAACGAGTGTCAGCGGTCCAGCGAACCAAACCCTCCCCGAGGTCGGGGATACGCAGTCGTAGCAGCTTCCTGGCGGGATTGACCGCCACGATCATCGCCTCAGCGCCGCTCCGCAAGGCCAGTTGCACAGACTCCTGATCCGTCGCCCGGTCGAGGGTAGCCCGATCCGCCATCCTGTCGATGAGCAAAACTTCTCCGTTGCGATACACCCATAATGCCACCTCATCCCCGACCCCAAACGCTGTCAGATCAACCTCCTGCCCGGACTTCATCATGCGCGTATCTGGGGCCGCTATTGCCGTCAGGGACGTGCCATTCGAAGCCTTCATCGTGACCGTGCCGGACGTGGCATCAATGGTGATGATAGTGCCTGAAGCAGGCTCCAGGCTTAGGGGAGGAATGGGAACGGCAACCGCGAGTCGGCAGACCGCGGCCATCGTCAACGCTGCGGCGGCGAACCATGCAACCACACATACGCGCCTCGCACGTTTTGATAAGCGGGCAGACGGCGCCCAGCGGAACACCATGTTCTCTACCTCCTGGTTGCCCAAGGCGGGAAAATGGTAGCATTGCCCCGCGCCGGTGTCAATTCAATTACCAACCCACGGGTGAACGCCATCTGGAGATATCCGGCTCAGTGTATTGTGTTGATCGAAATCAACCTGAGGGCGCTCATCCCGTTGTGCGTACCCCTGGCAGAGGAGTCTCAGCGGCGTCGCTGCGCATGGCCGCGCTGAGGCGACCAGAAATGGCGGCATACCAACGGGCTACTGGAGTGCTACTGGCGCGAACTCTACATCGACGTTCTCCTCATCCGCAATCCCCTCCAGCGCATCCTGGAAAGCCGATACAGGGAGACTCGATGGGACTTCGATGACCATCTCAAAATGAAACAGGGGCGTACCTGTGACGGGAGCATTGTACGCGTGCGTCTCCAAGTTCCCGATGTTGATCCCGCGCTCATGGAGGAAACGCGAGAAGCGTTGAACGACCCCCGGGTGATCCATGCCTGTCCCAAGCAACCTGAACGGAATCTGATCCGGCGCGGTGGAGGAGGCAGGTCTCGTGGTCATCTTCTCCGTCACGATGAGACCTGATTTCCCGGCGAGCATATCGATGTCGCTGCGCACCTGTTGGATCCCATCGGTATTTCCACTGAGGAGCGCGACAAATGCGAACTCCCTACCCAGCACTGCCATGCGACTATCCTCGATGCCGCAGTTTCTCTCCAGCACAAATCGCGAGAACTCGTCCACAATCCCCGGACGATCCGAACCCATTGCAGAGATAACCAGAAAGCTCTTGTCCAATGGCACTTTTTACTCCTTTCCGTCCAATACACAGTTCTTCAGAACTCCGATGCCCTCAGCGAATATCTCGATGGAATCTCCGGGGAGCAGTGTGAAGTCATCGGGAGGAACGATCCCCGTCCCTGTCAGCAGAATCACGCCTGTTGGGAAATCGTTGTCACGTCCGAGAAATTCAATCAGATCAACGAACGCCCTCTTCATCTGGGCGGTGGAGCTGTGCCCCTCAAACAGTTTCACGCCACCGCGCCGGATTTTCAGACCAATCCCAATGTCCATCGCTGTCGCTGCCGTCTCGACGAGTCTGACTGTGGGCCCCAGCGCGCAGGAACGAGAATAGACTTTCGCCTGCGGCAGATACAGCGGGTTCTCTCCCTCGATGTCCCGGGAGCTCATATCGTTTCCCGCGGTCAGTCCAACAAGCTCCAAGCGTGAGTTGAGGATCAGCGCCAACTCGGGTTCCGGGACGTTCCACTTGGAGTCACGCCGAATCCTCACGCCGTCGTTGGGTCCCACCGTTCGATGCGGAGTAGACTTGAAGAAAAGCTCGGGTCGGTCGGCGTCGTACACCTTGTCGTAGAAACTGCCCCCCGCTTCGGATTCCTCCGCGCGAGCTTGTCTGCTTTGCAGGTAGGTGACCCCCGCCGCCCAGACTTCCTGATGGTCGATAGGGGGGAGCAGATGCAACTCGGCAGGATTCGGCACGCGATCCAGAACACTGTAGGTGTGCGGTGCGATGGCGATACCGGAACGCACCAGTCGCGCCAGCACATCCATCCTGTTTGGCAACTCAAAAAAACGCGACAGCGACCCCATCCTTACGCCGTCGAGAGACGTCAGGTCATAGACTGCGTTCTCTTCAACAAGTCCTACCCGGCTGCCGTAGTGGGGATCGTGGAATTTGCACAGATTCATCGCAAATGCGCTCATCCCTACGCGCCGGTCGGATCAATATAGACCGTCTTAATCTCCGTGTAGAATTCCCGCGCCGCCTGGCCCTGCTCACGGGAATGCGAACTGGATGCCTTCATCCCGCCGAAGGGCGCCTGAGGCTCAACTCCCGCCGTCTCAGCATTGACGCGAACGAGGCCCGCCTCAATTCTCCGGGCGAATTCCATCGCACGATTGATGTCATGGGTGAAGATGCCGGCGCTCAATCCATATCGCACTCCGTTGGCGATGCTCATCGCGTGTTCGAAGTCTGACGCCGCAATGATGCCAAGCACGGGCCCGAAAATTTCGTCCTGAGCGATGGCCATGTCGGGATCGACATTGGCAAACACCGTTGGCTCCACATAAAAGCCCTGATCGTACGGATCCCCCGTCGGAATGCTCCCTCCGCACAGCAGCAACGCGCCCTGGGATTTCCCCCGCTCGATGAAGGTCATGATGCGCTCTCGTTGCTCCCCTGAAATCACCGGGCCGAGATAGGCTTCCTCATCGGTTGCCGGGCCCAGTTTGAGTTGCTTCACCCGCGCCACAACACGTTCGGTGAACTCTTCAAGAACATCGTCCATCACGATGGCGCGGCTGGTGGCCGTGCATTTCTGTCCCGCGGAACGCATCGCTCCACTCACAGTCAGTTCGACCGCTTGCTCCATGTCTGCATCCGGCATCACGACAACAGGATTCTTACCCCCCATCTCCAACTGGAATTTGGCGCCCTTGTTCACCGACCAGGACGCGATGTCACGCCCAACGTCATTGCTGCCGGTAAAAGAAACCCCTCTCACGAACGGATTCTTGACCAACTCTTCGCCCACGGCCCTCCCCAAACCGGTGACCATGTTGAGGACGCCGGGAGGAAGACCGACTTCGTCAAAGCAGCGGACAACATTCCACCCCGTCAGTGGAGCAAGGGACGAGGGCTTGAAGATGACGGTGTTGCCATACGCCAGCGCGGGAGCGATCTTCCACAGAGGAATGGCAATGGGGAAGTTCCACGGCGCGATGACCGACACAACACCGAGAGGCGCCCGCGTGGTGAAGACGAAGCTCCTTCTGTTTGCCGAAGGGATCACATCCCCTTCGGGGCGCATCACGTCCGCCGCGTAGTATCGCAGGAGGGCAACTCCGCGCGCGGTCTCGCCGCGAGCTTCCATCAACGTTTTCCCTTCCTCTCGGGAAAGCTGTTTGGCGATCTCGTCCAGCCTGTCTTCGAGGAGCTCGGCTGCCCTGTAGAGGAACTGCCCGCGTTCAGCTCCGGATAGCGCGGCCCAGTCTGAGGACGCGTCTGCCGCTGCCTTGGCGGCATGTTTCACATCCTCTCGGTCTGATGCCTGAAAAAGCCCGACGGTATCTCCACGATCAGCGGGATTTATATCCTGGAAAGTCGCCCTGGTAGACGTGGCCACCCATTGACCGTTAATGTAGTTCCGGTACGGTTCCGACATTATTCAAGTCTCTCCTCGGGAGTTCTTCGTTTGCTCAAGCACGAGGCATTGTAGCGGAGGAATGGAACGTTGACAAGGACAACAAAGGTGAAGCGTGTGCATTATCTATCCTGATGTGACACCGCGCGGACAAGCTCGCCGTTCGGCGTGCCTTCCGGGAACACCAACTCGGCGTCAATGAGCCATTCCACGCAGTCCTGTCACTTGTCCGCCAGCATCGCGTAGAACTCCCGCCGGGGATTTGCGCTCTTCCTGAGTCGTCACCTTCACCGCTTTGTGCTTCGCTTCTGCGTCTGCGTAGTCCCCGTCGAAGAGCGCCTTCGTGTTGGTGGGAGTGGGTTCCCAGTCGGCGTCGGGAAGCTGCCCCCGGGCGATTCTCCACTCCGCCGCTTCATTCAGAATCCCCTGACGACCATGCCCACCAGCTTTCAGCAGGCTTAGCGACTGAAGAATGCTCTCCTCTCCACACGGTACTTCGACCGCGCCATCCTCCATCGGCTATCAGCGATCAATACGCGTAATCCGCGCCGATAGTTCCCCCGTTCTCTCCTTTCCCCGGGCATGGGCTGTCAGATTGCAGGGCGAGGTCTTCACGGTTAAAGTCCGGGTAGGAGAATTGCCGATCGGGCCAGCCGCGTGGACGGCTCCTGAGTCTCTCAATCAAATCCGGGTTCTTCCACTTCGGGTCGGCGATGATGCTGTGTTTGTCCTGGCCAAACTTCTCCCGCCAGAGATCGAGGTCTCCTTTGATGGCGAAACGCTGGAGTTGGGTGTTGTCCGGCAGCGAGGTAACCGTAGTGGGATTGATGTTGCGGGTCCCGAAGTCGACCATCCTCCGCTCCTTGTTTCCTGGATCGAAGTAGTAGCAATTGTAGTCCATCTCGACGGACGTATTGCCGACGACCACGATCTTGAACTGAAGCTCCTTCTTGGGAAACAGGTTCTCGGCGACGAGATTGCCACGGACGACGACCCGTTCGTTCCTCACCGAGTAAAGCTTGTGAATGGTGGGCCCGAGGAAGCTGTTGCGTGACACCTCAAGGGTGCCGCGATTGTCCGCAGCGATGATGGCGGAATGATGGTTCATCACGATGTTGTTCCTGAAGGACACGTCTTCCGAACGATAAATGTGGGCGGCGAAGCAGTATTGCATCCGCCCGTCGAACACGCACTGCTCCACCAGAATGTTGGATGCGCCCACAATCAGCACCTGCCCCGCGGCATCATTGCTCGACAAACGCTGATCCTGCTCCTGGAAGTAGAAGCCCCGAATGATGATATGGTGTCGGTCTCGCAGATCCGCTCCGGTCGGAATCAAAAGACGCTTGCCGCTGACAACGACGCGTTCGCCCTTTGCTGCCTCGAAGGTGATCGGGTGTCCTGACACACCGGAACGCAGCGGGGCAATGCTCTCACAGTAAGTCCCTGCATGAACATTCACGCGGTCTCCCGGCTGCGCCAGCTCGCAGGCGCGGCCGATGGTCTGCAACGGTTGGTCCATCGAGCCGGCCGCGTCATCGCTCCCGTCGGGGCGGACATGGAACGCCTTCTCAGAGTATTGCATGACTTTCGGCGTGGTGAACTCCAGCACGTCGTCCTGGAATGTATCCTGCTTCTTCAGACTTTCGTACCGTTCCGCCTCGCCTTTGGGACCCAGTTCCGGCCAGGCGTAGTTGAACTGATGGAAGGGAGAACCTCCGTCCAACAGCAGTCGGGCCCCCACTTTGAGGAAGTAGGGCGTGCCCGGCTCCAATCCTGTGAGAGTCAACACGTGACGAGTTGCGTAGTTGTACCCTGTGTCACGGATGATGGACTGGTTGAGTTTCCCCGCCTGCGTGCCGTAGACGACGTGGATCGACGTTGGTCGTCCCCGGCTTTCCCATGCAAGGTCGGACGTTGTGGGGGAGGTGGCGACGACGCGCACGTTTGCGAAATACAGCTTCGCGGCGGTCTCTGCCACGACGCCTGCGCCCATTGTTTGGTTCAGAAAGCCCCTGCCTCGGCATAGACTCGTTGGAGACAACCGAAAATCCCGTTTGGGGGCGTCCATGAAACCGGGAGCTTCGGCAATGCTCTGGGAGTCGAGTCCGGTCGTCCAGCGCCATTCATCCATCGTGGCAATCCTACTTTCCCCGACCTGGGCGAACTGCCCGCGACCGCCGATGTTGTTGTAGTCACTCCAAGCACGGGCGGGAAGCTGCGTGGCGACAGCGATCTGCGTCCCGTTGTCGCGAATGATGTTGCTGAGGATACGAGGACTCTCCGGCGTCGCGGCGACGCGCAGACCCTCGCCGCCGTTGAAACAGAGGGTGTTTCTCGTCAATTCCACGTCTACGGAGCGACCATTCAGGGAGACTCCCGCGCCCGCGTTGTCGTAGACCTGAGTGTCGCGGAGCTTGATATCTGTCGAATCGAGAACGTCCGCCGCCGCGGTTGTTGTGCCGCGCACTCGAAAGCCTTCGATGACGACGTTCGAACAGTTAGTCACCGATAGGCCACAGCCCAACTTGCCGGCGCCGTCGATGATGACAACGCCTTTGCCGTGTGCTCGCAGCATCGTCGGGGCGTCCGTAGCTTCCAGGCCCTTCAACTCCACTGAGTCGTTGTACGTCCCCGGGAGAACGTACAGTGTGTGTCCGGGCTTGACGCGAGCGGCGGCGCGTCCGAGAGACTTCCACGCCGCGTCGACGCTCGTTCCCTCCGCGGAATCGTCTCCGGTGGGAGACACGAAGAAGACCTCGTCCCGATACGAGAACGCTCCGGGTGTCGGCTTTCCCGGTTCTGCAACTCGAAAGCGGGAGTCCGACTGAAGTCGGAAGTCGTGGTAGGCGGGGTCGGCGAATTTCGTTTGCGGCAGTTCGTTTTCGTCAACGAAAATATTCTGCTCCATCGCGCCGCTGCCGCGCAGCGCCCGCACGCCGGTATTCTGACGCGTGAGGCACGCGCTGGGGATCAGCGAGAACTGCGTGCATTGGTGGGCGACATTTCTCTCGAAGAGCATGGGCAGGTCCTGCGGCCGTGGCGCGCCGGTGGCGGTTTGAAAGTACCGTTTGGCCGCTTCGGCGGTGTAGAACTCTCCCTTCACCTGCATCCCCACCGCGCAATCGTATGCAAGGTTCCCTCGCAGGATGTTCCCGTAGAACCCACCATAGAAACGGAGTCCGTGCTGGCGCGTGTGATGCGCCACGTTGTTCGACAACTCGCATTCCATGGAGTATCCCATAATGGCGATGTTGCCCATCTCCTGATGGCAACGATTATCGTTGGAGAATGCCTCGCAGTTGGCGATGCGACTTCGGTAGGCGCTGTACAAAAGAATGCCGGTTCGGTTGCGGTGGGCAATGGAATTGGTCACCTGGCAGAAATCCGCATTGCGGAGATAGATTCCGTAGAGGCTATATCCGGTCACAACGAACCCGTCAATCACGACGCCGACCCGTCGGCGGACGTGATCCCGCAGGTCTTCAGGTGGTGAAACGAAGCCGTAGTCGAGCACACTTGCGTCGATTACGTGATGCTCCATTCCCAAGTCATCGCTGGGGTGGACGTACAGCAGCTTCCGGTCGGCATCGTAGAAGAAAGTCCCCGCGTCTTGTCCCACGCTGCGAAGGTTGGCGACTTCCAAGTACTCCGTGTCCGTATCTTTCTCATAGACGAGGGAGGTGGATCCGGTGAGCGGCGCCCGAAAGGTGTGCGGACGACCGGGAGCAGGAGTCCAACCGGTAACGCGAACACTTCCCGCAAGCTGGGCGCGATGGGGGTACTGGGATCGGATGACAATGGGTTTCTCTGGCGTGCCGGACTTCTCGATAGTGACCTGTTCGTGGTACGAACCGGGGCAGACAATGAGCGTGTCCCCAGGTTCGAGAACAGAGACTCCGTGTGCAATGGTCTGGAAGGCCGCGGCTTCGGTACGTCCCGGGTTGCCGTCATGCCCATGCGTCCCCACGTAGTAAGTCTCTGCAAGCCCTGTGGATGTCAGATTGCACGCGACGATGATGATCAGGAAAAAATTCCAGGAGGCACGACCACGGACGCGCTGCTCACGAACCGGCATGAAAAAAATCCCTCCATAAAATCCACTTGCAGCGTTGAAAACGGTTCTTCGAGAGGCTATAATATCACGTGGATTCGCGGCGTGGAAGATCTCCCGCTAAAGTGCAGACAGAGTGGTTAGACGGTCTGCCGCCCTGCTTTGGGATTGAAACCCCAAGCGTATAATACGCCACGCAATGGGCTTCCACATTGAGACTTCCACGCCGCTCTCTTTTTCACCCCGTTGTCTCACTCACCAAGCCACCGGTCAAGGAAGTTTCGCGCGTTATCGTATACTCGTTAAGGTTGAGAATTCACGTTTTCTGCCGTAGGATAAAGCTCTAGTGCATCCTTTTGGAAGTTCCCCTACAAAAGGACGCCGGATCGCTTCAGCGTCCGGTAGCTCACACAGGCAGCTACACGATGGAGGCTACCCTCCTTTTCTCTCCTTTCAACCCGTGTTCGTGCCGAACACGGGTTGAAAGGAGAAAAAAGATGTCCTTTCTTGGCGCTCGGTAGTCAGTTGTGTGAGCTACCGGACGCTGAAGCCATCCGGCGTCTAATGTCGAAGAATTTACGAAAGGATGCACTAGTTTTGTCAATCAGCAGACTCGCCTCACCGGGAGACCACGGCAGGTGCATGTTGGCGCAGGACAGCGTCCAATCAGATTCCGCAGGGTCATTCCTCAACCTTAACGGGTATACAACATTTCGCGCGTGATATGGCGGGTTAGAAATCCTTCCCTCCCTCAAGCCCGAGAACACGCGCCGCGTTGCCCCCCAATATCTTTGTCGCGGCCGCAGCGTCGAGGTCGATCACGACTCTCGCCACCGCCGACAGGGGGATGAAGAGCGGCGTATGCGATCCGAACAGCAACTTGTCCACGAGTCCCATCTCACAGAATCGCAACACCGTGTTCATGCCGTCACATTGCGAAAGGTCCACGAACACGTTGGGCAATTCGAGAAGACGCTCTTTCTCCACAGAGATCGTCGGCCAAGCCGGACCTCCGGCAATGATTGGCACATCCGGGTGCTTCTCAGCCACGTCGAGAATCTCATTGAGCGGCAAATCCGGGACCTGCTGTAAAGGATGCTGCCGCCGCGGGTCTTCCATCCGAGTCTGAATCAGGACAGCGATGCCCTTTTCCCCTGCTGCATCCAGGCAGTCGCTGGCCGCCGTGAGCGCATAGGGAGAGTAATTCGGATGGAGCTTGATCATCTTGACACGGCTGTCGGAAGCCACCGCGTCCAGCTCCTCTCGCCAAGTCGTGACAGTTGGATCGATGACGGGGGTGGGCAGAACCTCCAGCAGCGGTCGCGTCACTTCGAGAAGCCAACGATTGTAGTGGTGCGGATTTCGGCACCAGACCGCATCCAGTGGGGACAGGCAGATGCGGTCGACGCCTACGCTACTCAGAGACGCCACGACCTCCATCACGTCGCCATCGACCGGGTGACTCGGCCAGTGTCCCGCGAAAGCGTTGATGTCAACACAGAGATTATTCATCGGGCGTCACCTCGTTCGACGCGGACTCATAGAGTCCGATGATTGACGGAGACTCTTCGCCGACCATTCGGGCAAAAGCCGCAAGGCGTTCTCATACAGAATCATGCGCTGTTGCTTCTCCGTGAGCCGACCGCCCATCACCTTCCCGAGCACAATGGAGAAATGACGAATCGGCGCGTCCGAACCATAGACAACGCGCTCCACCCCCAGTCGATCCACGGCGATATCCGCGATGTGGGACTCCGGATCGCCGCCGCCAACATCCACGTGTACGTTGGGGACAGATTTCACGTCCTCGATGCCGCGCAAGCCGCATCCGTTGAGGTGAGCCATGATGATCTTTGCTTTGGGGTGTCGGCAACCGAGGTCCGCTACGTCCGCGGGCGAGGACTCGTTAACCATGTTTCCCGTCGTCTTGAGCCACGCGTGTTGCAGCACCGGTACGTTGTACTCAATCGCTTTCCCCATGATGGGATCGAGTCGCCTGTCCGACGCCCGCACCGCCACCCAGAGCTTGATGCCCGACATGCGGTGTTCGCCGATGCAGCGGTCGATTTCCTTCACCGATTTCTCCGGGTGCGCGGCGCTGACGTAGCAGAACGGAAGCAGCCGCTCTGGGTCGAATTCCCGCATCGCCAGCGCCCAGTCGTTCGCTTCACGGAACTGCTCCGGAGTGGGATCGATGTGAGGAGGAGCCCCGAGCGCGAATGGACAGAGATACGTGATACCCGCGCGGTCCGCAGCCTCGAGTAGAAGACGGGAGTCCTGCTCCGGGGACTTAATTGGCACGGACCCGAAGTTGGCCAAGGGGTGAACGTGAACATCGACCACCGGACAGGGCGGCCGAAGCCTTGATCGTGTTTCAATGAATTGCATCGTCATGCCTTCCTGCGAAGCGCCCGACTAACGCGGACGCGGCGCTCACACAAGCTGACGGACAGTCTACCAGCGGCACGGGAAATGTGCAAACCCGTGCAGTCGTGAAAATCGAGGGAAACGCGGGGCGTCTGGGTTGCGTAGAGCCACTACGGCTCCACGGAGAATCCATTTGCGGGGGCGGGCGGCATGACTGACCCTCTACGCCTGCCATTGTCCCTCGCTTTCTGCGTTTATCCAACGGAGCAGGGCGCTGCAGTCTCCATACATTCCTTCTGCAACCGCAGTGGATGTCGCCCAGGGCTCTCTGCCCTCTCAAATGTGGCGTTCCAGCGGTCAAGAGCCGCCTGGGCACCCCAAAGGGCGGGGAAAATGCTGGGCAAAAGACGGGTTCCCCGCCCAATCGGTTGTAGTATCAGGCTCCCACGGCTTCCTCGATCCCGACCATTCGGCACATTCGCGATGTGTCCATCTACCGCCGCGCGATGGAACCGTGGGATGGTGTGGGCGAGATATCGAGCTGGGAGGCGGCAGCGCGTTCCGTTGCGCAAGCCGGTCGCGCATGATAGCATTCAACTGCGGAGGTGGCCACCATGAGCGTTGTTCCACAACTCAAACTAACACCGGAAGAATTCCTGTCTGGCGAGCGTATCGCAGAGGCGAAAAGCGAGTACCTCAATGGTGAAGTCTACGCCATGGCGGGAGCAAGCGAACCGCACAATCTCATCGTTGGCAATGTGATTCGAGAATTTGGCAACAGACTCAAGGGCCGTCGCTGCCGAATCTACCCCAGCGACATGCGTCTCCAGGTTTCTGAAACGGGTCTTTTCACCTACCCGGATGTCATGGTGGTGTGCGATACGCCTGTTTTCAATGACGACAAGGTCGACACACTCCTGAACCCCAATATCATCATCGAGGTCCTCTCCCCGACCACGGAAGCCAACGACCGTGGCTGGAAGTGGGCGCACTATCGGCAGCTTGAATCTCTGGTGGAATATATTCTGATCCCGCAGGAGGCGTATCGAATCGAGCAGTTCGTCCGTCAGCAGGATGGCGCGTGGGTGTTCCGAGAATACCAGGGACTTTCGGAAGCTCTCACGGTTTACAGCCCAAACTGCGAGATTGCGCTGGCCGATATTTACTACCTGGTCGAGTTGGGGCAGACAAGGCAGTAACGCAGGCGCAACAACTCGGGCCAGGCTCTGCGCCACTTCCTGCCCCGCTGTCAGAAACTGGGGGGATACCGCGTTATTGCGAGCAGAGCGAAGCAATCCCCAAGTGAGTGCTCTTTGTAGAGGGGATTGTGCGGATCTATCGAGCATCCCAACTCGTCGGGGCTTCATCCCTCCGGTCGTCGCAATGACTTCCTGTTTCTTCCTTCAGGAATACCGCCGCGCGGTATGCGGACTCACAGAGTCCGAGGAGATTCTCGCACTGTCCCAACTTCGCCCAATCGGGGAAGACGAATGGAGCATCCCCAAGCCGCAAAGTATAGTGCCTGGGTTAATCTGCCGCCAGCGACCACTGCGTCATGTAGGTTTCGGTGAGGCGAACGAATTTGGCATGGCCGTCGCAGTAGGCAGCATTGAAGGCGTGTTTGCCGTAATCTCCTTGCGACGCTCCTGTGTGGCGCATCCCATTGACACGCCCGGCGAGGGTCTCCATCGAGTCGGCGCCATTGGGGATTTCCCGCCCAATAGATTCAGCGTCCACTCCCGGATCCTGCCGGCCGTCTTCAGCGAACATGATCGTCCCCGCGGGATCCTCAATCTCTGCGAGGGCACGGGCGGCAACGCCGTATTCCGCCGCGCCGGACGATGGGGACGCGTAACCGTAGGAATACTTGGTGATGTCGAAGTAGGAACCACCGGAGTGTGTGTCGAAATGCTTGCTGTCACTCGGGCAGTCGAATACCTGCTTGTTCTTGACGTACGAGAAGATTATGTCCGCCCAGCGGATCCCGTCGGCGCCACCGTAACCGAGACTCCCCTGGTAACCGCTTCCCTGGCTGAAGGGTGCCAGCACTTCGTCATAGTCCTGCGCGTACATCATCATCGCCAGCCCAATCTGCCTGAAGTTGCCCAGACAAGCGGCCTTCCGCGCCTGCTCCCGCGCCCGCGCGAACACGGGAAAAAGCAGCGCTGCAAGAATAGCGATGATGGCAATCACCACCAGAAGCTCGATCAGGGTAAAACCTTCCCGTTGGGTCTGTCTCTGCATGGAAGCACCTCACTCAAACACTTCAGGCCCGCTGGACTTGCCCTCAAGTGTCGGTTCAGACGTTCGATGTCCACATTTGTTCGGACGAAGTGGCGATGGGGACTGCGAGAATGCGATCAGAAGTGGCAGTTGCTGAGACGCGCTATCTCACAAGTCGCTCCATGTAGTATTCCGGTTCGGGGTCGAAGCCGTAGGCGCTGCTGTCGCTCATCTGCTCTCTGACAACCTCAAATCCCATTCCCCGGTAGAGCCGCAGCGCGCGCTCGTTGGCCAGTTGAACTGTCAGCCCCATCACCGGCGGCCCCACTTGCTGCGCAATTTCCAGAAGCCGCGCCATCAGCGCGCGCCCTGCGCCGACGTCCTGATGGGATCGCGCAATGCAGATGCCAAAGCCGCTGCGCTCCGACGTCTCTTCCTTCCACCGATACCAGGCATAGCCGCCTATGCGAGTCCTACGGATCCGTACCGGGACGGTGCAACCGATGTCTCCCTCCGCGGCTTCCAGGACAAGAACCACCTCGGTGGGACTGTGTGCTTTGGCCGCGTTCGTCAGCGCGTGTTCCCGGTCGAGAGGGTGGGGGCGGTAGAAGCGAATATCCTCTCGAGGGATGACTGCATAGAACCGGGCGAGACCTTCGCCGTCGTCGAGCGACAATGCTCGTATCGTTGCCAGTCGCTCGCCTTTAAGCTCCGCGTGAACAGGCGGGAACCGCTGTATGTCTTCCGGTTTCATCGTATACTCGTTAAGGTTGAGGAATGTCCCTGCGGAATCTGATTGGACGCTGTCCTGCCCCACCACGCACCTGCCGTAGGATAAAGCTCCAGCTTTGTCTCCCGGTGAGGCGACAGGTCGCGTGGAGACGCGCCAGAACGGCGTGGGCGTGAGCGCCTCGCGGCATTTTGTTGCAGCCTCCCGTCTTGCGTCGGACTCTGTGAGTCCGCGGAGATCACTGCCGGGCGCAACATCCGCTCGGCCCGGTTGTCGGTCGCCTCCACCGCCTCCAGATACAGAAAACGCAACAGATGCTGCGGACTCATAGAGTCCGAGGCGATAAAGACTGTGTATTGGGACTACCAAAAATAACTCGAGTTCATCTTGAGCTTAAACCCATCACCGTTTATTATAATCAACCACAACACGCTAAACAAATACAACTCCGAATCCCCCCGAACTCGCTTCGGGGGGATTCCAATCCACAGTCTTCGGAGCTAAGGACATAAGCAATTACTGATATTGCCATTCATCCGGGGAGCATCCGTATCCATGGCAGATCGAAGCGATGCGAAAAGTTCATGACTGGCAGGGCTGAACGGAGGAACGGTCTACCCGGAGATGTCTTTCGATCTCGCGGGAGTCGTGTGGTGGCTGGACAGATTAAGGGATGCCGAAAAGGAGTGATGGGATGATGAAGGCAGTGGACATTGGGTCGCGTCTGGAATTGTTGGTGGACGATTCCCTGATCGCGAGCATGACAGGAGGCGCGGAGTTGCGGCAGCATCATCCCGTGCCTCAGGAAGTCGCCATCGTGCATGATGAGGCATGGGAAGGAAGTGGAGGCAACTACCACAGCATTTTCCAGGATGGCAACGTGTACCGAATGTACTATCACGGCTGGCAACTGTCGGTCAGCGAGGGCAAGCTCGACCTTCCGCATGAGCTGGTCACCTGCTATGCGGAAAGCGACGACGGCATCCATTGGCGCAAACCCGAGCTGGGTTTGTTCGAGTTCAATGGATCGAAGAAGAACAACATCGTCCTCGTCAGCGGTGAGATGGGCGCAGTGAAAATCTGCGCCGGCCATATCGCCATGTTCAAGGACGAGAACCCGAACTGCGCACACGAAGCTCTCTACAAGGCCATGATCTTCTCTCCGAACCCTCACGGGCTACTGCCTTTCAAGTCGCCCGATGGAATCCACTGGTCTCCCATGAGCGACACGCCTGTAATCACACGCGGCGACTTCGACTCGCAGAATCTCGCGTTCTGGGATACTGTGCGGAACGAATACCGCGCCTACTTCCGTTACTTCACGGGCGGGACAATGGGGGATGGATTGCGGGACATTCGCACGGCTACATCCGATGACTTCCTCCACTGGAGCGATCCGGTGGACCTGCAGTATCCCGGCGCCCCGCCGGAGCAGCTCTACACGAATCAGATCAAACCGTATCACCGTGCGCCTCACATCTTCATCGGTTTTCCGGCACGCTACGTCGAGCGCGGATGGTCGGACTCGATGAGGGCCTTGCCCGACTTGGAGCATCGCCAGTTGCGTTCCTCCGCGCAGGACCGCTACGGCATGGCTCTGACGGAGGGACTGATGATGACCAGTCGCGACGGCGTCAACTTCAAACGTTGGGGCGAGGCGTTCCTGCGTCCGGGGCCGGAACGACCGGGCACGTGGCACTACGGTCATCAATACATCGGCTGGCATCTGGTGGAGACAGAGCCGAGTGTCGCAGGCGCTCCTCGCGAACTCTCTCTCTTCGCCACGGAGGATTACTGGACCGGCACCAGCAGTCAGTTGCGAAGATACGCTCTGCGGATGGACGGTTTCGTTTCCGTGAATGCACCACTGAGCGGCGGGGAATTTGTCACAAAGCCTTTGATCTTCGATGGCAGCGAGTTGCTGCTCAACTTTTCGACTTCCGCCGCCGGGAGCATACGCATGGAAATCCAGGATGCAGCCGGCGCTCCACTCCCCGGCTTCGATCTGGAGGATTGCCCGGAAGTCTTTGGAGATTCGATTGAGAGAGAGGTCCGGTGGAAGAACCCAGCAAGCCTTCATTCGCTTTCAGGAAAGCCGGTCCGGCTGCGAATCCACCTGCGGGACGCGGATTTGTACGCGTTGCGGTTTGCGCTTTGAGCGTGATCGTGACGACGGATTGACAAGCTGTGTGGCCAAATCTACAATGCGGCTGTGATTGCAGTCGTGAGAGCGCCGGACCCAGCCCCGGGTTGTGTCCCCCAAAGTCAAGGAGTTGAACCGAAATGGACATCAGGCAGAGAATGATCTACTGGAAAGGCGAGAAGTATTGGGTTGGCAAGCTGATCGATCAGCCCGAGATCATGACGCAAGGGGGGACTCTCGAAGAACTCGAGGAAAACCTCGTAGACGCGTATCGCCTCATGGTGCTCGATGACGTACCGGCGGAGCACGAGATAAAGGAGATCGTGTTAGCGGTATGAAGCGGCAGGAGCTCCTCAAACGCCTCACTGTGGCTGGATGCATTTTTGTCCGATCAGGGAGGCGGCACGACCTGTATGTGAACCCCCGGACCAAGAAGATGCAACCAGTGCCGAGACACACGGAGGTTGACGAATCGCTGGCTCGGCATATTCTGAAGATTCTCACACAATAGTCAGCGTGTGACATCAACTGCAAATGGCGAATGGCGGATTGCGAAATTCGGTAAGGAGAAACCATCACGGCAATACTAACGGCAACGACCGCAATACCCACCCCGCGCCAACTGGAATTCCAGGACTGGGAGTTTGGGATCTTTCTGCATTTCGGCATCCGCACCTTCTATGAAGGGCATCGCGACTGGGACGGCAAACCAATGTCGCCATCGGCGTTCAATCCCACCCAGCTCGACTGTAACCAATGGGTGACGACGGCACAGCAGGCAGGAGCAAAATACATGGTGCTGGTCGTCAAGCACCACGACGGGTTCGCGACGTGGCCTTCGAAGCATTCCAAGTTCACTGTTGCCCAGTCGCAATGGAAAGACGGTAACGGTGACGTGGTCCGCAAGTTCTCGGACGCCTGTCGGCGGCACGGGATGCACTGGGGGCTCTACTACTCTCCGGCGGAGTGGGGCAATCCCGTGTTCGAGAATGCCACGGATTACGACGACCACTTCATCAACCAGATCAGCGAAATTCTCACCGGCTATGGAGAGTTGGACATGCTGTGGTTCGATGGGTGCGGTTCCGAGGGACACACCTACGACTGGCCGCGCATTGTGAAGGAAATCCGTCGGATGCAGACCAACCTGCTCATCTTCAGCATGGGCGACCCGGACTACCGCTGGGTCGGCAACGAGGCAGGCATCGCGCCGGTTCCCTGCTGGAATACGGTTGAGGAGATTCCCTTCTCCGTCCAGACCGCTGCAAAAGACAAGGTCGACGGGCCAAAGTGGCTCCCCGCGGAATGCGACTGTCGCATGAGGGAGAGCAACTGGTTCTATGAAGAGGCGGACGAACACACGGTTAAAAGCGTCGAGGAGTTGATGGGGCTTTACTACTACTCGGTGGGGCGCGGCTGCAATCTGCTCATCAACATCGGCCCGGACCGCCGCGGTCTCCTGCCGGACAAAGATGGAGCGCGATTGCTGGAGTTCGGCGCGGAGATCCGGAGACGACTGGGAAACCCGTTACCCGTGCAATCATCGGCAGAACAGGATGACCGCTCCCTGATCTATACTCTGTCCGAGCCGGCTCTCGTGGACCATGCAGTGCTGATGGAAGACCTGACCAACGGCGAGTTCATTCGCAGGTTTGCCCTCCAAGCTCTTCCGTATCATTGCGGGGAGCCGGTTCTCGTCCACGAGGGATGCAACATCGGTCACAAAGCGATCTGCCGGTTCCCCGCCATGAAGACACAGAAGATCATCGTCGAAATCACGGAATTGAGCGGCCCGTTCCGTATGCGGTCCGTGGAGTTTTACGGCTCTGCCAGCGCTCGAAGTTGAGAGAGAACAACGAGGAGGATTGAGCCATGCACTATCGCCGTTTGGGACGCACCGACCTGCAGGTTTCGGAGCTGGGTTACGGCGCGGCGCGCGGCGCAGCGGAGAATCTGGCGCAGTTCATCGCAACGGTGCACGCCGCCATTGAAGGCGGGATCAACTTCATTGACACTGCCGAGGGCTACGATGGTGGGGAGAGCGAGCGGGTACTCGGCGAAGCGCTTCGGGGACACCATGACATTCTGGTCGAAACCAAGCACTGCCCCTACGATAGCTATGCTCCGACCGCCGCATACGTCGGGTCGCCCGACAAGCTGACAGCCGCCGCGGAGCAGAGCCTGCGCCGTTTGCAGAGAGATCGTCTGGATATCTTGTTGGGGCATGGCATACGCACCGTCGAGACCCTCGACCGGTTCATGAGCGACGGATGCTATGACGCGATGGTGAAGCTGCGCGACCAGGGCAAAGTGCGGTTCATCGGCATCAGCGAGTTGTCGGAAGGCGACGGGACGCACGAGGTGCTGCAACGCGCCGTGCCGACAGGAGCCTTCGATGTTGTGATGCTCCCCCTCAACTTCCTGTTGCAGACTGCCGCCGATTCCGTGCTCCCGCTTTGCCTCAAGCACGATGTCGGCGCCATCGTCATGATGCCGCTGAATCAGGCGTCGAAGGTTTCCGGGTTGGTGAGCGTGCCTGCTGCGCTGGAATGTGTGCGGCGCCATATCGCTCAGGGAAACCTTCCGGAAGAGCCGCCCTGCACCGAGCCGGGGCTTCTCGATTTCCTGCAACCCTACAGCATTCCCGAAGCGGCATTGCGTTACGTGTTGTCGCATGAAGTGAGCGCCTGCTGCGTGGGTGCGCGCAGCCCTGAGCGGATGCGTGAGAATCTGCGCGCCACGGAGCAGCCCTATCTCGACGCGGCGAAGCGCCAGCGGTTGCACGACCTGTTTGGCGGGATCAGTAAACAAATCCTGTGACGACGCCCACACGCAATCATACATTGAACGGAGAACATTATGAAGATGCTGCAAGTCACCGCACCGAAAGAGTTCATCATCTCGGAGGTTCCCACACCCAAGCCCGGTCCCGGAGAGGTGCTGACACGGGTCAACGCTGTTACCACCTGTCCGCAATGGGACCTGCACCTCCGGCACAACGAGCCGATGTTCGTGGGGCACAAGTTCGAGTATCCCTACACGCCCGGCCAACCCGGACATGAGGCAACCGGCGTGATTGAGGCGGTCGGGCCGGATGTTACCGGTCTGCAACCGGGAGACCGCGTCAGCGCGTGGCGAGACCAGGGACACCACGTCCAGGGCTGCTACGCTCAGTTCGTCATCCACAAGGCGGAGAACATGATTCGCGTTCCCGACGATCTCCCGGATGATGCGCTCGCCTCGATGGAACTTGCGATGTGCCTCGGCACGGTGTTCCGAATGCTGCGGGAGATGAACGCAGTGAAGGGGCGATGCTTCGGAGTGAACGGGCTTGGACCCGCGGGGTTCGTCGCTCTGCAGATGGCGAAAGCCGAAGGCGCCGACCCGGTATTCGGCTTCGACCCGCTGCCCGAGCGGCGAGAAGTGGCCTGCAGGATTGGCGCCACCGCCTGTTTCGATCCCACCGCCGATATCGCGGCAGACTTCCCGGCGCGGCCCGATAGTCCCCGTCTCGAATCCGCGGTAGACTGCGTCGGCGCGAAGGCGACGGTGGAATCTCTCATGGATCGAACGTCAGACGTCGTCGCTCTCTTCGGAGTCCAGCGTGAGGACTACACCTACGCGTTGCGGCACGGCAGTCTGCGTTTGTGTGGTTTCAGAGGTCACTTCCGCGAGTCTGCCGAGTATGCTCTCGGACTCATACGGGAAGGCAAGCTGAACCTCGCGCATCTGGTCACCCATCGCCTGCCGCTGGAAAGATACAACGAAGGCATCGAGTTGTTGGAGGCGCGCAAGGCCATCAAAATCTGCTTCCTGCCGTGGGAGTCGTGAGCGCCGCGAACACGTGGGGATTATGCTCGTCAAGGTGAAAACACCCCCTCACCCCAGCGTTACCGGCTTCCCACCATTCCGCGCGGACTCGTAGATGGCGCAGAGAATCTCGACGGCGCGGCAGCCGTCTTCGCCCGGGCAGATGAGAGGGGTGCCGTTGTGGAAATGCGAGACCACGTCCTCAGCGATGTTGCTCTGCGGGAAGAGTGTCTGAATTTGCTCCCGGCGCTCGGCAACTTCGGGGAGAAATTTCCAGTGGTACTCAGTACCGATGGGTGCTACCACGCCGCCTTCGCTGCCATTGACCTCGAGACCCCAGAGGCTGTTCTCCGGGAAGGTCGTCGTGCCCAATATCGTGCCGACGGCGCCGTTCTCAAACTCAAGAAAGGCCATGCCGAGGTCCTCGGTCTCGATGTCATGGGTGAGTGTGTAGATTTTCCCGATCACCTGTTGGGGCCGACCCATGATCCAGTAGAGCAGATCGATGACATGAATCGACTGATTGGCCAGAGCGCCGCCGCCGTCCATTTCCCACGTGCCGCGCCAGCCGCCATCGTCGTAGTATTGCTGCGTCCGAAACCACTTCAGCCGCGCCTCGCCCAATACCAGCTTGCCGAAAAGCCCGCTATCGACCGCGTGCCTTATCTTCTGGTTTTCCGGGTTGTACCGCTCCTGGAAATCGACGCAGAGCATCCGGTCCGCCTTTTTCGCAGCGGCGATCATGGAGTCGCACTTCGCCAGCGTCACCTCCATCGGCTTGGTGCTGATGACATGCTTGCCCGCTTCCAGCGCCTCGATGGCCACTTCGGCGTGCGCGCCGGAGGGAGTCATCACGAAGACGACATCCACTTCATCATCTTGGAAGGCGTCGGTCGTGTTGTAGAAGGCTTTGCAGTCCAGCTCTTTCCCGACATCGTCCGCCTTCTCCTTGATGATGTCGACCACGCTCACCAGCCGCGCGCCTTCTGTCTCGGCGACCATTTTTGAGCGCGACCTTCCCATACCCAGTCCGACCACACAAAATCCGATTTCTTTCACTACTGCACTCCTCCCATTTGTGGGCCTATATTGAATCAGCCTCTCGCCATTCTCTCAGGCGGAAGCCCTGGAGGTCAATTGATCTTGTCGTGCAACTGTGGTACTTTCTATTGCGTATACAACGTAGACTCAGGGAGATGTAACCAGCGATGAACGTTCTCTTCTTCATGACCGACCAACACCATGCAGACTGCCTCGGGTTTATGGGACACCCACTGGTCAAGACCCCCAACCTTGACGCGCTGGCCGAACGCGGCGCGTGGTTCCGGAACATGTTCAGTTGCAGCGCCATCTGCGCGCCCAGTCGCACATCGTTTCTCACAGGGACTTACCTGCGAACCCATGAGCACTTCACCAACCCCGGGGATCTGCACCGACCATTCCCCAGCATCGCCTCGGAATATCGCAACGCTGGCCACCGCGCCGGCGTCTGTGGCAAGGTGCACATTCCGGACAGGCTTATGCGCCACTTCGACTCTGTGGACCCGATGGCAAACTACCGCGCGTATCTGGAGGAGCGGGGGCTCAGAGAAGTTGAGGTCACGAAAGAGTTCCATCAAAAGTTCATGTCGGCTCCTTCACCCGTATCGTACAAAGACCACAAGGTTGCCTGGACTGCTGACCGCGCCATCGACTTCCTGAACGCGGCAAAGAAGGACGAGACGTCCTTCTTTCTGTGGTGTTCCTTTGGGCCGCCTCATGCGCCTCACACGCCCCCGGCGGAGATGGACAATCTGTATAATCCCGAAGATATTCCCATCGACTGGGAAGCGTACGAACGCTTTGAGCGCAGCCGCGTCGGTCAACGCGCCATGATTGAGGATTTTTGGAAGGTGGGCAGCGTGCGCCACGATCCGTCGATTTTTCAGAAGGCCGTGTGCCGCTATCTCGCTCTCATCACAACCGTCGACCGGGAGATCGGGCGCGTCCTCGAACGCCTGAATGCCCTTGGGCTAGAAGAAGAGACCCTTGTCATCTTCACCGCCGACCACGGAGACTTCGCGGGCCACTGGGGTCAGTTGGGGAAGAACGTTCCCGGCTATGACGACTTGCTGCGCATCCCGTTCATTTACTACGACCCGGAACGCGCGGATCACGGGCGATGCGTGGAAGGTCTGTATCAGAACGTGGATCTTTTCCCCAGTCTCTGTGAACGCCTCAACCGGGATATTCCGCCGACTGTTCAGGGAGAGAGTTTCCTCCCCGCGCTGGAGGGCTATCCCGGGGCGAGCCGACGGTACGTCTATGCTGAAACGCACAACGTGAAAACCATCCGCAGCCATGGTTGGAAACTGAACTTTTACGGCGTCCACCCGAACAGAGGGCAATTGTTCCGCATGGGGGCAGACCCCGACGAAACGGCCAATCTCTGGACCGACCCCAACTACGCCCATATCAAGGTGGAACTGATGCAGGAACTCATTGCCTGGATGGTGCAATGCGAGCAGGCGGACGGCATGGAAATCAAAGCGGAGGAATTCGTCAACACGCGGTGGTATCGGTGGCTGGCACAGCAGCCGGGGCAGGTTGACGATCAGGAAGGGCGCGCGCATGCGGTGTGAGATATTGGCGAGTGGTCGGGCCCATTTAGACTGCCCCCATTTACTGGGGTGATCCGGTTTCGCGAGCCTCAGGTCGCGAAGCTGCTTAAATTGGGTTTGAGCGACGACGATACGGTGGCGACGGAAGGATACGGCAAATCGTTCCGGAAGGAAGGGCGGCAAGGGGAGTGCGGATTAAATGCGGGCCTGTCTGCCTAACGAAACCATGGTCAGCGGCACGTATCCGGCAGGTCAGCGACAACGCCGCAATGGGCGGTATCATCCATGGAATACAAAGTAGACAGCTCCGCATAAGCACAAAGAAGCCCACAGGTAGTTCAGTTTGAGCGGCTGTTTCATGTAGAGCAAGGCGAACGGGGAAAAAACTGCAAGTGCTATGGTTTCCTGGAGAATCTTGAGTTGCCCAAGTTGTAGCTGGGTATACCCGATGCGATTAGCCGGCACCTGCAAGAGGTACTCAAACAAGGCAATGCCCCAACTTACCAGCGCTGCGATGAGCCAGGGTTTTTGGTTTAGGGGCATACCAGGCAAACGTCATAAAGATGTTGGAGCAAGCGAGTAGAAGGATAGTCTGCAGAACTGCCGGCATGAAATTAACAAGTCCCTCCGCGATGACGGCTTGCGCCCAAACTCAGCTGTTGTCTTCTCGCCGTGAAGCGAAGTCAAAACGGTCGGCTGGAGCGCCTTGTCAGGTGTCCTTGCGCTCGCTGAATAATCCAAAGAAAAGGTTGGCGAGCAAGATGGCCATACCAACCAGCAACCCACCTATGCCCGTATAGGTTAGCAGTTCCGTCACCGGATATGAATGGGCCGCATCTGTGCCCACAGACGGCGCCACGATAAACATGGTGAGCCAGGCGAAAGGATAAAGACCGCCAAGACCAATCAATCCTGCCGTGATTGTCTTAAGTCTTTGCTTGAGGCTGGATGCTGCAATAAGCAGCAATAAGCCGAGAGAGAAAGCGGCTATGCCTGTGGCGTGAAAATGTGCTCGTTGGGCATAGCGCCATATCTTGTCAGGGCTCTTCGCATCATGTAGTTCCGGGTGCGCAGCGATCCCCCGAGCAATATGCGTCTCAAAAAACGGCTCGTCAACTCCAAAGGCGATGCCAAGACCAATGCCGAAAAGCAAGCCAAACATTACTAACCCAAGGCCAATTCGTACGTTTGCGAGGTTGTCGATCATTGAGCGCTCCAATACGCCTAACAGTCTCTTTTAACCGCATTTTATCACTCGCGGCATTTTACTCTTTCCCTGGGTGAATGGCAAGAGGTATTGACGGGGGGTAACCGTTCGGTTGTCGAGAGGAACGTTCCCAGTGTGAAACGGGGGGGCTTTGTACTTAACTGAACGGATACGATCCAACTGTGCGGAAACCGCCAGTGTGCGATTGATGTCAGGCGGACAGCCTGCGCTCCAGGGCAGTGGTTGCTTCCTCCGCAGGGGCGCTGGCCAGCACCTCGGAGTCATGCAGGTAGCAGCCGGGATCGGGAGCAAGGAAATCTCCGGTGAGGGCCTCGGCGCGGGCGCGAAGATTTCCGTTGCAAAGGTCGATATGGAGACAATGGCCGCAGCGGCCTTTGATGAAGTGTCTCCGGTTCTTGAGCACGCGCATCACCGGGTCGGATGGGTCTCGCCAGATTTCGCTGAAGAGGCGTTCCCGCACATTGCCGAAGGAGTAATGCCACGAGAACTGGTCGGGGTGCACTCCGCCAGTGTTGTCGATGCAGGCAAGGCCAACCCCGGACTGGTTGCCGCCATTCCATGCCAGCAGCTTGCGCACTTCTTCGGCCCGTTCGGGTTGTTTATTGAGGACGCGCAGATACAAATAGATGGCGTCTGCGGCGTTGTCCACGGTGAGAATGTCCTTATAGATACCGCGACGGTGGAAGTCCTCGACCCGCCCAAAGATGTAGTCCAGTTGTGTGCGCGTCTCATCTGAGGTGAGGTCGAGTCGCTGGATCTTCTCGCCGCGTCCCGAAGGGACAAGATGATAGATGCAGAGCCGCGGAATGCCCTCCTCCTCGATGAGGTCGAACACCGCGGGCAACTCATTCATATTCAGCTTGTGCATCGTGAAGTGAATGCCGACTCGGACGCTAACTTCTTGTAATCGGCGGATGCCCTCCAGGGCGTTACTGAAGGCCAGTCGTTTGCCACGATTCTTGTCGTGAACGGAGCCAATTCCATCAATGCTGACACCTACATACTGGAAATCCAAGTCCTTCAGGAGACGGGCTGCGTCCGTTGTGAGCAGTGTCCCATTGGTGGAAAGCACTGACGGCAGCCCCAGGGACTTCGCGTAAGCTGCGAGGTCGAAGATGTCGGGCCGCGTCAGCGGCTCTCCACCCGACCAGACCACAAACGGGACGCCAAACTCGGAAAGGTCGCGGAGAACCTTCTTGCCCTCGTCGGTGGTTAGCTCCCCATCAAACTCCCGGTCGCGCGCCTCGGCGTAGCACTGCGCGCAATGGAGGTTGCAGCGGCGCGTAATATTCCAGACTACAACCGGCTTTCGGTCCAGAGTGGAGTGCATATATTGCGGGGGAAGACCCAGAGAACGCTGTCCGTATCGCAGCGCGTCTCCCGGAGTTTCCACGCCGCAGAGCAATCGTGAGATGCTAACCATGTTCGGTACTCAGTGCTGAGTGTTTACTGTAGTTTGGCAAATTTCGGTGAACACCAAATGTAGAGGCGTCTCCAAACATCGAACTCACGGAGTTCGCGGCGACCACCATATAACCGGTATCTTCGCGAACTCTGTGAGTTCGCCGTCTGAAGACGCCTCCTACCCACCGAAAATGCAGATTCGCCAAACTACAGGTGTTTAGTTGGCGGGGAGCAGGGGCGTGTTGATATCGAGACGTCGGCGCGGTGTTACCTTTGTCGCTCCTGCGCACCGTCGCGTTCATTCTACGACAAATCGCGCGCTGCTGCAACAGCGCTGTGGCGGAATAGGCGTAGGACATCCCATCTGTACAAGTCCAAATACCGAGCGCCTCCACCGCAGTGCATTATCCCTCACCCTTGGCCAGATGCTTCAATATCTGCATCGCGATGAAGCGGTTGCCTTCGTTGGTCAGGTGAACGCCGTCACTCGGAGTGAAGAGACCGGACTTGCTGGGGTGGGTGCGTGTCGGTTCGTACACGTCGAGGTACTCACACTCGAGGTCATCAGCGACGCGGCGCGCGATGGCGTTGTATTTCTCCAGTTCCTCGGGCTTGCCAAAGAGGGAGTTCGCTCGTCCCGCCGCCAGAGCTTTATCCGAGTTCGCCTTGCAGATCTCGTAAACCGACGACGTGGCTGACAGCACGATGATGCGCGCGCCCGTCTCCTGCTTCACCTTCTGAATCGCCAGGCGATATTCGGCCTCGAAGACGTCCGGCTCAACGCAGTGCTTCGTGTATTCCGAGGTGCTGCTGAGCTTGGTGTCGTTGTGGCCGAGGAAGAAGAACACGATGCTCGGTTTCGGTGCGAAGAGGTTCTCGTACATGTTCAGGCGATAGGCCGCGGGGTCGCCCTGCATCCGCTGCCAGACGCGGGAGATAAAGTCGCCACCCACCCCGGCGTTTCGCGCCGTCACCTTGTCGCCGTTGACCGATTGCAGCCAGAACAGCAGCTTATCCACGTAGTTGTACCCGCGCTGCTGATCGGTCAGGCTGTCGCCGATGAAGAGAAGATGCGCGGGTAGATCCTTGAGCTTCGTCGCAGAGGCAGCCTGTTTAAATTCGGTGTAGGTGGGCTTGTCCACAACATCCACGTACACCGGAGCAACGCAACCCGATTCCGGGTGAACGACGTTGAGAGCGTGAATCCCGATGGACGTGTTTTCCGCGACCGTGAATGTATGGGATGCATCCCCAGCGGCGGAGAGTTGCAGATCCATCGTTTCCGCATTCCCCTGAGGAGACGCCGCGAGAATCTTCACTGACCCCTTGTCAACGGGGTTTCCCTTGTGGCGGAGAGCGATGGGTATCCTCACCGTTTCACCGGCTGTTGCCATCGAGTGAACAGGCAACGCGGTCAGGGAGTAATCCGGGTCCTGGTACGCGTTGAGTTCGGCGTCATCCAGTAACGCCACAGCGTCCTCGCCGCGGACCTCAGCGACCACCGCCAGCGAGCGCACCTCCGGGTCCAGTGCGGTGAAGTCGAACATCACCTGCTGCCACTCCGCCGTCAGCCGAACCGGCTCAGTCTGCCAACGGTATTGGTGGTTCGGGTTGTACTTCTCGGGCGGACGGTACTCGATGATTCCGAGAAGGAACTCACCGCTCCCCTTCGCCCACACCGCATATTGGAACCGCCGGCCGGTGAGTTGAGGGACCCACGGCGACTGAAGCACTCGACCCCAGTGCCGCTTGTCTTTCTCGACCGCCGACAGTTTTGCGCTTCGCACTCCGGAGCGCATCGCGTCCTTGCCAGTGCTCGTCTCAAGGCGCCCGGACCAGTAGGAGGGCACACTCCAGTCGCGAACCTGATCGCCGTTGACCGACTCGAATCCTCCGTTTCTCAGCGCGTTCCCCGCAAGTGACCGACCCGCCGTGCCCGATAGCGCCACGGTAGCAAGCAAACATCCATATAGAAATAGTCGCTGCATTTCTTGAACGCTCCCTGTTGCTTCCACTTGCGTCACTGTATACTACCGAATCACTCAGGTGTTGTCGATACCTCTCGCGGGGCATTGACGACAGGCAAATGTTCTGAGATGATGCGTGTCTGTATACGGATCGCGATGCTGAAGGTTCATCCTGGGCGCTCCACAATGTACCCGCACGGCGCTCGCGATCTTTTTGACCATGTGCGGATGGTGATCTCAGATGGATTCGGCAGGAACAAGGAGTCGCAGAGATAACGGAGAGGCATCGAAGAGAACGCGAGTTTGATTGGCAAACCATACTGATTGTGGGAGTGATAGCAGTGGGGTCTATCGGGCAGGGCGTTTCGGAAGCGGATGGGCCGGCAGTCACCGTGAAGTCTCTGGAAGACGGGGGTGTTCTGTGTGAGACAGGAAACTACGCAGCGCGGCTGGACTCCGGTGGAAATCTGGCATCACTGAAGTCCGGGCAGACCGAATTTCTTGGCGCGCCGCTCGGGTTTGCCTTCCAGGGCAAGGTGCTCCCACCGATCAAGCTTCGGCAGGAGGACGCCTCAACCGTCGTCGCGGAGGGAAAGCCGAAGAACGCGAACTCGACTGTGAACTCCCCGTGTCCGTTCGAGGGTCGCATCACTTACCGGTTCGGAACAGACCGAATTGAGCTGACGCTGGAACAGAGTTTGGAGATGTACGGCGGTCTTGCGTGGATTCCTTCTTCATCGGTGACGGCTTCCCGAGACAACCTGACAGACTATCCCATCCAGCCCGGTGGGGCCGCGCCCTATGGTCAGACCGATCCGCGGTGGACCACGAAGGAAGGACCGGTGCTGCGTTTTGACCTCGGGGTCTGGCAGCGTGGTTTCGCCAATGCCAACTGGCGCAACATTGCCATTGACGGGAAGTCTCACCCGTCCATGCAGAATACCGTTCCCGCGACAGGACCGATCAAGACAACCATCTACCCGATGGCGAAGCCCGGGCCACAGGACGCGTTGACCTTCGATATTGACGCCGAAAGCCCCGACTTTCTTCTCTCGGGAGGCAGGCCCGTTCACTTCAACATTCAAGTGACGAACGCGGGTCCGGAGCCGATGGATGCGACCGTGCGATTCGAAGTCTGTGACTATCTGACCCAAAAAGCTGTCGCCGGAAAGTCCACTCAAGTCAGCCTCGCCAGCAAAGCCACGATGGCCTTGCCAACCGACTTGGAGGTGAAGGAACCAGGCCCCTACCGTGGCGCGATTTCCATATTGGATGGCGATGAAGAGGTGCGCCGGTTCAGGTGGGTCTTCACGTATGACTTCCAGAACTACAACCCACCCAATACGCGCCCGGACGATTTCACCGATTTCTGGCGAGTGGCGCTGGATGAGTCCAACACGATTCCGCTCGACATTCAGATGACCCATGTTCCGGAGAAGAGCACGAACACTGTCGACGCGTTCAAGGTCAGCTACGCCACACTTGGCGGACGCCGGATCTACGGCTGGTACTCGCGTCCCAAAGCCGAGGGCAGATACGCGGCCCACATACGCTTCCCCTCTTCGGGAATCTACCCATTGGCTCAACCCGAGATGGCCACAGACCGGTGCTGCCTCTGGATCATGATTCACGGGTTCGACGTGGACCTCTCCAACATGCCGCAGGGAGACGACCCGGGCAAGAACTACTGGACCGCGGGAATCCAAAGCCCGAAGACCTCCATGTGGAGAACGATCTATGTTTCCCTCGTGCGGGCCGTGGATTTCATGCTTGCCCAACCTCAAGTGGACCCGAATCGCGTCGCGGTGGTCGGAGGCAGTCAGGGAGGAGGATTGGCGATGGTTTGCGCTGGCCTGGATTCCCGCGTGAAATTCTGCATGCCCAATCACAGCGGACTGCCTCGACTCGACTGGACGGTGAAGCACACTCCCGGTTATTGGCCCTTTGGCATGAACGTCAAACCCGAAGGACAGACGGAGGAGCAGTTTCTTAAGACGCTCTCCTACTTCGACCCGGCCAATTTCACTCAGGATATCCAGTGCCCCGTAGCGGCGGAAATCGGGATGATGGACACGGTGACCGCGGCGGGGAACCAGATTTGCGCTCTGGCTCATGTGCCGAAAGAGAAACTCTTCCTCGTCTGTTCGCCGTGGGCGATGCACGGCGCAGGATCGCGCAACGGCGCGCTGATTGGCGAATGCTACAACCGGTTTCTTGAGGGAGATGAGCCGATTCCAGCCAAGCAGTGAGGGGACCCGTTCCGCGCCCGATGCCCACCTCGCAGGAGTGACCAACCTACAACGATGATGCTCTGTTGTGCGATTCTCGTTCTTGCCCTATTGTTTCTTCTGCCGGGCAGCGCTCATGCCTGGGGAGGTCCGGAGCACGTTGCCATTACCGGCGCAGCTCTCCGTGCACTCCCTCCCGTTGTTCTGTCCTGGCTTGGGGCGGAAGCAGTTCGGTGGAGTCAAGTTTATTGCCAATACCCCGATTTCAACTGGGCGCGATACGGCGAAGTGGTTTGCGGAGCGGAGGCGTTCGGTCCGGAGGCGGTACGCTTCCCCGATCTCCGGCGGGACTGGGACGCCAGTGCCTACTGTGAGTTCAACGAGGCAACAGGGCACGGCGTCTGGTATGCCCACGGACCCCGACTGGGAGTCGAAGGCAGCCCGATTTCGGACGAGCGTCTGCTGATCACAGTCACCGCGGGCCGTTTCGCCGAGGCCGCGGCAGCCCACTTCTTTGGTCGGGCGGTAGAGGCTCTGCGGGAGGGACGCCTGCGGGACGGGGTTCGGTTTGCGGGAGTGATGAGTCATTTTCTGGAGGACTGCTCCCCGCCTCCGCACGCGATGGTGATGGAATATCTGAACCCATACCATGGCCGGATGGAGCAGATCCCCAACAAGTCCGGGATCGATATCGAGGGATACGCACCACGCATCCTCGGAAGCAACATCGGGGAGGCGCGTGCCGCTGTCTATCGGACAGCCCGCGACTTGTCCGTGTCCTCCAACCAACAGGCGCAGGACATCTTCCGGCACTTGGCCGAACGCGACGATGATGCGGCAGCCCAGGAGCTGATTTTGCAGTGTGCGAAGGAAACGGCCCAACGCGTCAATGATGTCGCGGGGACGGTCTACTCACTTCTTGGCGATAGTCTGCCGCAGTTGCCGGATCCTCCGACCGGTGTCAACCTGCTGCCCAATCCCTCCTTTGACGAAGACATCCACGGTCAGAATCACCCCGACAAGTGGGTGAGGGAGTGGAGCGACCTCTCAATCTCTCGCGCCTCGCATTCCGTGGAGCGCCACACCCCGCGTTGCGTCGGCAGGGCTGCGAAGCTGTTTGAGACACCGGACGCCGGGTGCTGCTGGCGGACGCCGTGGGCACACGCCATTCCCACCAGGGAAGATCAGCATTTCGAGCTGACGGGCTGGGTTCGTCCGGAGACGGCATCGGGAAGGAACTACCTGGCGATTCTGTTCGGCGACGCTCACGCGCGGATTCTCAAGAAGGTGGAAACCGAGTCTGTGACTGGCTCGCACACCTGGAACGAACTGAAGGTGGCCGCCGCGGCTCCCCCCGGCACGGTCGACGTTCTGGCAGGCTGCTTCTCGGAAAGCAATCGTGTGGCCGTGCTGTTTGACGATTTGTCGCTGGTTCGAACGCGAGATTAGCCTCGAGGCGACCTGTTCGGAAGGTTCCACAACGAATAGACCTCGCCAATGCTCAATACGACCGATACAGAACCACGCCACCCACGATCACTGTTGCGACGATAAGAACGCCCAGCAGCGGAGGGGGAAGCATCCGCGTGGCTGACACCAGAATGCCGATGACCGCCATGCAGACTGCCGAGGTGACAAACACGTCTTTCATGTTCTCCGGTCGCGCCATCCAGTGGAAGAAGCTCTCACGCGGGTTCCCTCCGCAGCAAGGACACGCCCTGGAGAGAGCCGCGATTTCCTTGCGACAATGCTCGCATCGAATCATCTTCACGGCTTCCCGGGCCTGTGCCTCGATGACCTGTCGCAGCAGCGATTTCTCCCGCGCGCTGTGGTCCGGCATCAACTGGATGGCTGTCTCCAACTCCTCAATGGCCTCGTCGAACCTGCGCTGCTTGAAGTAGGTCTCGCCGAGGAAGGTGTGCGCTGCGGCGTTCCTGGGGTCGAACGAAATCGTGCGCTGGTATTTGTCGATATCTTCGGCAATCATCCGCTTCAGGCTGCCGCGTTCAGCGAAACGCAGATAGAGGGGAGCGAGGAGGTAGACGGCAATCACGCCCCCCATCGCGAGATGAGACAGGTTGGTTCCCCGATAGGCTGTCACTACGGAAACCAGAGCGGCGTAAACGATGATCCCTGTCACAACCGCTCCCGGAGACACAGAGTCATCCGCGCGCCAGGCGTAGACCAGCGCGCACAGAGGGATGGCCATGAGCAGGGCGATGAAAAGAATGACGAAGTAACTCACGGGAGCAGTCTACCCTCACCTTCATCTTCTCTGCCGCAGGATAAAGCTCCAGCTTTGTCAATCAGCAGACTCGCCGGGCGACAAAGCTGGAGCTTTATCCTACGGCGGGTGCATGTTGGAGTGGGACAGCGTCCCATCAGATGGCGCAGGGCCATTTTTCAACTTTAACGAGTAATGTTCATTCGCGCGCATCAGCGTGGACCGACGGCCACAGTATCGCCGCGGGTCTCGACTCCTTCCAGTCGCAACAGGCGGCGCTTCATCTCGATCCCGCTTCCGAAACCTATCAGGTGCCCCGCGCTTCCAACAACTCTGTGACAAGGGACGATGATGGGGAATGGGTTCGTCGCCATACACTGTCCCACCGCTCTTGCTGCGGACCGGTTGCCACACTCGTTTGCCAGCCGTCCGTAGGACCGCACCTCTCCGTAAGGAATCTGGCGGGCAGCCACATAGACATCGTGACGGAAGACGCTCAAGCCCGTGAAGTCCAGCCGCTCGGCAAAACGGACATTCTCGCCTGCAATGTACCGAGTGAGTTTGGTTGCAATACGCTCCAGAAGTTCCCGATTCTGGTCGGATGCCTCGCAAGAGATTTGGGTGCATCCGGCCAGCCTCGCCTCCGCTTGACTCCTCTCTCCCAACGGCAGGGCGACGCGAGCCACCGCCGCATCACAAACAACAACTCCCATCCAACCCCAATCCGTGTTGAAGATCATGCACTGTCCCTCGTTCATTCGCTTCCCTCCATCAGTAACCGTTCAGTTGAGTGCAAAGCCCCCCAGTGTGAAACTGGGGGCGTTCCTGTCGACACCTGAACGGTTGCCTCCATCATCGCTCGCCGATCACACGTGTCGACTGAGGTGCTCCTGAAGCTTCGCCGCAACCGGCCGCGTCATGCCTTTGACCGCCGCGATGTCGTCCAGACTTGCCGTTTTGATTCTTCTGACCGAGCCAAACTTCTTAAGAAGGTTGTTGCGTCGTTGTTCCCCGATTCCGGGGACTTCGTCCAGTACCGAGTGCACTTGAGATGTAGAGCGTCGCTTACGGTGGAGCTGCACGGCAAAGCGGTGCGCTTCGTCCCTGAGCCGCTGCATCAGGAACAATGCCCCTGAGTTCTGCGGCAGCGCAATCGGGGACGACCTGCCGGGACGGTAGATAAGTTCATGCTCTTTCGCCAGGGAGGCCAAGGACAAACAGTCCAGTCCCAGTTCTCGGACGACGTCCACGGCACAGCCGAGGTGCCCCTTGCCGCCATCGACCACCAGCAGGTCCGGCAGCGGAAGGAATTTCTCATCTCCCTCCACCGCGCGTTGCAGGCGCCGCCGCAGCGTTTCCCGCAGCATTGCGTAGTCGTCGGGCGTTTCTTCGGCCCGTTGGATCCGGAATCTGCGATACTGCCGTTTCGCCGGTCTGCCCTCCTCCATGACCACCATCGACCCCACCGCGTGCTTCCCCTGGAAATTCGAGATGTCATAGCACTCGATCCGCGCTGGAAACCGATGCAGTTGCAGTCTGGTTTCCAGCTCGACGAGGGACTCGTTGGAGAGTCGGCGCTCGGCATCTTCACTGTCGAGGAGTTGTCGCAGTGACTGCTGGGCGTTTTGCTGTGCCATCTCGACCAGTCGTCGCCGTCGGCCGCGGCGCGGGACGATGAACCCTGCGGGTCCGCCGCGCTTGTCGGAGAGCCACTCCGGCAGAACGTGAGCGTCTGCGGGCGCCACCGGGAGAAGAATGTGTTGTGGAATATGCACGGTGGGTCCATAGTGTTGCTTGACGAAGGCCTCGAGGATGATGATTTCTTCCCTTCCTTCCACACCGTCCAACGGAAAATGCTCTTCGCCAATCAATTTGCCTGAGCGAATGATCAGCATCTGAACCATGGCTACACCGCGTTCCACGGCGATCGCGATCACGTCCTGGTCTTCATTCCGCAACGAGACGACTTTCTGCTTCTCGACGACTCGTTCCACTGCCTGAATCTGATCGCGGCATCGCGCCGCTTCCTCAAATTGCAGGTGAGCTGAGGCCTCGTTCATTCTGACACGCAGAGCTTCCAGAATCTCCCCCTGGCGGCCCTCCAGAAACCGCCGGGCCTCGCTGCACTGCTCCCGGTATTTCGTCGCATCGATGTACCCCACGCACGGCGCGGAGCAGCAACGAATGAAGTATTCCAGACAGGGGCGATCCAGCGGTTTGGATGTGTCTCGCCAGGGACAACCGGAGCGACGACTCTCACTGGCCACGGCACCGGATCGAACCCCGAAGACGCGTTTGATGAGCTTTACCGAGTCACGCATGGGTTTGGCATTGGAGAAAGGTCCGAAGTAGATGGCGCTGTCCGATTTTGGTGTGCGCGTCTCGACGAGGGCAGGGAATTCCTCACCGACCGTCAGTTTGAGGTATGGGAACTTTTTATCGTCCCGGAACCGAATGTTGAACCGAGGGTGGTGCATCTGGATGAGATTGCCCTCGAGGATGAGCGCCTCCTTCTCTGTGTTGGTGACGATAAAATCGAAGTCACGGATGTTCTGAAGCAACCGGGCAATCCACGGCGAACGGTCGGCGCCGGTCTGGAAATAGGAGCGGACGCGGCTCCGAAGTGAAACCGCCTTGCCGACATAGAGCACTTTGCCCCGCGCGTCCTTCATCAGATACACGCCGGGCACAGGAGGAAGCGACTTGAGTTTGTCATCCAACGTTGGGGGATCTGACATCGTGCATCACGCAGCAATTATAACGAGGCGACTCTGCAAGCGTCAAAAGGGGCTGACGCGCCGAATGGTCGCGTGTCATCCATCTGGACAGCAGGGGATCGCTGCCGGCGCGCCTTTTTTGACATCGTGCGCCGGCATTGTTAGAATTCAGTGTACTCTTAGTCGAGGAGCGGCCAAAGATGGATAGAATGTTTGTAGCGATAGTGTTTGCAGCGACAGTTGTACTGGGTGGTTGCGGGAAGGGGAAGGACGAGGTCAACGTCGATGTCGCTTCGGAGCTGCCGGCGTCTCCGACAGCACCCGCCCAGGCAGAGCCAGCGACAACGCCTGGTACTCGGAACGAAAAGGAGCAAAGCTCCATGGTCAAACTCGAGACCAACAAAGGAAATATCGTCGTTAGACTGTACGACAAGGAAGCGCCCAAGCATAGCGCAAATTTCGTCAAGTTGGTCAAGGAAGGTTTCTATGACGGGATTGTATGGCACCGCGTTGTTCCCGGGTTTGTGATCCAGGCGGGAGACCCGATCACTAAGAAGGACCCGAATGACCCGCAGGTGGGAACCGGCGGCCCGGGGTATAAGATTCCGGCGGAAATTGGGATGAAGCACACGCGTGGCGTTCTCGCGATGGCCCGTCAGGGAGATGAAGTCAACCCGAAGCGCGAGTCCAGCGGCAGTCAGTTCTATGTCTGTCTCAACACTGAGGCCGTCACCCAGTTGGATGGAGGCTACTCAGCCTTTGGCGAAGTGACGGAAGGGATGGGCGTTGTGGATAAGATTCGGCAGGGAGACATCATCAAAAAAGCGACTGTTCTCAAGGAAGCGGCTGGGACGAAACCCGAAGACGAGAAGAAAGGGGAGCAGTAGCGCGTCTGTTAGTCATGTGGAAGCGAGTCACTGGTGGTGTTTTTTGGGGTCGCGCGGGTTGGGTATTGTGCGCTTTGGTCGTCGTCGCCGGCGCCTGCCTGGGCCCGCCGGCATGGTGGTTGCGGCAGGGGCGAATCTGCCCGAACACCCATATCGAGACCGTCGACGTTGGAGGACTTGACCAGGCGTCGGCGCTGAATCGGCTTGAGGAAGGGCTTCTCATCCCGAAGCTTCGCCTTCTTTCAGTGCAAAGATCGTGGTATCTTTCCGTGCAACACTGCGGGGGTGCACCGCGTTTTGAGGAGGCGGTCGGTGAAGCCTTTGACGTTGGGCGTGGCGGAAACCCATTTGCCGGCGCCTTCAACACATGGAAGACCTGGTACAGCGGGAAGTACCTGTCGCTGCCGTTTGAGTTCGATCAGACGCAGTTACGGAAAACGCTCCGGCCCATTGCGTGGAGTGTCAACCGGCCCGCTCAGAATGCCAGTATCCAACTGGTCAATGGGTATGTGTACGCCCGGGAAGGGAAGTGGGGGTATCGCTTTGATCCGGACATAACGGTGGCCCGTATTGTGGACAAGTTCGGGATCAACGCCAGTAGCGTTTCTGCCGCGATCACACCGATGCCCCCTAATGCCACCGCGGCCGACGTGCGGTCGATCAATGCCGTGATCGCCAAGTACTCCACGCGGTTTAACCCGCGCCTGCAAAACCGCACCCGCAACATCCGGGTTGCATGCGCCGAGATGAACGGGCGCATACTGGCCCCTGGAGAAGTATTCTCGTTCAATGCCATGACCGGCGAGCGAACCTACGCGAAGGGCTATCGCATGGCAAAGATTTTCGATCGCCGTGAGATTGTGGACGGACTTGCCGGTGGTGTCTGCCAGGTCTCCACGACGCTCTACAACTGTGCGCGGAAGCTGAAGCTCCCCATCGTGGAACGCCATCACCACTCGCTGCCCGTCCCCTACATCCGCGGCGGTCTCGACGCGACTGTCAGCTATCCGTACCGTGATCTCAAGTTCAGGAATGCCCTCCCCGCCTCCGTTGCTCTCTGGACGGAACTAAAGGGAAACCAGCTCACCATCTACATTCTCGGCCGTGGGAGCACTCAGCCGGATCTATTGGCCTCGGATGGCATGTCCGTCGCGCAAGCGGCCACGTTGAACCAGTGAGGGATGATTGTGCGAGGCTGGCGCTGCGCCTCCGCCGCGTCGCAGACCTACCTGCGACCCCTCGATGATCCCGTTCGCCCCCGTTGCACATTCTTCCGCACGCTCTCGATGCGTTCCGGTGTCACCGCTTCCTCGAAGCTGCGGAAACCTGCCAATCGAAACCCGTGCTTGTCTGCCAGTTGCGAGACGCGCTGAATCTGTCCGAGTGTGATGTTGCGACCCAGAGTGAACGACTCGTACATTCCCTCGAGCGCCAACATCATGGTCTCCGACATGCAGGCGTATGCCGTCTTCGGTGGGAACCCGAAATCGAGACCAAAATCCACGTCTCCCGGAACAGAGACAACGCCGCCCTCAATAATCAACACATCGTCACGAACTCTCGCGACTTCGCCGGAGACGTCTCGCGGTCGGGCGACATCGCAGATCACGGCGCCCGGCTTGAGATGTTCTGGATGGATGATGGCGTCCACGGCGCTGCTCACCGTGACAATAAGGTCACAGTGTGGGAGAGACTGCTCGATGTCGGAGGAGACAACGACCTCGGTGGCTCCACTCGTCAGTTCATCTCGTGCTTTGGCGAGTTTCCCCGCGTTGCGGCCGATCAGGCATATTTTCGCCACTCGATCAACCAGCATCTGAGCGCACGTCTGCCCGATGGACCCCGTTGCCCCCACCACTCCCGCGGTGGCGTTCGGCGTGTCGACTCCCATGAGCCGCGCGGCCTCAAAGAGACCCTCCATCGCAGTGGCCACGGTATAGCTGTTGCCGGTGGTCACCGGAATGTTCAGGTTTTCGGCAACAGTCACCCCCGCATCGCCGACCACCGAAGTGAACGCACCCAGGCCGATAATCTTCGCCCCTATCTCCTCTGCGATCTTCCCGCACCTGATAATCTTGTCGTAAACAAACTGCCGATCCAGTTCCAAAAACTGTCGCGGGGAGAGGGGACAGGCGATGAACCATCCTTCCGCCTCGGCCCCGGTCTTCGACCGGATGCCGGTGATGTGGGAGACTACCTTGGGGTCGGTCTTCTTTACCAGAAACTCAACGAGAGGTTCCGGCAGGAAACGGGCGACGGGGTACTTCCTGGCCACGTCCCGCTTCAGATGGACCGGGTGAATGATAAATGCGAACTTCTCCATAACGCGCTGCCACTCTACTCCCTGTCCAGGTTCTCGATACGAGGTTGCCAGTCGAGTTGCTTTAGCCAGTAAATGTAATCGTCCGGCCGCATGTCCTCAGGAGCCTTCCCAGCTAATGTAACGATGACGCCTTCCATAACGTTGGTGCCGAAAGAACGCCCCTGAAATTCAGGGGTCGTCGTGACGAGGCACCGGGCCTTTCGTTTGCGCAATTCCTCAACGTCTTGCCGGGTCGTGGTGTTGGTGACGATGGTCTTGCCCTCAAGGCTGTCCGGCATGTTGCGACGTATGAAGTGGTAATCTCCGGCGATCACTTCGGCTTCTCTGAAGTACTTGCTGAACCTGGAAATAGTCTCCTGTTGCTTGTCCCCGGTCGGGTAGATGACCGAAATGGGCATTCGGCAGAGCAGAGGGAGAAACATCGCTGCAGCAACTTCCACCGACCTGAGTGTCCGCAACGGAATAGGCATCCCCACGCCAAAGAGGAGGTCCCCGAAGACCACCTTCGCGCCGCTTTCGACGAAGGCTTCCGCCATGCCGAACCGATCGACCGCGCTGACGATCAGGACTTCCCGCCCCGCAAACCGGAATTGGGGATCGTCGTTCAGTTGGAGGATGGTTCTGCGCTCCAGCGTGTTTTTGAGGCCGCTCCCATCAACCACAGGAGTCGTTCTCGCGGCATCCGCCAGCGCCCTCGCCTGACGAATCGCATAACGACGCTTACCCGCGATCAGGTACAGGTCGATTCCCCCCAACCCGATGGCATCGACCTGGCCGCTCAACCCCGCGATGAGTTCCTTCGCGCGCGTGACGTCGCCGTCGGTTCCACGACGCTCAATGGTGAAAGGCTGGCCGCAGATATCGACAACCACCGCATGGTCGCGAGTGGAGGAACCGAGACTCACACTAACGACGCGTTTCACTCGGCGTTCCCCTGGCTTCTATCGACGCGGTTGCGTTCATAAATCAGTTGGAGTCCGCGGAGTGTCAGCAGAGGCTCGACGCGGGTGATTTCGGGGATCTCATTTCCCAGGAGTCTCGCGTGTCCCCCGGTCGCGACGACCTTCGCGGGGGCTCCCCCCGGCTCGATCTCCTGAAGCTCCACTTGGAAACGATGGATAAGTTCCTTCACCAGCCCCGCGTAGCCAAAGAGAATCCCGGCTTGCATGCTGCTGACGGTGTTGCGCCCAATGGCGTTGACAGGCTTGGCCAGGTCCACTCGCGGCAGGCGGGAAGCATACTGGAACAGCGCGTCCATGGAGATGACAATGCCGGGAGCGATGGCGCCCCCCAGGTAGTGCCCTTGGGCGCTGACCACGTCCACGGTGGTGGCGGTCCCCAAATCCACGATGATGACCGGCCCTCCCACGGACTCAAAGGCGGCGACTCCGTTGACGATGCGATCGGCGCCTACCTCGCGGGGATCCTCATAGTCGATCGCCATGCCTGTGCGAATGCCGGGTCCCACCATCAGCGGATCGACTTTCAGGTAGGCGCGGCAGGTCTCCTGAAAAGCCTGGTTCAGAGGGGGCACAACGCTGGAGACGATCGCCGCGTCGATATCGGAGAAAAGCAGGGCGCGCAGTCGAAAGAAAGCATCGAGGAAAGAGACGATGTCATCACGGGTGAGGTGCGCCAGAGTCGCGGCGCGCCAGTCGGCGACGAGTCGGTCTCCCTCAAAAACGCCCACCACGATATTCGTGTTTCCGATGTCAATCGCCAGCAGCATCGTGTTCCGCCAACCTGTGAGAATGATGACCCGACGATTGTACCAAACTCATGACGGCTTAACAAGGAGGGGAGTAAGCGTTCATGTGGGGGTGGTTGCAGAAGACGGTTAGTCTCAGTTAGCAGAAAAGGCGTTGGGTAGCAGCGGAGGGTCCTTGTCGCCCGCCTTGCATGTTTGCTTCAGCGGCGGCGACCAGATAGTCCAGCACGTTGCGCTGTTGCTGTTTGCAGGTGCTACCACTGTCATGTCCGTTCCACAAAACGGCTGCCTGCCTCGTGCTGAGTGCCGAAGCTACCCTTGCGCCACAGCACGCCCGGACGCACCGCGCGCTCGGCCGCGTTATGCGTCGGTTCTACTCGAACTCGCGGAGTCCGCGCAGTTCTATCGGTGGACTCCGATCGACTGCGGACACTGCTTTGGCTCGATTTCCCATGATACTTCCAGGGTTGCTGCGATTCCTACCGTCATCCTGCGACCTCATTACTGTAGTTTGGCGAATCTGCATTTCCGGTGGGTAGGAGGCGTCTCCAGACGGCGAACTCTGTGAGTTCGCCGTCTGGAGACGCCTCCTACATTTGGTGTTCACCAAAATTTGCCAAACTAAAGCTCATTAGGATTGGCTCTTATCACCATCAATCACGTAAATCAGACCTATATTAAAGATCAAAGAGGTGACCCTACCTCCGACCATCTCCAGCGTCACCACGCCAGAGAATGCTTCGTCACCGCATCGCCCCAGTCAGCTCAACCGTTGTCCTCCCCGTCATTCTCCGGCTCCTCATAGTTGAACTCCAACTTGCTCTGCTTCACGATTTCCTCGAGGACGTTCGTCAGGCATCCTTGCTGGACGACGGATTTGAGACGCTCACGGAGGATGGGGATGTTGATCACTTCCTCGATACACCCCATGTACTTTTCTACGATCGCCCTGACCGCATATTTCCGCTCGGCTCCTTGGCGGAGTTTTGCTGTAAGTGCCCCGACGGAGTCCTCGGATTTGATCACGAATGAAATCGGGTACCGTTCGATCTTGTCGATGTCGAGGAAATACTTGTAAACATCGAGAGTCTCAGTGACTTGGAAGAACCTGCCCAGCGGACGCATGACGAAGTCGATACCGCCATCATTGGCATTGGTGCGTCCGGTCTTGTAGAGCTTGAGAGGCGACTCCTCAAGCTGGTCCAACTCATATCCGAAATAGACTGTCTGGTCGCGATAGAAGTATTTCAGAATCGCGTAACTGACGATCTCGAAAATGCGGGCATCGACATTCGGGGCGAGCAGCCCCACGATGAAGTCCTCAACATCTCGTCCTTTCGTGCCCGTGATCCGCTTCAGCTTGTCGCAAGTCCGGATGAAGCCCTCAAAGGACTTCTGCTTGGTTTTCACGTAGGTGTCGATGATCTCAATGATAGCGTGAGCAAGATTGTAATGCCGTCTACCGAGGGACGGCGTCAGGAGCTTCTCGTTGATCCAGTAGCGTTGCGTTTCCACAACCCGCAGGATGGGCTGCATATCCACCTGAGGGAAATACTTGCGGAACTCCTCGTTCATACGATGGTTCAAAGCGTGGTTCTGGAGCTTGCTGCCAAAGGGCAACTGTCGCTGACGCCGGAACAAATTGGAGAACCGGACTCCCTCATACTGCGAGTAGTCTCCCTTCTCATGGAAGCCATGCTCGATGTAATCCTCTACCAACACATACACGGCATACAGATTTGCAAAACTGCTGCGCGCCTTCGATCCACGCGTCGCCGACACCGTTTTGAGGTTCAGGTATTGAAGCAGAGGGCTTTTGTCAAACAAGTCCAGAGCTTCGTCGCCGAAGTGGTTCTTCAGCGCGCGAAGTATCACCGGCGTGAACTCGTGTTCCATCTTTCCTTCTCCTCAAAGAGTGCGAATTGCTGTTGTGCGAGGGAAACCTGACGCTCGTAGCTTTTCGCGGGGCGGCGCAGCACTTCACCGCTGTAAGTGTCCTGGATTTCCAGACGGCGAAGACCGATCTTCACGTATTCCTCCTCAATCTCAATCCCAACCGACCTCCTGCCGAGCCTCTTCGCGACATACGAGGTGGTGAAAGTCCCTGAGAACGGGTCAAGTACAATGTCAGCCGGATTTGAGCTTGCCCTGATAACGCGTTCCAGGAGCGCAACTGGCTTCTGAGTGGGGTGGTTCTCATATTCCGGCATCCGATACCGGACCCTCGGGATGTTCCACACGTTTCCGGGAACCTTCTTGGTGTTGTACATCGAAGGGACTGGCTTCCGATAGTCAATGAGCTTGCGTGTTGCGCCCGTGCGAGCCTCAACGAGGATGTCCTCGGCATTGAACGTGTAGCCCTCCTTGTCCTTGACGCAGAACAAGATGGGTTCATACAGAGAGCCGAAGTATTTTCGCGCCTGGACACCAGAACTGTCGTATGCCCACACAATTCGGGAAAGTATGTGGAGCCGCTTTCTGAGGTAGAGGTCGAAGTACGGCATGTTCTGGGTCGCCGCCATTATGTAGAGAGAGCCGTTGGGTTTCAGCTTCGCCACGCACAGGTCAAGCCATTCATAACACCACTTAAGGTACTCCTCTTCTGATTGCCACCTGTCTTTGTTTCCGTTGAAGTCTTTGCCGATATTGTAAGGAGGATCCGCAAATATCAGATCAACGGAATTGTCAGGAACGTGTTGACGCAGCGCCTCTGTTGCGTCTCCCCAGATTACGGCATGTCCTTTTCTCTCGAAAATTTTCACGGTTCACCAGAAGTCAATTGAACGGATCGAACTTGAACAGCATGATACTCCTAGCGCGGGAACGGGTCAAGGCAAGCAAGCAAGCATCCCTCGCTTGGACTGAGGCGACGACGAATTGCACACGTTGCGCTCGGGGAAAGTGATTCAAGCTCGACTCTCCATCGGCGACGATCTCCTCTCGCGGCGTTCCTTGCCAGCGATCCTCCCCTATGGGAAGAGTCCCTCCGGCAGTTCTATCGGTGGACTCTGCTCGACTGCGGACACTGCTTCGGCCGATTTCCCATGCTACTTCCAGGGTTGCTGCGATTCCTACCGTCATCCTGCCACCTCATTACTGTAGTTTGGCGAATCTGCATTTCCGGTGGGTAGGAGGCGTCTCCAGACGGCGAACTCTGTGAGTTCGATCGCGAACTCTGTGAGTTCGATGTCTGGAGACGCCTACTACATTTGGTGTTCACCAAAATTTGCCAAACTACAGCTCATTACTGCAAATCTACACGCTCGATCCAAATTTCCTCCCCAAAGAACTCCCGAAAACATCTCTCCCAACTCCTTGTAGGCAAGGGCGGAAGGACATATAATGTGCCCGAACTAAGTGAACGGTTCCTAACGAATCTTGATTCTACACTTCACACGCGGGGGCGGCGCTGTCAACTTGTAGTGCGGAGTCGGGATGCAATCCTATGCGTGAATCTGCAATAAAGTCCCAAGTAACGAGTTCGCGCGTCTTGCCGGCGTGGGTTAAGTCGGTTGCTTGCGGGGCCATCGCTGTCGGTCTACTCGGAACCGCGATAGGATTGGTGACTGGTCGCTCGGACGAGATATGGTGGATGCTGCTCGTCAACTTCCTCTTCTGGACGGGCGTCGCGCAAGGCGCTTTTATCTGGGCAGCCATCCTCCGGACCGCACAGGCGACTTGGGCCGCCGGGGTCAATCGTCTGGCACATGCTTTTGTCGGCTTCCTGCCCTTCTCTCTGCTTCTGTACGCGGTGCTCTACGTCGGCCGCCATCACTGGCTGACCTGGCTTCGCCATCCGGTCCCCGAGAAAGCGGCATGGCTGAATGCGCCGTTCTTCTTTCTGCGCGACGGCATGGCGTTGGCGCTGATGACCGCGTTGAGTTACCTGCTGGTGGCGTGGTACCGCAAGGGAGAGGCGGCGCTGCAGACCGGGGAAGGCGACCTCCACCGGGCGCACAGTCGCGCGAACAAACTGGCGACGCTACTCGTGATCCTCTACGCGGTCCTCTACAGCCTGATCGCCTTCGACATGGTGATGTCTCTGGAACCGCACTGGACCAGCACGCTCTTCGGCGGCCTTTTCTTCGTTGGGAACCTGTATGCCGGCGTCGCCCTCCTTATCCTTGTTGCCGCTGTCGTCCGCGAGCCGTTGGGGTTGACGGACTATCTGGGGAAGCGACAGTTCATCGACCTGGGCAATCTGATGCTGGGCTTCAACATCTTCTACACGGGTCTCGTCTTTGCCCACAACCTGACCATCTGGTACGGCAACCTGCCGGGGGAGGTCGTGTATCTCATCCCGCGTGTCTACCAGTACCCGTGGAGGGCAGTCGCGTGGTTTCTGCTCGTGGCCTGCTTCCTGATTCCCTTCTTTGTGCTCCAGTTCGAGGAGGTGAAGGGGAGCCCGCGCCGTCTGTGTCCGATTGCGGTGCTCGTGCTGTTCTCCATGTGGGTGCAGCGGTGGATGATGGTTGTGCCGGCATTCAGCCCGCACCGTCTGGCGGGGCTTACTCCTCTGGCATGGTGCATCCCGGTGCTGTGCGCCGGTATGATGCTGTGGGTGGTGGCTACTTCCCTGGCCAGGAATCCGCAGGTTTCGTCTCTCGACTTGGCCCTCAGACTCGATGGAGTAGGAGCAGCGAAATGTCCCGATTGAAGCACACTGCAATAACCCTCGTCACCGCCTGGTTCCTGATGCCTGCGTTCGTCGGTCCCGCGGGCGCGCGGGAAGAGGTAGGCATTGTCGAGCACCTCGGCAGCTATGTTCCTCCGGAGGCGACTTTCCGTGATGAAGATGGAAAGAAAGTAACCCTGCGCTCCCTGATCAAACGACCCACGGTGCTGTCGCTGGTCTACTTCGAGTGTCCCGGACTGTGTACCCCGGTGCTGGAAGGGATGACGGCGGTGTTCCGCAAGCTGCCGCTGCAGCCCGGCAAGGACTACGATGTCATGACCGTCAGCTTCAATGAGGCAGACAGTCCGAAGTTAGCATCCGGAAAGAAAGCCACCTACCTGAAAGCGGTCGGCAAGCCTTTCTCCCCGACTGCGTGGCGCTTTCTTACGGGAGACAAGGGCAACAATCCGCAGGCTCACGGACGCGGTGGGCTTCAAGTTCGTGAAGCGCGATGACCAGTTCGTCCACACTGCGGCCATCTACGTGCTCGCGCCGGATGGAAAGATTGTCAGGTATCTCTATGGAACGACTTTCCTTCCACTCGATCTGAAAACGGCATTAACTGAGGCTTCGAAGGGGCGCGTGTTCCCCACCAACAACCGACTTGTCCTGACGTGCTTCAGCTACGACCCATCCAGCCACAAGTACGTGATGAATACCACGCGCATCGCCGCGGCCGTCACGGTACTGCTGGTGCTGGTATTTGTCTTGATCGTGGGCTTCGCGGGAAAGAAGCCGCGCGGCGGTGCCCCGGTGGAAGGGAGGCCATCATGACCGCAGCGGTCATCGCGGCCGCGCCGCGCGAGCCGAGCTATCTCGCATACCGGGGTCGGTACAGCGGTATCCTGGGATGGATTTTCTCACTGGATCACAAACGCATCGGCGTCATGTATCTCATCGCCCAGGCGGTCTTCTTCCTGGTGGGGGCGAGTCTCGGCGTCACAATGCGCCTGCAGCTCATGCGGCCCGACAACCACCTCGTCCAGCCGCAGGTCTACAACGCCCTCTTCACTCTGCACGGGGTAATCATGATCTTCCTTTTCGTGATCCCCAGTCTCTCGGCCTCCTTCGGGAATTTCTTCCTCCCGATCCTGATTGGGGCCAAGGATGTGTCGTTCCCGAAGCTCAACCTGATGTCCTGGTATCTGTTCATGATCGGCGCGGTGGTGGCCCTCATGTCCCTCTTCACCGGCAACGGGCCGCCGGATACGGGCTGGACGTTCTACGTTCCCTACAGTATCCGCACGAGCACCAATGTCGTCATGGGGCTGACCGGGGTGTTCATCATCGGGTTCTCCTCCATCCTCACGGGACTCAATTTCATCACGACCGTACACCGCCTGCGCGCGCCCGGTATGTCGTGGTTCCGGATGCCGTTATTTGTGTGGGCGTTGTACGCGACCGCGTGGATTCAGGTGCTGGCGACGCCGATTCTTGGGATCACTCTGGCGCTCGTCGTGGTCGAGCGACTCGCGGGCGTCGGCATCTTCGACCCGGCCAAAGGCGGGGACCCGATTCTGTACCAGCACCTGTTCTGGATCTACTCGCACCCCGCGGTGTATATCATGATCCTGCCGGCCATGGGAGCAATCACGGAAATCATCCCGACCTTTTCGCACCGGACCATTTTTGGCTACAAGGCTATCGCTATGTCGAGTATGGCGATTGCCCTTCTTGGGTCTCTGGTGTGGGGGCATCACATGTTCGTGAGCGGCCAGAGCGATGTCGCCGATATCACATTCTCGTTGCTGACTTTCCTGGTGGCGATCCCCAGCGCCGTCAAAGTCTTCAACTGGACGGCGACTCTCTACAAAGGCTCCATCGTGCTCGAGGCGCCGATGTTGTATGCGCTGTCATTCATCTTCTTGTTCTCCATTGGTGGGCTGACCGGCCTGATGCAGGGCGCTCTGGCTGTTGACGTGCATTTGCACGACACTGCCTTTATCGTCGGCCACTTCCATTACGTGATGTTCGGAGGAACCGGCTTTGGCTTCTTCGCCGCTCTGCACTACTGGTTCCCGAAGATGTTCGGCCGGAGCTACAGCGACAAAGTCGCGCGCCTTGCATGGGGGATCCTGTTCGTGGGCTTCAACACGCTTTATTTCCCTTTCCTGATTCTCGGTTGGCTCGGCATGCCGCGGCGCTACTACACCTACAGCTTCCCGCAGTTCGCATCGCTGGAGATGCTGTCCACTGTTGGTTCGTGGATTCTCGTCACTGGCATCCTGCTCATGGTCGGCAATTTCCTGCATGCGGCGCTGAAAGGCGCACGCGCGGAGGACAATCCGTGGGGCGGCGTTACTCTCGACTGGAAGATCCCCTCCCCGCCGCCGCTGGAGAACTTCGAGCAGATTCCGGTGATCACGCAAGGGCCCTACGATGGATTCGAAGGACAGGCGCCACGATGAGCAACGCTGCCAACCTGACCTTTTCGCAACCCACCCGCCACATGACGCAAGAAACGCACCACGACTACACCGGCTCGAAGCTCGGGATGTGGATCTTCCTCGTCACGGAGATGCTGCTCTTTGGCGGTCTGTTCCTCGTGTACGCCGTCTACCGCTACATGCACCCCGCGGATTTTCACAACGCCGCACAGGACCTCAATGTCTTCATCGGCACGGTCAACACCTGCATTCTGCTGACCAGCAGTTTGACCATGGCTCTGTCGATCGCGACCCTCCAGAAGGGGCAGCGCCAGGCCGCTGTCTGGCTGCTGCTGACGACGATCCTTCTGGGCATTATCTTCCTGGTAAACAAATACTTTGAATGGACCGCCAAGATACATCACGGGATCTATCCGAACTCGGCGGAGATGCTGCGGTTCCCGCAAGGGGAGATCCTATTCTTCGGTCTCTACTATGTGATGACCGGGCTGCACGGTGTACACGTCGTCGCGGGAGTTGTCCTGCTCTCGATCATGGTCAATGTCATCCGCAGGAAACCGTGCGACGTACACGTCTTCGGCGCGGCCTCCCCCGGCCCTGCCGGTGTGAGACGCCTAACACTGACGGATGCGACGGGACATGAAATGTGGACCAGTGAAGGGATCGGCGAATTAATTGATTCAGTCAGCGTTGTAGTCAACTACCGACCCTCTGAGGGGAGGATGCGACCGCAGGACTACGTGGCCCTGGAGAACTGCGGTTTATACTGGCACCTCGTGGACATTATCTGGATATTCCTTTTTCCATTGTTCTACTTGATTACATGAAGAGAGACGACATGAACGCGGACCATCAGCATCACGAACACCCAGCGATCAGCTACGGCAAATTCGTCGGCGTCTGGTTGGCGCTGCTCATGCTCACTGCCCTGACGGTGGCCGCGTCGGGGCTGCAACTGCACGTCGTGGGTGTCGTCACCGCCGCGTGTGTGGCCACGCTCAAGACGCTGCTGGTATTGTACATCTTCATGCACCTGATGTATGAGGAGCGCATCTTCAAGATAGCGTTGGCCGTGGGTGTGGCGACACTGGCCGTTTTCATCGCCCTGACTTTTGCAGATTTCCCTTTCAGGTGAGACACCAGAATGCGGTACGGCGCCTCCAACACAGCAGAAGCCGTTAACTCGGCCTTCCTGTTCATCTTCATCACCTGCGTGGCCCTCTTGGCGTTGATCACGTGCCTCATGATCGCGTTTGTGATCAAGTACCACCACTCCCGCCACACACAGGTCGTGAACATCAAGGGGAATGCCGCGCTGGAGGTAATATGGACGGTCATCCCCACGATTCTGGTGCTGATCATGTTCTACTACGGGGTCGCCGGTTTTAGAGTGATGCGCGTGGGACCGGCGAATGCGTTTCAGGTTCATGTCACCGGACGGATGTGGTCGTGGTTGTTCACGTACAAGAACGGGATTCAGTCGGACACACTCAAAATCCCGGTGGATACGACCATCAAGACCGTCATCTCCTCTCAGGACGTCCTGCACAGCTTCTTCATCCCGGCCTTCCGCATCAAGCAGGACGCGGTGCCGGGTCGCGAAAACCACCTGTACTTCAAAGCCTACAGAGTCGGCTCCTATGACGTCATGTGCGCCGAGTTCTGTGGACTGCGACACGCCTATATGCTCTCCAAAGTCGAGGTCATGCCGAAGCAGGCTTTCTTCGACTGGTACGCGAAGAACAAACCCAAGGAACTGCCCAAGGTGAAGCCCGGCGCGAGTCGCACGGCCCAATTGGCCGCGCGCGGAGCGCAGCTCGTACAGCTCAAAGGTTGCACAACCTGCCATTCCGCGGATGGCTCGAAGAAGGTGGGGCCGAGCTTCAAGGGATTGTACGGGAGCATGGTGACCGTTGCCACCCGGGGCAAAACGCGCACCGTGACCGCCGATGACGCTTACCTCCGGCGCTCCATATTGGAGCCGGGAGCCGATGTGGTGAAAGGCCACCTGAACATCATGCCGTCGCAGAAAGGTCTCCTGACCGACGAGGAGGCCGAGTCCCTGATTGCCCACATCGCCGGACTCAAGGGAGGGAAGGCGGAGCAATGAAGCAACACCTGGCGCTGCTCCTGCAACTCACGAAGTTCCGCGTGGCCGCCGTGGCTACGCTATCGGCTGCCTCGGGATTCGCCGTGCGGGCAGGGGCGCTTTCGAGTCGGTTGGGGATCCCCGTGATAGGGGTGCTGCTGTTGGCGTGCGGCGCTCTGGCCCTCAATGGGTATCAGGAGCGAGACGTGGATGCCCTGATGCCTCGCACACAACACCGTCCTCTGGCCGCGGGAAGAATGAGTCCGCGGGATGGGTTGTGCGTTGCGTTGTCTCTAATCATCGCCGGGCTGGCAGTTCTCGGGTTCGGGGCCGGTCTGGTGGCGGTGTCGCTTGGTCTGTTTGCCATCGCCTGGTACAACGGAGTCTACACGCCTCTGAAACGGTGGACTGCCTTTGCCGTTGTTCCAGGCGCGCTGATCGGGGCCATCCCTCCGATGATCGGATGGGTTGCCGCAGGCGGAGGGCTCTGTGAACCGGGCATCGTGGCGATTGCTTTCTTCTTCTTCATCTGGCAGGTGCCGCATTTCTGGTTGCTCCTGTTCCGCTACGGGCGCGAATACGAGCGAGCCCAACTGTCTTCGCTGACTTCGGTTTTCACGACCGACCAGTTGCTGCGCGTCACTTTCATTTGGATTCTGGCGACCGCGGCCAGTTGCCTGCTTATGCCCGTGTTCGGTCTGGTGAGCTCGCAGGTAACTCTTATCCTGCTCCTGGCATCCACCGCGTGGCTCGTCTGGTGTGCAACCCGCTTGTTCCGACCGCGGGGGGAGCAGACCACCTTCTTCGTCTTTCGCAGTATCAATACGTACGCGCTGTTGGTGATGCTGTTGCTTTCGTTGGATAGGCTGATAGGACCATGGACTATATCAATCAACTGATCTTCCCTCCGTCCGAGGGACACTTGCTGGTTGCCAGATTCCTTCTGGTGGTCACGCTGGTGGTGCATTTTGCTTACATCGGGTTCGCCGTCGGAGCCTCAATGATCTCCCTTTTCCTCAACGTGGTCGACCGTGACACTCCCAACGCTAACCTGCGCCGGTTTGCGAAGTACCTCATCGATCTGGGGATGGTCCACCGCGGGCTTGTCTTCTTTGTGGGCATCGTTCCCATACCAGTTGTTGCCTTGCTGTACGCTCAGAACATGTATCAGACTTCGGAGCTTACGGCGCTGGCGTTCGTAGTGGCCCTGCCACTTGTTGTGGCGGGGTTCTGTCTCCTGTTTCGGTACAAGGCGAGCTGGGGTCTACGGGAGAAGAGCTTCCTCCTGCACCTCGCGCCCGGAGTCCTCGGACTTGGCGTCCTGACCGTCGCCTACTTCATCATTCTGAGCGGCGTCAGTCTGAGCATGGACCCGGAGAAGTGGCCGTTCATCACGAATCCATACAACTTCTTCATGTTCTCCTGGAACAATATGATTCGGTTTCTCCGCTTCCCGATCATGGCCTTTGCCGTCACGGGCAGCGCCGTTCTGTTCTTCTACTTCAATTGGCCCGAGGGAGAGAAATTGGAGGACGAGCAGTATTCGCGATTCGTGCGCTACGTTGGCGGCGGCTTGACCCTCGGGGCGTGCGCGGTTCTGCCGGTCTTCGTGGTGTGGAACCTCATCACCCTCCCCAATGTTGCCTTGTCGCTGAGTTTGTACGGAACCTGCATCATCCTTGTGGCACTCCTGGCGTGCGCGGCCGGGAAAGCCTTCGGCGCGCTGGTCTCCCCGGCCAGAACGCCGGGCGCAGGCATCTTCATCACAATCCTTGTCACTCTGGCGCTCCTCAATGTCGCAGACAGCATCGCCCATGAAAATGCCATCAGCGACCATACCAGCGTCCTGTTGTCCGCAGCCCAAACGGCCAAGCTCGAACGCGAGGCGAAGCGCGAAGCCGCCGCGCCGGCAAAAGGGAGCGTCGCGGAGGGAGAACAAGTTTTCAAAAAAGTGTGCGCCACGTGCCACCGGTTCGACCGAAAGGTGGTGGGACCGCCCTATGATCAGACGCTGCCCCAATACGTGGGGCATCAGGACCAGTTGGAGGCGTTCATCCGCCAACCTTCGAAGAAGAACCCGGAGTACCCGCCGATGCCTCAGCTCGGGCTTCGCAGCGGCGAGGTGCAGTCTGTGGCGATGTACCTCTTGCAGACCTACCAGAATGGGGCTGGAAAGAAGAAATGAAAAAGCTCCTGACCGTATCACTTATCTATGCATACTTTGGAGTCATCATCGTCGTCATCGGCGGGTTGCGCGCCTACTGGAACAAGTATAAGGCGCCGCCGGACCAGCCGATCAACTTTCCCCATCAAATTCACGTCACCAAGGTAGGGCTGAAGTGTTTTTTCTGCCACAGCAATGCGGACAAGTCGATTCACGCCACCGTGCCGCCGGTGTCCAGGTGTATGTCGTGTCACAAAGCCGTGGCGACAGATCGCCCGGAGATTCAGAAGCTAACGGGGTACTGGAAAGAGAAGAGGCCCATCCAATGGGCCCAGGTACACAAGCTGCCTGACTTCGTCTACTTTTCGCACAAACGCCACATGAAGAAAGGCGTTGCCTGTGAGACCTGCCACGGTCAGGTTGGCGCGATGATGAAGATGCGGCGCGTCCGGTCGCTGACGATGGGATGGTGCATTTCCTGCCACCGTCTGCACCAGGCATCCACCGATTGTGCCACGTGTCACAAGTGAAGGACCACTATGAAACGTCGTGACTTTCTGAAAACGATTGGAGTCGCCACCAGCGGAACGCTCCTCGGCGGTTGCGTCGAGAAAGGCGAACAGAAAATCATCGCGCCCCTCGACTATCCGGCGAAAGGCATCATCCCCGGTGTTGCGCATTTCGTAAATACCACCTGCGCCGAATGTCCGGCTTTCTGCGGGGTCAAGGCCAAGGTGCTGGACGGCGACACGAAGAAGCTGGAAGGCATCGCGCGACATCCCATCAACGACGGATCGCTGTGCGTCCGAGGCCAAGCTTCCATCACACGGCTCTACAATCCGCAACGGGTGCGGGGTCCGATGATACGGGACACCGGGGGGAAGTTTCGGCCGGTCACCTGGGCGCAGGTGTATCAGAAGATCCAGGAGAGTCTCGCGACCGCGCGGGAACAACATCTCCGTAACCTCTACTTCTCCGGGAGGACGACAGGGTCTATTGTCGGTCTGATCGGCGACTTTTGCAGCCAGGTTGGCTTCCAGCAAGTGCCGGAGTACGAGGTCTTTGACCATGCCACGCTGCGTGAGGTCAACCGGATCCTGTTTGGTCGCCGGGAAGTGCCCAACTTCGCAAGCGGGATCGGAACCACGGATTTCCTGTTCACCATCGGCGCCGACATCTTCGAGACGTTTGTCAGTCCGGTCGCCCATGCGAACGCGTTGTCACAGGCGAAAAACAACCCCGCCTTCCGCTGGGCGCACGTGGAGCCACACGTTTCCCTCGCCGGGCTGAAAGCCGACATGCCCTTGCGTGTTCATCCGGGTAGCGAGGCGTTGCTGTTGGCGTTCCTGCTCAACTGCATGGTCGCCGAGGGCTGGTATTCCAGAAAGCTCCCCACTCCGGTGCGGAGCTTGTTACCCAGCCCCTCGATGACTGAAGCCGCCAACCAGACCGGGTTGTCCGCGAAACAGATCAACCAATTGATTACCCCGTTGCGCGCCGCGAAGAAACCCATGCTCATCGCCGGAGGCGTTTCCCTCGCACAACCGACGGGGCTGGAGACGGCGGTGCTCGCCGGATTGATTCAGTGGTTGAGCGGCATGACCGATCAGCGCGTCGACTTCGTTCACGCGGAGAACTACGACAATGTTGGAACGTTGAAAGATGTGGATGACCTGAACCACTCCCTCCAATCCGGCACGGTTGGGGTGATAATAATGACTCGCACCGACCCGGTCGCAACCCTCCCCGCTGCGTTCAGCTTCGGAGAGAATCTGAAGAAAGCAAACCTGCGAATTGGGCTCACCGACATCCTGGACGCGACGATGCGAGAGTGCGACCTGATCCTACCGCTGTCGCACTCGCTGGAGGCGTGGGGCGATGCGGAGCCGCGGCGCGGCCTGCGGACGTTTATGCAGCCGACTCGCGAGCGGCTGTTCGATACGAAGACCGAAGGCGACATCCTCCTCGACCTGCTGCGGCTTGCGGGGAAACCCACTCCTGCCGCGAGCTACCAAGCCTATCTGCACCAGCGTTGGGCGCAGACCCATGGGATAGGCGCGCTGGCAGGCATGTTGGAGCGTGGCTACCATGAGGCTTCGGTGCCGCCGGTGTCCGTGCAGCTCAATGCTGCCTCGACGGCGGCATGCCTTGCCACGGCGCAGTTCAAACCGGCATCCGCGACGCCCATCCTGATCGTGGCCCCATCGCTCCGCGGCTTCGATGGTCGCAGCCGCTCCCTCGGGTTGTTGAGCGAGGTCCCTGATCCGGTGACAACTATCACTTATGGCGAGTGGGTCTCCGTGTCCGAAGGCAGCGCCCAGGCGATGCGCCTCGCGGAGGGTGATGAGGTGCAAGTCGCGACCGGAAGTTGGAGCGCGCGGTTACCAGTGAAGATACAGCCTCGTCTCTCTGACAAGGTGGTCGTCGTCCAGCACGGAATACTCTCCAACCCCCCAGTCGCCATGGACCAGCGGACCGGTGGCGTGTATGCCTCCGTTGCCGGAGTAAATATCACCCGCACCGGGCAGCGGATTGCCCTGCCCATCATGTCTGGTTCTCTCTCTCAGCAAGGTCGCGGGATCATTCCCAACCCGGAACACCTGAAAGAGCAAAAGTCGCCAGACCCACAAGGCGCTCCGGAACGACGCCCTTCCCTGTATGAAGAACAGGAATACGAACACTACCGGTGGGCGATGGCGATTGACCTGGACAAGTGTACCGGCTGTTCCGCCTGCGTCGCCGCGTGTTACGTCGAAAACAATGTCCCGCTCGTCGGCGAAGACCAGCACGTTCTGGGGCGCGAGATGTCGTGGATTCGCATCGAGCCTTTTTATGATGCAGCGCCGGGCGCGGACTTCATCCCGATGCTGTGCCAGCAGTGCGACCGCGCGCCCTGCGAGTCGGTGTGTCCCGTCTACGCCACCTATCACAGCCCTGAAGGGCTTAACGTCCAGGTGTACAACCGTTGCGTGGGAACCCGCTACTGTTCCAACAACTGCCCCTACAAGGTGCGCCGGTTTAACTGGTTCGACCATCAATGGAAGGGTCCCCTCGACAAGATGGTGAATCCCGAGATGTCTAAGCGGGGACGGGGCGTGATGGAGAAATGCACCTTCTGCATTCAGCGGGTGCGTGCCGGTAAAGATCACGCCAAAGACGAATCGCGGCTGGTCCAGGATGGCGAAGTGACGCCCGCGTGCGCGCAGAGCTGTCCCTCAAAGGCAATCGTGTTTGGCAACGCCCGCGACGAGAACTCCGCCGTCAGCGAGGCGATCCATTCCGACCGGTCCTATCAGGTTTTCGACGAGCTGGGCACCGAACCGGCGGTGTACTATTTGGGTGGACGAAGAAAGAAGAACGAGGTCTGAGCCGTGCAGGGTATCGAGCATAAAAACCAGGTAGAACGAGACATCTTCCATGTCATGATGCGCCGACCGGGCCCGATCTACTGGGCGGCTCTGGGGTTATCCGCCGGTGGGTTTCTCATGCTGCTGTTCCTCTGGTCTAAGATCATCTTCCAGGGCATGGGAGTCCTCGGACTCAACCATCCCGTCGGTTGGGCGGTGCTGATCACGGACTTCGTATTCTGGGTAGGCATCGCCCACTCCGGAACCCTCATCTCCGCGATACTTTTTCTCTTTCGGGCAAAGTTCCGCAACCGCTTTAACCGGTCGGCAGAGGCGATGACGGTTTTCGCCATCATGGTCGCCGGGTTGTTCCCACTGCTGCACCTGGGGCGCGTGTGGCTCGCCTACACCCTGATGCCTTATCCCAATCAACGGCAATTGTGGGTCAACTTCCGTTCTCCCTTACTGTGGGACGTTTTCGCCGTGAGCACTTATTTCACCGTCAGCGCGGTGTTCTTCTATGTGGGGTTGATTCCCGACCTCGCGAGCGCCCGCCAACATGCGACCGGTATCCGCCGGTGGGCCTACCGCATCTTTTCCCTCGGTTGGACCGGGTCGGCAGACCAGTGGAGGCACTATAACAAGCTCTACGGTCTGTTGGCCTGCTTCGCGACTCCCCTGGTGGTTTCCGTTCACTCCATCGTGTCCTGGGACTTCGCGATGAGCATCATCCCCGGCTGGCACACGACCATCTTCGCCCCGTACTTCGTTGCCGGGGCGATCTTCTCCGGGTGTGGGATGGTGATCACCCTCGTGGTGCTGATGCGGAAGATCTTCGGCCTGGAGAACTACATCACTGTCAAGCACTTTGAGAGCCTGGCGCAGGTTCTGCTGCTGACCTCCCTCATTGTCACGTACGCATACATCGTGGAGTTCTGCCTGGCATTCTATACCGGAGACAAGTTTGAGATCAGCCACTTCACTTACCGGTTCTTCGGCGACTACCGCTACCTCGCCTGGATGATGTTGTTCTGCAACTCGGTCCTGCCGTTGACCCTCTTTCTCCGGAAGCTGCGGACGAGCATTCCCTACCTCTTTGTGCTGTCCTTGTTCGTGAATGTCGGCATGTGGCTGGAGCGCTTCGTCATTATCGTCACCTCGCTGGCGCGGGACTTCGATCCGTACAACTGGGGGCTGTACCGCCCAACCTACGTGGAGATTGGCATCACCGTCGGCAGCTTCGGGATGTTGTTCATGTTGTTTCTACTGTTTGTCAAAGCCTTGCCCGTTCTGTCGGTCACCGAGTTGAAGGAGGAGCACGCGTGAAGCAGGAAATGCGTTTTGACGACGAGCACGAGTTCCTCATCCGACTGCGAGAGCTTGCCTCCAGCGGCGCCGCGGCACGATCGATTCAGGTCTTTAGCCCCGTCCCCGTGAAGGAGGTCGACGAAATCCTCCGCGCGCGACCGACGTTCGTTCGCCTCTGGGCCATCGTCGGCGCCGTTACCGGGTGCCTTTGCGGCGCGGCGCTTACCATTTACACGGTCCTGAACTACCCGCTCATCACCGGCGGCAAACCCCTCATCTCCACGATGCCGTTCCTCATCATCGCCTATGCCCTCACCATCCTGCTGGGGTCGCTTGCCACGTTTGCGGGTTTTCTCTTCCTCGCCCGTCTGCCGAATGTCCCGAAAATCCTGACCCCCCTGGACTATGGGAATCAGTTCGTGATCGTCGTCGAGACACCTGATCCCTAACCGCCGATGCGCTATAATGCGATATGCCTCACCGACAACTGACACAAAAGGAGTCCCCGAGATAGCATCTCGTGCCGCTCATAGAAGACATCTCCCGACCCGTCGTCGAAGCGATCCAGTCCACTGGAGGACCTATTATGGGAAGGTGAGAGATAAGTAGGTGGTCAAAAATACTGTCCCATAGTTCCCGAAAAGGTAGGGGGGGGTTATGCTATTTGACAGTTTGATTCGGTAATGGCAATCCCCCCGGACTTGTTCCGGGGGAATGTTAGGTTCGCGCTACAACTGCCGGACAAGAGGGGCTTTCCACTCCTCCGGTTAGCGTAGTCCTAACCTTCCCCCGAAACAAGTTCGGGGGGATTCTGTCTGTCGCCTCCCGCCGTTAGCGTGGTCCTAACCTTCCCCCGAAACAAGTTCGGGGGGATTACCAAATCAATCGGGTATGTCCGTCTT
>Ga0210051_1000106_pt1 | contig 60836 bp, 60 predicted proteins | sample CryGey092014_all_FD_185464 | JGI IMG/M metagenome (GOLD analysis project Ga0210051, IMG submission 185464) | Groundwater microbial communities from aquifer - Crystal Geyser CG23_combo_of_CG06-09_8/20/14_all (SPAdes) (version 2) | ecosystem: Environmental > Aquatic > Deep subsurface > Groundwater...
AAATGGCGTATTCATCTTGTTCTTTAATGTCATGTTCTTTCCAGTAATCGGTGAGTTTGTTGCGGGTCTCCTGTCCCATCATCCGCTGCTGAATCCATTTCTCGCTTCTGCCGTGCTGTTTCCAGTAGTCCCGGGCGCGGTCAAGGGAGCGGGCAGGGTCGCTCATATCCTGAATGCGTTCATAACCCACTTTGGCCAGCCATAATTTTATCGGCTCTGCTTTTGGGCTTGGCACCGATTGAATCAGTCTCAACAAAGTTTCGGGATTTGCCACATCAGTCATGTATTTTTTGCCATCAGTTGCCTCCAGTTTCAGTCGGTTACATTTTGTAACCGACTCACTGCCCTCCTTCCTTAACCGGTTTTTCAAAACCTTCCAGTAATTTCTGGCGGCTTGATAATCCGGCTGTTGAATTAATGCAGCCACAACATCCACCACAGAAAAAAACCACATTTCAGACTTTTCATCATAAATCCTGCGGATTTTATAATCTTCAAAAATCGCAAGTGCTTGTTCTTTATTCATTGGCAACCTCCATTGGACGAACCATTGATTCAATGAAGGCGATTTCGTTTGCGGTTAAGTCGTATTTTGCATATAGCTTTTCATCTGTCCATGGCTCGGTGAAGTCTTGCAATGGCACAAAAGAATAAGCCTTCTTCATAGTGTTTTGTGTAATCTTTACTAAAGCAAGCATGAAGTGGAAGAACTTGGTTTGAGTATAGCTGATGACATTTTCAGCCATACTCTTTTTCTTGAACGGACCGATAATCAGATAGGTTTCTGAACAACAAGAACTTTGACTTCCCAGAAATGGGACTAACCAGTCTTTCTTCATATTGCCTATGCCCCAAGCCTTAGGAATATAAACTTTATACCTATCAATCCAATCTAAGTTTTTCTTGATATCTGTCCTGTCAATGTGACCTTCCCCGTCCTTTTTCCATCCGTTGTAGTAAAAAACAACGCTGTTTTTGAACGGAGCTTTCTTGTGCTGCGGCTTTACCCTTCTATAACTATTATCTTCACGAACATCAAAGCCAAAAGGGTCATTGGCACTAATAATGCTGGCAAAATTTTCTTCTTTCAAATGTTGAACTTTTTGTAAAATCGATATTGCTTCGTTGAATCTGATAAATGTGTCTGCCCCCTTTTCCAATAAGGGTCTTTCTGATTCGGAAACAATATCATTCTCCTCGTGCGTGTATATCCTGCAATCCCCTTTTTCATCCCTGGCCCAAAGAAAATAGCATACACCACCTTTTATTTCAACCCCGGGGAAACAATCTCCGGCATTCAAAAAATCGTGTATTACCTTAATCCTTTTATCATTCAACATCTCATCTCTGAATTTATCCAGTCCTCTTCCTCCAGTAAACCAGCGCGAAGGGATAACCATTGATAAAAATCTTGGATTAAGCTTTTTTGCTTGCTGAACAAACATATGATAAATGGGGACTGCACTTGAACCGGTGCCACCCCCATCATTTAACTGATACGGCGGATTCCCTACAATCACATCAAATTTCATCTTAAATACCTCCTCCGGTTTTTCGGTGTGGATAAACTGATAGGCATGGGTTTCCAGCTCACCGCTACGGTCATAGACCCCTTGGCTGGCTCCGCAAAAGATACATCGCCCGTTTCCCCATGTATGCTCAATACCCTCAAAGAGAATATTGCCTTGCAAATCATCAAAAGACTCGCAAACAGAATATTTCCCATTAGCGGTTTTGGAGCAATACATAGACCTGCGAGAAAGCAGCGAGGTCAACCCTGTGATGGCAATGCCAAAAATCTGATTCTTAAAAATGTGGTTAATCCTTTTCTGCCTGTCAGGTATTTCTTTTTCCAAGCCTGCGTTCAACCGCTTGGCAATCTCTCGCAAAAACACGCCTGATTTACACACAGGGTCAAGGAATCGCGCATTTTTATCGCACCAGATTTCCTTTGGCAGTCCATCCAATATCTGATTTGCCAATTGTGGCTGGGTAAAAACCTCATCACTGCTCAAATTAGCCAGACAAGTCAACACATCCGGATTGTAACTATTTTTGTTCTGCATCGGCAACCCTCAAAAAATGGATTAATGAATACTCTTTCACGGGCGTGGGAATAAAAACATCCTTTCCAAATTCCGAAAACAGCGGCAATTCCTTCATTGACTCATGGTTAAGCAATCCATGGAAGGTGAAATCCCGACGCTTGAGCATATTGCTATTAACAGGTGACCATTCAGAAAAAACAATCGGCTGCGGATTCTCACCCACTGTTTTTAAGCTAATCGCATCACCATGAATAATATTGCACCAAAGGATATATCTGACCACATTTCGGCAATCATTGCTTGCTGATTTTTTAAAAAGTCGCGAATACACCTTGTCAAAAATCTCAAAAAGCCGCTTGCGGCATTCCACAACATTATCTTCCAGAATATCTATACCATAGACACTGGACACAGCAAGAACCCCATACCGCTCAAATTCCAACTGACTCTTGTTATACCGCGATTCAACAACACGCAATTTTCGCTCCAGAATTTCTGTTAAAAAATTCCCTGTTCCACATGCAGGTTCCAGAAACCGAGATTCTATCCTCTCCGTCTCCTGCTTCACCAGATCAAGCATAGCATTTACCTCTCGCTTGCCTGTGTAAACCTCGCCATGTTCAACAACTCTTTTTTTTGAGACAACCTGCTTTTCCGTCAATTCTAATCCATCCTTTCAATCTATCTCATAACAAATCCAGCCATTACCTGCTACTTGCTTGTTCAAGTTTTTAATATATATGCAAACCAATAAATTTGTGGACATATACGGTTGGCTTGCTCCATATTTTGCGTAAGTCCTAATAATATTATTTGGTAACTACTCACCGCAGAGACGCAAAGACGCAGAGAATAATCAGATTACAGAGACAGAGACATACTACAGATTTTGTGTGCTAAATTCTGCTTATTTTGATTACTGTTAATTCCTCTGTTTCTCTGCGTCTCTGCGGTAAATTCCCCTTCCTGAGTAGTTACATTATTTGTCAATTATTAACATCCCTTCTGCCTGCAGACTTCTACAAAAGTCTCCTTTTATGGGCTATTTTTTTGGACAGTGTCTATTTCACATAACTCGTTGTCTGTTAGGATGTTATGGTTTTAATGGTTGATTTTTCATAAAAGATAACACCAATAAAATCAATTACTTGCAAATACTGAATGTCCAATTTTGCTCTGTTTGGCGTAACTTGTTGAGAGTCAACGACTTCAATCATCACGATAAATTGACTTGTAGAAGTCTGTTGTTAATTGTAATTAGAACGGTATAGTGAGTCCAACTTAATTGTGACATCAGTGATGTCACAATTGGATAGGTCTTATAAAATTCTTCGTTGGCGAAATAGCCCATGTACAGGTTCATCTGTCCGATATCGTAGTGCTGAACATCATTTATTTTAAGGTATATAAGCACAAAACAGCGGAGTAAGTTAAACTTTGTGCCCTTTGTGGTTAAAAACATTCGCGTTACTCTGCAACTAAGCGGCTACTCCCAACCCCACAACCCCGCAAAAACTGTCCGGTATACGAATCTTCATTCCTTGCCACCTCTTCAGGTGTTCCAACAGCCACTACCTGTCCCCCCTCATCACCACCCTCTGGTCCAAGGTCAATGATATAATCAGCGGTTTTAATTACATCCAGATTATGCTCAATAATAATTACAGTATTGCCGGCATCCCTGAGCCTTAAAAGGACATCCAACAGCAGATGAATATCTGCAAAATGAAGACCAGTGGTTGGTTCATCCAGCAGGTATAGGGTTTTACCTGTGGATCGTTTGCTCAATTCTGCAGAGAGTTTTATTCTTTGTGCCTCTCCGCCAGAAAAGGTAATTGCTGACTGTCCGAGCTTAATATATGAAAGACCAACATCCATCAGAGTTTGGAGCTTGTTATAAAGGGATGGGATAGCCTTAAAAAAATTCCATGCCTCTTTCACAGTCATATCAAGAACATCTGCAATGCTCCTGCCTTTATACCTTACCTCTATCGTTTCCTTGTTATACCTTTTCCCCTTACATACCTCGCAAGGAACATAAACGGCCGGCAGGAAATGCATCTCTATCCTGATAATCCCATCCCCCTGACATGCTTCACACCTGCCACCTTTAACATTAAAGCTAAACCTGCCAGGGGCATACCCCTTCATCTTTGCCTCAGGCAACAACGAAAAGAGGTCTCTGATATGGGTAAATAATCCTGTATAGGTAGCAGGGTTAGATCTTGGCGTCCTTCCAATAGGAGATTGATCAATGTCAATTACCTTGTCTATATACTCCAGCCCGAAAACACTATTGTGTTTTCCTGGTTGAACACGACTATTGTATAACCTTTGCATCAACAGGGGATAAAGCGTTTCTCCAATAAGAGTACTCTTGCCTGAGCCAGATACCCCGGTAATACAAATAAATAATCCAATAGGAATCTTTATTGTGATATTTTTTAGATTGTGATGAGATGCTCCCTTTATCTCCAAAAACCTTTCACCATGACACCTTTTGGCTGGTATGGGGATAGCTACATCTCCCCGAAGATATTTACCGGTAAGAGAATCCTTGTTAGTCAAAATATCCTCAAGACTTCCTTGAGCCACTATTCTTCCGCCTACTTCCCCTGCCCCTGGACCAAGGTCAATAATAAAATCTGCCTGTCTGATGGTTGCCTCGTCATGTTCTACCACAATAAGGGTATTCCCCATATCTCGCAATTGACACATGGTATTTAAGAGTTTTTGATTATCCCTTTGGTGAAGACCAATACTGGGCTCATCAAGCACATACAAAACCCCAACCAATCCTGAACCTATCTGGGTTGCCAGATGAATCCTTTGTGCCTCTCCACCAGAGAGGGTTTTGGTCATACGATCAAGGCTAAGATAACTCAAACCCACATTACTCAAGAATTCAAGCCTTTTCTGTATCTCCTGCAATATCTTCTTTGCCACAAGCCTTTCAAACTCAGTCAAAACAATATCCTCAAAAAACCCGTTTAACTCTTTAATAGACATCCCTGTTATCTGGCTAATGGATTTTTCACCCACAGTTACATAAAGGGACTCCTTTTTTAATCTTGCCCCCTGACAGGCAGTACAGGTTTTAGTAGTCATATAACCTGTCATATCTTCACGAACCCTTTCTGATTCTGTCTCTTTATATCGTCTGTTAAGGGTTGGGATTACGCCCTCATACCCCCCATAATACCTTTCCCCATATTTTGTCTGGCAATAATATCCATCGCTTGACCCATAAAGGATAATATTCTGCTGCTCTTTTTTTAAGCTTCCAAAAGGAACATCTAATAAAAACCCTTCCTGCCTTGCTACCCGTTCTATCTGATAGAGCCATGAAGAAGAAAAACCCAGAGGAACGATCGCCCCTTCGTAAATATTCTTTGACTTGTCTGGCACAATCAGGTCTGGGTCAATTTCTATCTTAGAGCCAAGACCTGTACATTCCGGACATGCCCCATACGGACTATTAAAAGAAAACGACCTTGGAGACAACTCCTCATAACTAATCCCACAATCAACACAAGCCATTTGTGCAGAGAAGAATTTTTCATCCACTTCATCAACAATCACCATGACTATTCCCTTAGCAAGAGCAGAAGCAGCCTCTATGGAATCAGATAGCCTACCTCTTATATCCGGCTTAAGAATAAGCCTGTCCACAACTATTTCAACATTATGGTTCTTGTTTTTTTTCAGGGAGATCTCTTCAGACAGGTCATGCACCTGCCCATCTACTCGAACTCGAATGTAGCCGTCTTTTCTGGCTGAAGCAAAAACCTGCTGACATTCCCCCTTTCTACCCCGAACAACAGGGGCAAGAATCTGGAGTTTTTTGTCTTCTTTCAAAGACATGATCTGCTCCACGATTTCATCTACACTTTGTTTTCTGATTAGCTTGCCACAATTATAGCAGTGAGGAATGCCTATTCTGGCATAAAGAAGTCGGAGGTAATCGTATATTTCTGTTACCGTTCCTACTGTTGATCGCGGATTTTTTGCAGTTGTTCTTTGCTCAATAGCAATGGCTGGAGAAAGCCCGCCAATATAATCAACATCTGGTTTTTCCATCTGTTCCAAGAATTGTCGGGCATAGGCAGAAAGGGACTCAACATACCTTCGTTGTCCTTCAGCATAAATAGTATCAAAGGCAAGAGAAGATTTCCCAGAACCAGAAAGCCCGGTAACAACCACAAATTTGTTTCTGGGAATGTCTATATCTATATTTTTCAGGTTGTGAACCCGTGCACCTTTTATGATAATTTTTTCGTCCAAGATAACACATCCATTGTCTGACCAGTCAGACTGGTCAGACTTGTCAGACTTTGCACTACCGTATCTTCTCCATAATCCTATCCAGATCCTCTTGTGAATAAAACTCTATTTCAATCTTTCCAGCACCCTTCGCTGTTTGATTAATCCTAACCTTCGTACCAAGAGATTGCATCATTTTTTCCACGCAAGACTCCAGGGCAATATCAATAACAGGTTTTTTTATTGGCTCCTTAGATGTTTCACGTGAAACATTTTCTTTTATTTTTTTAACAAGAGTTTCCGCCTCTCTCACAGAGAGACCTTTTTTTACAATCATTTCACATGCCTCTTGTTGCTCTTTTTCATTGTCCAAGGATAAAATCGCTCGAGCATGCCCCATAGAGATTGTTTCCTTAATAACCTCTTCCTGAATAGATTGAGGTAATTTTAAGAGTCGAAGACTATTGGTAATAGAGCTTCTATCTTTCCCAACCTTTTTGGATAAAACATCCTGAGTTATATGGAATTCACGGATCAATTGTTGATATGCCCCTGCCTCTTCAATGGGGTTAATATCTTGCCTCTGGATGTTCTCAATTAAGCCAATCTCTAAAGCATCCTCGTTGGACATCTCCCGTACAATTGCTGGAATCCTTTCCATGCCAGCCTCATGAGCAGCTCTCAGCCTTCTCTCGCCAGCAATCAGCTCATACCCATCTTTATTGGAACGAACAATTATTGGCTGAATAACACCCTTCTCCCGTATGGATTCGACCAACTCCATTTGCTTTTCTGGATTAAAGTGTCGTCGAGGCTGATATTTTCCAGGGATAATTTCCCCAATCTTAATCTCCCGAACCGTCTCCCCTCCTGATCTTGCCTCTGGAATTAAGGCATCTAAACCCTTTCCTAACGCTATCCTTTGCATTTTTTACTTCTCCTTATGTTAATTTTGAACATAAACCGTGTCCGTAGGATAAGCGCCAGACAGGAATGTCTGTCCTGCCTTTTCCCTGCGGACACAAATCACGCCTTCTGATAAAACCAATAATACGCCGAAAAGCAAACATAATAATGTTTCAATTCCCGATGAAGAGGAAGTCGTATTCTGGTTTGCTTTGAGGTTATATTTTGTCCGGGAACCTCATACACTGCCTCTGTCCAAGCACTATCTGCATTCTCATGTGTCCAGACCCCTATAAATTCCTCATTCACCCAGACCTCTATAGGCGTATAGGTTGATGTCCTCTTGACTATCTTTAATCCCTTTCCCGGAATAGTATTGACTACCATGCTCTCTCCACCGGTAATCTGTCTACCCGCATCAATCACTACTACTGACGAATTGTTCAGGTATGAATACATGCAAGCCTCATCTTGATAGAGCAAGCCATAGAACATCCCTGGCTGTGTCTCCCAAAATTTGTAGTGATGAGCCTTTTCATTCTCGATATCCCCAACATCAACAAAATCGACCAAACGATACCCCTCCAATTTTTCGTTAACGGTCCGAACAGTATCGCCACTGTGGGCAAGACTCCAATCGACCTTGTAGACTGTCATGGGTGAGGAACTGCCGGCAATAGTTGAATCAATGAGCTTGAACTGCTTTATTTCCTCCTTTAACATGCCTATCTTATCAAAGCTAAACCAGCTCGGATAGATAATAAAATAATCCGGATATTTCTTTGGGTCAAGTGCCTCTAAAAACTCAAAGATGCTTCCTGCCCCATTTGCCCATGACCAACCAACCTTGTTTGTCCCAAGACCAAGCAGATCAATTATGTACCTGTCCCCAAGATACTTTACTGCCCCAAGGTCATTAACAGCAACCACTGCATCCTTTGGTATATTTTTTTCTATCCACATTCCAAGAATCATTTGTTGATTGTAAATATCTTTACAATTTTTTCCATATGCCACGGAGAAGTACGCAGTATTTAATATGCCAAACAATAGGAAGAAAGAGGCTAAGGAGATAAAGGCAGGCTTTATTAGTGTGTTACCCTGACATATTAATTTGACAAACAATAAAAGTCCGGCAACCACAAATATTAAAAACAAAGGGTAAAAGGGAATAAGATAACGATGCCAGTGCCATTTGACCGGAAGCGAGACGCAAAGGGAAAAAATACCTATCATCATCAGACAAAGGGTCAATGCCCCAACCCCCAGTATTTTCTCTTTTATCTCTTTTGTTACAATGGATAAGACTCCAAGAAGACCAAAAAAAAGAAAAAATGGGGCAAAATAAACTGCCTCTTGATCCTCATTGGCATACATAGCCGGGCTGTATTTACCAGCAAATCCTGAAAAGATATCTTTCATTATATAAAAATAATATTTACCTGCTGTAGCTGCTATATCAAATAGATTTGAATTTGGTCTGGAAAGGGGGGATTTAGCAATCATGGTGTTAAATGTCAGGCTGCCTGTAAAAGCATAATTCATTATTACAAATATCATTCCAAACCCAACAGGGATAAGAAAATAGTAGTTTCTTTCATTCCGAAGGAAAAAGATAAAGCCAAAAAGCACACCTGAAAGAATTAATCCCTCTGGCCTGGTTAATGCCATGATGCTGGCAAAAACTATTGTCCAGACATATTTTTTCTTTTCTGATTCAAGGAGGAAGGCATACAGGACAGCCAATATCATGCACATAAAAAATCCTGTCTCCATCCCACAAAAAAAACTCCAGAGGATTTGACCATTAAATAAAAAAAGTAGCCCCAGAATAAGACCTGTTGTTTCGTCAAATAGCCTTCTGCCAATATTAAATATTAATAGCGAGGAAACTATTAAACATATCAACCCCAGCCCAAGTGAGTAGACAAGGATACCTGTCTTGCCAATGCCCAATAAAAACCCTATCGCCAAAATAAATGGGTATAAAAGACTGGTTGCCCCTGTTGTTGGACTATCTCCAGTATTGTATTGAAAGGGAACGCCATGACAGATTTGCTTAGCGTACTGAAAAAAGATAAAGGTATCGTCTAATGGTGGGGCAAGATGACCGTCTGTGTAAAAAAGCATGGACATTAAAAAAATACCGCCAAGAAGAATGGCTATTGTGCTGAATAATATTATGTATCGTTTTCGCATAACTCTCCCTCAGAATTCATAATGCGGAAATGTAAACAATACTTATGTCCTTTTTTACTTCCCGCTCCGCATTCTCATTTCCGCATTGTTTTACCTCTGATAAAACCAATAATGTGCTGGAAAATATTCATTCTTATCCATGGTCAGGACACTTATTCTTGTCCGTTCTGTAGTTATCCACTCAGATGGAATATCCAGAATAGCTTCTGTCCATACATTTTCAGCCCCTCTGTCTTCCTTCCACATCTTTTTATGCTTATCATTAACCAATATCTCTACATTGAACTTGCCCCTGTGCCGAACAATCATCTTCATATTTGTTGACGGTCTTGTCTTTATCACCATCTCTTCTCCCCCGGTAAGAACCCTTCCACCGTCAGCAACAATCAATTCCTGATTGGAGAAGAATGGAAGTTTCAGGGCATAGGTAACTACCCCTGGTTTGTGTTCTGTTTCCCAGAATCTGTAATCATGAGTTTTTTCGTCTACAATGTCCGCTACATCCAAGTTATCTATTAATAACCATCCATCCACTTCCTTTAATACAGACACGCAAGAATCCCCTTTGTGAAGCCACGCCTTTTCTGCCTCATAAACAACAAGTGGTGAAATCTGTTCAATGGTTACCATCTTAGAGGAATACACCCTTTTGCCAAGCAAACCAGACTGTTCAAATCCAAACTCATTCTCTGGCAGGACAAAGAATTGAGGATAAACATCCCTTGATTCCAATGCCTCAAAGATGCTCCCTTGCCCATGCCTGAAGGATGCAGCTAATCCATTGCTGCCTATTCCTGAAATATCAATAAATCTTCTCTCACCAAAGTATGCCAGAGGGCTCATCCCATTAGTAGCAATAACAGCATCTGGAGGAAATTTTTCCTGTATCATCTTTCCAAGGGTAATCTCATGATAATAGGTATTATAACAACTTTTACCATAGATTACACTAAAGGAAATTGTGCTGCACAAAGAGAAGAGCAAAAAGAAACAACAGAATCCATAAAAGATCTCCTTATACGATATAGCACCTCCGACAGGGGTTTTGGGGAGCAAAGAAGCAATTGCCTGAGAAAACTGGTGTGTACCCAAGGCAACTAAAATTATGAAAATAGGATAATAAGGAATTACCGATATATTCCATAAGGAATGTATTGGATACAGAATCGAGGAAAGTAATATCCCTCCAAAAAACCAGAGAACGATTAAAAATATCCCTCCCAGATGTCTTGCGATTACCTCTCTTGCAGCAAGGGCTAATCCCATCAGTCCAAAGAAAAGGGCAAAGGGTGGAAAATAGGCAGAGACCTGACCCTGATCAGGGTTATTAATATTAAAATATTCCCCGCTAAATCCAGAGAATATGTCCTTGATAAGGAAAAAGTAATACTTACAAGCCTGTCCTATTATCTCTGGAAGGGGGGTGTTTGCCTGAAAAAGGATTGATTCTGAATGAATGGTATTTGGCAGAAGATTGCCTGTAAACAGAAAATTCATAAACAAATGAAATCCACCAATTATAGCCGGAATAATAACTAAAACACCCCTTGAAAATTCCATTTGTTTGAAGATGATCATGTTGATGAAAAAAACTATGGTTAATATCCAAACCAGAATAATCCCTTCAAATCGGACAAGAGCCAAAGATGAGGCAAAAATTATCACACCTATGTAGTTATTGGTATTTATTGCCCTAAGAAAATAATATATTGTTAGCAATATAAGTGTTGCAAACAGAAGGGTTTCCGTGCCACCAAGGTATGTCCACAGGATTGTCCCGTTTAGCAAAAAGAGAAGAGCCGCAAACATCCCTGTCTCTTTGTTTGCAACTGATTGCCCTATTAGAAAAAGCAGCCAGGCTGAAAGCAAAAGAAGCACTACACCTGAGAAAAAAGCATAAAGGATTATTCCAGCCCCTTTTATCCCCAGCACAAAGGCAGGCATTAAAAGCAGGGGATACAATAAGCCGCCTGCACCAGTGCTGGGACCATCCCCTGATGCATATCGAAAAAATTCACCCGCGGCTATTTGTTTAGCATACTGAAACTGATAAAACACCTTAGATGCTGGTAATGAAAGATGCCCCTCTGTATAAAAAAGCATAGCACTCAAATACAGGAGAGACACAAGAATCCCTGCCCCAAGAATAATCCATGTTTCTTTATTTACCTTTATCTGAAGGATAGCACCCCTGTTTGAACCTAATCCTTCAACCCTTTTTTTCTTTATTTTTCCCATGTTATGCCTCCCCTTGTTTTGTCAAAAACTCTCTGGCAAGTGCCATATAACCCTCTGCACCCTTAGAACTAATATCATAAAGAATAACAGGCTTTCCAAAGCTTGGTGCCTCTGCAAGACGAACATTATTAGGGATAAGTGTCTTATATGTCTTATCAGCAAAACAGGTAGTAATTTCATTGACTACCTGTTGAGCCAGATTCGTTCTCGAGTCATACATGGTCAGTAGAATGCCTTCCATTTTTAGTGAGGTATTTAATTTCCCCTGAACCAGAGTAATAGTGCCAAGGAGTTGACTTAACCCTTCAAGGGCATAATATTCGCATTGAATAGGTACCAGAACAGTATCTGCTGCCACCATACTGTTTAGTGTAAGCAAACCAAGCGATGGTGGGGTGTCAATAAAGATAAAGTCATACTCATCTTTTATCCTTTGAATGGATTGTTTGAGCATAAACTCCCTCTTTTCTAAGGATACAAGCTCTATCTCTGCCCCGGTAAGGATAACATTAGATGGAACAAGGAATAGATGCTCTATCTCAGTGCTGCATATAGCGTCCTCAATAGGGGCATGTCCTATCAGAACATTATATGTATTGGGATTAGACTTGTGCTTATCAATCCCAAGCCCACTGGAACTGTTTCCCTGTGGGTCCATATCCACTAACAATATCTTTTTCCCCATCATCCCCAGACAGGCAGATAGGTTGATGGCTGTGGTTGTTTTTCCTACGCCACCTTTTTGATTAGAGACTACAATTGTTTTACCCATGTTTTATCCTCATCTGTTTTTATAATGTGGAATGCGGAACTATACTCAAGTGGGGCATAAATTGCGATTTTTTCGGTGAGAATTAATCAAGGAGAGCAATGGCGCGCAAGGTGAGCAATAGTGTACTATTGCGAACCTGAACAACACAGCTATCGTTGATTAAGACCAGCGAAAAACGCAATTTATGCCCCACTTGAGTATATATGCAATATCCAATCCTTTTTTACTTCCCGCTCCGTATTATTGTTGTGTCAACCTTAAAATGACGGATACGCCGGTAGGACAGACATTACTCCCTCTCCTAATTGGGAGAGGGACGGGGTGAGGGTTCAACCTTGTCTGTCGTTTATCTCAAGCGGACAGATGAGTCAGGCAAGAATGCCTGACCTACCGACTATAGAAATTTTATCCGACACTTGAGACTTGACGCGACAATTATCTGTAAGTGGCTTTTTCTCCGGCACACCTGTCCTTCTTGGATATTCAGCAGGCGTTTGTTTTGTCTTTACCACCCTTATCAATACCCGCTTGCTGCTGCCAGAGGGGATCCCTCCGTCCGGCAATACTACGGCACTGACATCCTCAATCTCTCCCCCAAGCATTTGGATGACAGGTTCTGCATCCCTTGCCTCAATCTCCCCTGCCTGCCCCTTCATAGCCAGAAAATATCCGTTTATTTTTACCAATGGCAGACAGTATTCAGCCAAAATGTTCATTTTTGCTACAGCTCTGGAAACAACGAGGTCATATGCCTCTCGATGCTCTTTGAACTGTCCATATTCCTCTGCCCTTCCATCTAATATCTCAAACTCACAATTTAATTTACTCCGCAGTTTATAAAGAAAATTGAGATGCTTTTGACTGGCATCCACTACGGTTAATCGAATTTCTGGTGAATATATTTTTAGCGGCACACCGGGGAACCCTGCTCCGCTTCCCACATCAAGTACCCTCATCCCAGGGATTAGATTTACAGCCATTACGCAGCTAAGGGAATCCAAAAAATGTCTGGTTATTATTTCCTCCTCATCATGAATTCCTGTGATATTCACCTGTTGTACCACTTGCACAAGCAAGGCAAGATAGGACATAAACTGCTCAATCTGGGTTTTGCTTAAGGCAATCCCCATTTGAGTTGCCCATTGTTTTAATTCTTCAGCAGTGCGTGTTATTGACAAATAATTATCCTCTTTGTGAGATATACGAGGGCGGATTTGAAACCCGCCACCACAGGCAGCATGTGTTATTGACAAATAACTACTGCCGCGTCAAGCCTCAAGTGTCGGATAAAGTTCCTATAGTCGGTAGGACAGACATTCTTGTCTGTCGTTTATCTCAATCGGACAGATGAGACTTGACGCAACACTACTCATCTATGTTTATTTCTCAATCTTTCCAAGTAAAATCATCAACACCGAGATATCACTCACTCGAACACCTGATACCCTGTGAAACCTGCCCCAAGGGAAACAGGTTTTATCGGGATGAGTTTTTCCCTTGTCTCACAAGCCTGTCCCCCGTTTTGACTCCTAAGTTTCTTCTCTCAGCACAACAACATCTGCATAGGATGAAGGGTACGATTAAAAGGGTTCAGCACAAGACCCAGAATCTCTAAGGTAACTACACCTAATAGTGCTTCATCGCCTTCTTCACCCAAAATCACTGGTGTGTGAGCTTCTCCTTGGGAGAAGGTAACAAAAGCCTCTGATACTGACCTTTCAATTGTGGTACCATCAGCAAGGGTAAAGGACAACTTTCGCTTAGATTCCAATCCAATTGCTTCCCATATAACTTTGGGTAGGAGTGAATATGTTGCTCCACTGTCTACTAAAAATTTTACATTTTCTTCTTTACCTGATAATCCTCTAACAAGCCCTTCAATATAAGTAACACCCATAATTTTATTCTCCTCTTTTCTTAGCGTAATCGTTCACGAAACGCTAAAAGACATTTTGTTACCTTTTTCTCTTCTCAATCTCTCCAAATAAATCATCAACACCGAGATATCTGACACCCGAACCCCTGATACCCTTGAAGCCTGACCAAGGGAAACAGGTCTTATTGAGATGAGCTTTTCCCTTGTTTCACGAGACAAGGCAATGACCGAAGAATAATCAAAATCTGTCGGAATCAGCCAGTTTTCCATTCGCTTGAAATCCTCGATATGAGCTAACTGCCTTCTTATATATCCCTCATATTTTACCTCTATCTCTACCTCTTCCTTTATTTCTGATGACAATTCCTGTTGAGGCATTTCCGTTCTCAAACTACAAAAACACTCAATATCCTCATACAGTATCTCTGGTCGTCTTAGAAGTTGGGCAAGGGAGCAGGATTCTTTCAAGCCACTCAGCTTTTCTCCCATCTGACTGGAAGCTATTTGAACAGGCATAATTATAATTTGCTCCAATCTCTTCCGTTCTTTGGCTATAGCAGACTTCTTCCTCACCAACCCCTGATATTGTTCCTCTGTTATCAATCCAAACCCATATCCATACCCCATCAGCCTTTGATCCGCATTATCATGACGCAAGAGCAATCTATACTCTGCCCTTGAGGTAAACATTCTATACGGCTCTTTTGTTCCCTTTGTGACCAAGTCATCTATCAGGACACCGATATAGGCTTCAGACCTTTTGAGAATAAATGGCTCCTGTCCCCTGATTTTTAAGACAGCATTTATTCCAGCCATAATCCCTTGTCCCGCAGCCTCTTCGTATCCAGAGGTGCCATTTATCTGTCCAGCAAGATACAGTCCCTCAATCAACTTTGTTTCAAGGGTAGGTTTAAGCTGGGTTGGGAAAACAAAATCATACTCTATGGCATATCCAGGACGAAGTATTTTAACCTCTTCCAGTCCATGAATAGTCCGCAACATTTTTAATTGAATATCTTCAGGTAGACTGGTAGAGAGTCCATTCAGGTAAAGTTCATCTGTATCGTAGCCTTCCGGCTCAATAAATACCTGATGACTTATCTTTTCTGGAAACTTAACAATCTTATCCTCAATAGAAGGGCAATATCTTACCCCGGTTCCCTGAATCTTTCCACCATAAAGCGGAGAAGAATCAAGATTGTTCTGGATTATATTATGAGTTGATAACGCCGTATGAGTAATATAGCAAGGAATCTGCTCTCTAGCTATTTTTTCAGTAGAAAAAGAAAATGGTACTGGTTCTGTATCCCCGTTTTGAATCTGAAGTATAGAAAAATCAACAGTTTTTCTATCTATCCTCGGGCTGGTTCCGGTTTTTAATCTCCCCATGGATAATCCCAAATTCTTGAGAGAATTTGACAATCCTGATGAGGCAAGTTCTCCTGCCCTGCCACCAGAAAAAGAAGCATTCCCTACATGAATTAATCCATTCAAGAAGGTACCGGTAGTAATAATCAGGGCGCCTGTAGAATAACAATCACCTGTTTGTGTTTTTATAGCCACAACCCTTGACCCATCAACAAGTATTTCTTCCACCATTGCTGATTTTACATCCAAATTTTTTTGTGATTCCACCGCACATCTGGCTGCAAGCTGGTATTGCTTTCTATCTGCCTGTGCCCTGAGGGATCTAACGGACGGCCCTTTTTTGGTATTAAGCATTCTAAACTGAATACCTGTTTTATCGATAATCAATGCCATCTCACCGCCAAGGGCATCTATCTCCCGGACTATCTGACCCTTAGCCAGCCCGCCTATTGCCGGATTACAGGACATTTGTCCAATGGTATCAATATTCATGGTTAATAAAAGGGTTTTTATTCCCATTCTGGCAGATGCCAAAGCTGCTTCGCACCCAGCATGTCCCCCCCCAACAACGATTATATCATACACCTGATTTTATTCCATCCTTTTCATTTATTGTTTCGAGCAGAGCAAGTTAATCATCACTTCATGGCAATAGAGAGAGTCGACTTATTTTCTCTTGTAATCCTAATTAAAAATCGTAGAGCTTCATTCACCGACTCAGTATCTTGGAACACCTTTGCTACATCTGGCTCTAAACGGATGGATTCACCAAATTTATTCCTCCCATGGCCAACCTTTCTCACGCACAAGCTCTTCAAATCATACTCTGGACGAAGATCGTCCTCCATTACTGCCTTAACCCTCTTCATAAGTTTTTCGCTCCTTTCGTGTTGCTTCTCTTGCACTAATCAAACGAATTGCATTTTCCTGTTCCGTATATGATACAATTAACAGATGATTCTGCTGCGATTGTCCAATGAAAATATATCGCTGCTCATTATAGGAATGATCAGGATCGTAAAAATCAATGTAGAGCGGATCATCGAAAACGGTTTTTGCTTCATCAAATGATATCCCATGCTTTGACAAATTAGCCACTGCTTTGTTTTCATCCCACATAAATTTCATAGACATAAGAATACCGCCATTTATGAGTAAAATTACAGCATGTTTTAATAGTTTACCTTTTCTCACTTGATATATAAATACTTCATCAAGTATACACTTATTAATACATTTTTGCAAGAAAAATTTTAATTGACCTGAGAAGAAATTAATGATATAATGTCATCATTCAATTATCAGCAATATAATGCCGATAACAACTATGGATTAAACATTTATAAACAAGGAGGATATTATGGAAAAGGGAAAGTCTATCAAAGTTGAACAGGAAACCAGCTGGTTCAAGGAACATGAACAGGAATTAATAGAAAAGGCAAAGGAAAAGAAGAAGATAGAAGAAACAGATGCCTTGAAAAAAGCTCACTATATGCACTGTCCAAAGTGTGGTCATATGCTTTGCGAGTTTATGATAGAGCACATTTCCTTAGACAAATGTGAAGGGTGTGAGGGGATATGGCTTGACCGTGGAAAATTGGACGGACTCATGAAGCATTCAGAGAAGAAAAAAAACAACTTCTTTACGCAGTTGTTTTCTCATAGCTGATTGGACACAAGCAATCATTTTCCGCAGAATATGCTGAGAATGTGGGATTTGTGATTTGGGATGTAGGGCAATTATCTTTCTCCGCATCTTTGTGTGCTTTCCACAAACAGCCTATAGGAGGCAATTATGAGAGAATTACTAATACTTCTTCAAAGTCGAAGCAAGATGGTGTTTATTGTTAGCTCTTCCGTCTTGTTGATATTGCTAATTGCATGGATAAACAGGATATCCATTTCATACACCATGGTTATAGGTATAATTTTTCTTACCTGTTTGATAAATGGCATATTTTTCATGTTTATTAGACAAAAATTGTGGCTTGAGTTGATAAAGCATATTCAGCCTGTTATAAATATCTTGATGATAACCATTGGTATTCATTATACTGGCGGCATAGAAAGTATATTTGTTTATTTGTATTTAATGGTGATTACTGGAGAATCCATCCGTATGGGGATAAAAAGAGGGTATGTGTTTACAGCCTTTTCTTTGCTATGTTATGGAATAGTACTTGCTTTGGAATTTGCAAATATTATTCCACATATTCACACCTCTAATTTTTTTGCTGTGGATGCCTTTAAGAATATTCCTTTCTTTATTCTTACCTATACGGCAATAATTGCCTTTTTGGTTGCTTTCTTGAGCGGCTATCTTTCCTTGGTTGTTCGTGACATCATCAAGATAAAGGATGAGGAATTAACCCTTGCTGCTCAAAATATCCTGACAACCACAAATCTTCTTCAGGCAATATTTGATAATATGAGCGATGGGGTTATTAGTATTGATGATAGTTTGACAATTTTATCGGCAAATGCAGCTATCAAGAATCTGCTTTGCAAACAGGCAGAGGATATAATTAACAAGCCTTTGAATCAAATCTTTTCAGACATACCCCTGATTAACACCATAGAAAATGCCCTGAAAAAAGGAAGCTCTGTTTCTTACCAGATGAATATTCTGCCCAAAGAGAAAGAACCCATATCCCTTCTGGTAAAGATAGCACCCCTCAAGAACGGTAATTCTTTTTCAAGGGTAGTTATGATTTTTCAGGATATATCATTAGAAAAAAGATTCTCTGCTGCCAAAACAACCCTTCTTTCTAACCTTTCCCATGAATTAAGAACACCATTGACCTCTATTAAGGCATATACCGAGATACTCTTAGAAGAAGAGACTAAAGAAAAAAGCAAAGAATTTTTACAAATTGTTTCTGACGAGGCTGATAGGTTAAATAGCCTGATAGATAATTTTATAAGCTTTGCCAAAATGGAATTCAAGACTCTTAATCTGAGAAAAGAAACAGTGAATGTCTCAAGATTGATAGATAAATTAATTCCATCTTGTAGTGATAAGGGTCTGTCACAAAATAAAGCGGCAACCGAATGTAACAGTTATATAGAAAAATTGGCTAAAGAAAAAGACATCCTTCTTTCTTGTGAGATACCTGATAATGATTTGACTGTTTTTATTGATTATCATCAAGTCAAAAAAGCTATTGAGCATATCTGTGAAAATGCGATAAAGTTTACCCATCAAAATGGAAAAATAATGGTTTCCGCTAAAAAACATTTCGAAAATGGGGCAGCACCTCTGCCAGTAGTTGAGATCAGGGTAACAGACACAGGGATAGGGATTGATCCTGCCAACCATACGAGAATATTTGAGCCTTTTTATCAAGTAGATTCATCAGCCACAAGAAGTGCAGACGGTATGGGAATGGGCTTGGCATTGGCAAGGGGTATTATCGAGGGACATGGTGGGGAAATATTTGTAGAAAGTCGTCTGGACAAGGGGAGTACATTTGTTATTACCCTGCCTGCCGAAGAAAGGAGATAAAATGAAAGCATTCTTACAAGAGGCAATAAAGGCTGTTAACGCAGATTATATTGAAATACGGATTGAGGAAATACTCAGAACCAGAGTAGACTTCGTAGGCAAGGAATTGGAGCAAATAGGTACAGTTGAACAAAGAGGTGGCTGTGTGCGAGTATTGAATAATGGTGGCTGGGGTTTTGCCTCATTTAACAATATCGATAACCTGCAAAAGAATATTCAGAAGGCATTAAGTATGGCACAGATGGTTCAGAATTCCGGGGCAAAACTTACCCCGGTGGATCCGATTATAGCTGAATACCTGATTAGATGGGGCAAGGATCCTACACTTATTCCTTTACTTGAGAAACAACAGCTGTGTGAATCGTATAATCGCATGATACGAGATGCCACTAAGGTTCAGACCTCAAGTGTCAGATACAGGGACATTGCCCTCAAAAAATACCTGCTGACCTCTGAGGGAACATACATCTCACAACAAGGCATTTTTTGCGGCATAAACATGGCTGCCATTGCTAAGGATGGAAACAATATCCAGCAGGCTCATTTCAGCACAGGTGATTTTCGAGGTTATTCACAGGTGGAAGGGCTTGAGGATAAGGCTGAGGGTGTAGCAAAAAGGGCAGTTGACCTGTTATCAGCAGAACAAATCTCTGGTGGGAAGTATACCGTTGTTATTGACCCGAAACTGTGTGGTGTTTTTGTTCATGAAGCCTTTGGTCACCTTTCCGAAGCGGATTTTTTATATGAAAATCCACACCTGCAGGGATTGATGCCTTTGGGAGCAAGGTTTGGTACAGATGATTTATCCATAGTTGACTTTTCCGGATTAGAGGGAGAGGCAGGGTATTATCCTTATGATGATGAGGGTGTGCCAGGGACAAAGACATATCTTATCAAGGACGGAATATTATCTAATCGGCTACACTGTCGGGAAACAGCTGCCATGATGAATGAACCGTTATCCGGTAATGCCAGGGCAATAGATTATTCCCATGAGCCAATTGTCCGCATGTCAAACACATACCTTGAACCAAGAGATTGGACATTTGAGGAAATGTTTAGCGATATTTCTTCTGGTATCTATGCTAAGGGTGCCATAGGGGGGATGACTAACTGTGAAATGTTTACATTTTCAGCAGAAGAGGCATTTTTGATTGAAAATGGCAAGATAACAAAACCATTGCGGGATGTTGTCCTGACCGGAAATGTTTTTGAAACCTTGGCTAATATTGATGCCATTGGAAATGATATGGTATTTTATGGTGGGCTTGGCGGTTGCGGCAAGGCAGGACAAAGCCCTCTTCCTGTCTCAACAGGTGGACCACATATCAGGGTTCAAGATATAACAATCGGTGGCAGGTAAGAATGCGGAAACATATCATAGAATATTATTTCTTGAAGATTCTTGAAACAATATTTAGCTTGTTTCCCCTTGGAATTTCCAGAAGAATAGGGGCATGCCTTGGAATGATCGCCTATCTTGTTGATCGCTCACATCGCCTCGTTGCCAAAGAAAACCTTTGTGCAGTATTCAGGGATAAAAAATTACAAGAGATAACGACGATTATAAGAAGGGTGTATGTCAACCTTGGTCAAAGTCTGGCTGAATTTTTCTATATCCCCTGGATAAACAAGGATTTTGTAAACAAGTTCGTTGAAATAAAGGGAAAAGAGCATCTGGATACAGCCCTGTTGCAAGGAAAAGGGGTAATCAATGTTATTGGACACTTTGGCAACTGGGAATTGATAAACCCTGTCTACCGTGTCTTTAATTATCCCTTAACAGCTGTTGCCTATCCGCAAAACAATAAATTAACAAATGAGGTAATCAATCAATATCGAACCTCTTCCGGGGCAGTGATTGTCAGCAATGATGAGCCTTATAAAAACCTTGTTGGTATTCTGGGAAAAGGTGGTCTTCTTGCCCTTGTAGCTGATCAGGATGCTGGAAGTCATGGAATATTTGTTGATTTTCTCGGCAAGCAGGCATCCACAGCAAAGGGTCCAGCAATATTAGCCTTAAGAACACAAGCTCCAATAATTGTTACCTGTCTGATAAGAAAGGGACGGAATTATCAGATGCTCATCTCTGAGCCTCTTAAAGTTGTCAAAACAGATAATTGGAAAGAGGATGTCCTGATAAATACAAAACTCTGGTGCAAGGTGTTGGAGGATTATATCTATCAATATCCTGACCAGTGGTTCTGGCTTCACAGGAGATGGAAGACGGAGAAACAATAAAATGCAACATATACTACTTATTTCTTATGATTTCCCTTCCTATAAAAGTGAATCTGCTTATCGAGCAGCAGGCTGGATAAAGCATCTGCCCTCCTTTGGCTGGGATGTGTCCATTTTGACTGTAGATAATAGGGAGGAACAGCGTCCGAATGTTTGCCAGGTAAAGCCAGGCAGGTTTCCATGGATACCTGAAACAGCAGAAAAGACAGACCTCTCACCCTTTCCCTCTCCCAACAGGAAAGGGGGAATAGTAAAAAAACTACTGTCTGGATGTCTTATTCCAGATAAAGAAGTTTTATGGATTCCAAATGCCATTCGGAAGATAAAAGAGATTATAGGAAAACAAAAGATTGATTTGATTTATACCGTTGCTCCTCCGTATTCTATTGGGTGGCTTGGATATCAAGCATATTGTCAAACAGGAATTCCCTGGATAGCAGATATAAGAGAAAACTGGGTTGGCACAAAAAAACATGGCATATTCTCTCAATTTTACAAAAATATAGAAAAAAAGATGGAAGAAACCATCATTAAAAATGCAAGACGAACCATTTCTACCTCTAAGGAATGGTGTCAATTTTTTTATGAGAAATACCCGTTCTGGGGAAGGGATAGATTTGTTTGCATTCCTGATGGATATGATCGGGAAGAGCTGGAAATTGATGATATAACGGATAGATTGGATGATAAATTAAGGCTTATTTATCTTGGAGAGATAAATAAAGATACAACACATCGACACCTTTTAAGGGCAATAAAGGAATTGCTGAAAAACAACCCATCTCTTGAAGAGCTGTTACGGATTGAATTTGTTGGAAACATGGATGAAGAACACCAGCATATTATTTCTGAATTCTCTCTTGAGAATATCTGTTCTTATATTGAAGACCCATCTGGTAAGGAAGGGATAAAACAGCTGCTTACAGCTGACTTGGGAATAATTATTGCTGATAAAGAGAGAAGCATTCCGCAGGCAATATATAAGCATATTGGTGCTATGAAACCAATCTTAGGGTTGAGTGATAAAGGAGCAGTGGAAAATCTTATAAAGAAAGAAAAACTTGGTTGGGTTGCCCAATTTTCTTCTATACCAGAAATTAAATCTGCCTTGCAGATGATTATTGGCTGCTATAAAAAAGGTGTCTTAAAGCCAAATTATCCTTTAGAATTGAGCATAAAATACGAAAAGAAAGAAATTACCCAAAGACTGACAGATGTTTTCGATAAAGTGCTGAATGAGAAACCAGATGACGATTATTCAACCAGACAAAAGTTTGGATATCGAGGGAATTTGTAGGTATTCAGGTCGTGTAATAAAATTAAACATAACCGTTCACGGGGGCAAGAAGATTGTCCTTCTTGCGGCTGTCATTTAGAGGGTGTGAACGGTTACAATTAAACAAAGGAGCGTGAATCATGATCAAAGTAAAACGAGTATTGATAAGTGTTTCAGACAAGACAGGCTTGATACCGTTGGCAGGATTCTTAACAGAGATGGGCTGTGAAATCCTTTCTACAGGCGGTACAGCCACAATGTTAGCTGAGGCTGGATTTGATATCATTCCAGTTTCTGATGTTACTCATTTCCCGGAGATGTTGGATGGTCGGGTAAAAACCCTTCATCCAAATATCCATGGCGGAATCCTTGCCCAGCGGACTCCACAACACCTGAGCCAGCTTAAGGAGCATTCCATTACACCAATAGATTTGGTTGTGGTTAATCTATATCCATTTGAGGCAACGGTTTCTAAGCCCAATGTTTCTCTTGAAGAGGTTATTGAAAATATTGACATTGGCGGTCCAACCATGATTCGAGCAGCAGCCAAGAACAATAAATTCGTTGGGGTAATTGTTAATCCAGCCAGTTATAAAGAGTTAATTCTCACCATGCAGGGGAATAATAACTGCATCCCTGAAGAGATAAGTTTTAAGTGGGCAGTTGAGGCTTTTACCCATTGTGCTGCCTATGATACAATTATTTCTCAATACCTTTATCAGCAAATTCCAGATGCCCCGGAATTTCCGGAGATATTGAACCTTACCTATCGAAAACACCAAGTGTTAAGATATGGAGAAAATCCTCATCAAAATGCAGCCTTTTATCATCAGGTAAGTAATACTGAGCCATGTGTTGCTACTGCCCAGCAGATTCACGGCAAGGAGCTTTCCTTCAACAATATCCTTGATTTGAATTATGCCATAGAGCTTACAAAGGAGTTTAAGGATATACCTGCTTGTATAATTATTAAACACAATACCCCATGTGGTGTGGCAATATCCAAAAATCAGGCAGATGCCTATCAGCTTGCCTTTGAATCTGATACTGTCTCTGCGTTTGGGGGAATTGTTGGGTTTAATGAATGCGTGACCACGGATACAGCCAAAAAATTGGCAAATATTTTTCTGGAGGCAGTTGCTGCCCCAGATTATGAGACAGAAGCACTTGAGATATTAAAAGCCAAAAAAGATTTACGAATTCTCAAGATTAATTCACCAAAGCTGGGTCCAGCATTGGCTGAGATTGACATGAAAAAAACCGTGGGCGGATTATTGGTTCAGAATCGAGACCTCAAGCAGGTGTTGCCAGAACAACTCAAGGTGGTTACGCAAAGAGTGCCAACAGAAGAAGAAATTGCCACCCTGCTGTTTGCATGGAAGGTATGCAAGCATGTCAAATCAAATGCCATTGTGCTTGCTCAACCGGGTAAAACGGTTGGTGTTGGCCCAGGACAAACATCAAGGGTTGAATCTGTAAAAATTGCGGTTGGTAAGGCAGGTGCTAAAGCTATCGGTTCATGCCTTGCTTCTGATGCCTTTTTCCCATTTCCAGATGGGGTGGAGGAGGCAGCAAGGGCAGGGGTTAAAGCAATTATCCAGCCCGGCGGATCGATGCGGGATGAGGAGACAATCAAGGTAGCGGATAGTTATGGTATAGCAATGGTATTTACTGGAGTGAGGCATTTCAGACATTAAGGAAAATGGGGGAAAATGGGGACAGCGCCCTATTTTTTCTTCTAAAATAGGGCGCTGTCCCCATTTTCTAATGTACCCCTACTTGAGGATTATCCAATGACCATATACCTGAACGGCAAATATATCCCAAAAGAACAGGCAAGGTATGATTTATTCTTTGATGGTGGTGTGTTTGAGACCATGCGGGCATATGGCGGCAAGATATTCAAGCTGTCTGAGCATATCAAAAGGCTCTTCATGTCTGCAAAATTTCTGGGAATGAATGTTTCGTATGTGAGTGAGGAGATTGAAGAAATATGCTGCAATGTACTTGAAAATGCCAGACTTGAACGAGCATCTGTCAGAATAAGCATTGCCAATGGAAATTTGATGGTAATTGTATCATCCCTTCCTGTATATCCACAAGAATACTATGAAAAAGGTGTCCTAATTACCACCACTTCCCTTGTCAAACAACCACCCATGCCACAAGCAAAATCATCAAACTTTTTGCCGGGTGTTATTGCCAGGGCAGAGGCAAACAGGAATAACCCATTTGAGGTTGTATTTCTGAATCATCAAGGTTTCGTGACTGAGGGTACGGTCAGCAATATCTTTATGGTCAAGAATGGATTGCTTATTACCCCACCGCCATATCTTGGATTGTTGAATGGGATTACTCGACAGTGTGTGCTTGAAATAGCCATGCAGACAGGGATGAGAACCAGACAGGTACCGTTTACAAGGTATGACCTGTTTACAGCGGACGAGGTGTTTCTTACCAACTCTACCATTGAGATATTGCCGGTATCTGTGGTGGATGGAAGAATGGTTGGGGATGGAATGGCAGGGAAGATAAGTCGGGGGTTACGGGAAGGGTATTGGCAGATGGTGGAAGGATATGGACGGTATACTCCACCTGACAAGAAAAAGTTCTATTTATATTCAAGACAATGTGCCATATACTTCATCATCATATGGACTGTTATCTGTCAATCCTATTTTTCATCTTTTTCCAATCTTCCTTTTCCCGTTTCATAACACTTCTATGAAAGCAAGATTAATCACAATTAGTATGACTGCATAAGTCAACAGATATAACATGCGTAATAGTAATGACTTATCCCCATCTTAAATTGTTCAGCAAAAGATGTGGGACACGATAAGGTTGTCGGGGGGTAGGGGGTGGAAAAAACAACAATACTGTATTTTTCACTCCTCATTGTTGTAATGAGACAGTTTCGAACAAATTTAGATGCGTTTGCCCTGGTTTGTTCAGTTTTTATGCTTGACTTTTTCGATTCTTTGTGATATAAATAGAGATAAGTGTTTCGTCACCGAAGGAGGCTATTGATGCTTTGTGAGATATGTAAGCAAAATGAGGCTACGGTATTTTATAAGGAAATTATAAATGATAAGCAAAGGGATTTGCAGCTATGCGAAAAGTGTGCTCAAGAAAAAGGGATTTTGACAATAAACCAGATTTCTATTACAAATCTGCTGGGTGGATTGGTTGAACCGGGATCGATTGCTCCTCAGGAGGTTGAGCTGCGATGCAAGAATTGTGGTTTGAGCTATCCAGGCTTTTGTGAGCGGGGTAAGTTTGGGTGTAGTGAGTGTTATCAGGCTTTTTCCCAGAAACTTCCAGCAATCTTTCGAAAGATTCATGGCAGTACCAGACATACTGGAAAACACCCAGCCACTGTATCTATCAGCCCAAAGATAGAGGATGATACAGCTACAATAATAGTTAGACTTCGAGGAGAGTTGCAAGCTGCTATTACGGCGGAGGAGTTTGAAAAAGCAGCTGAATTGAGGGATATGATTAAAGCCATGGAACAGTCTGAAATCGTCCCTGAAGGAGGAAAACAATGACACTGAAAACATTCCTTGAAAACCCTGCTGCCTGGCTTGATGGAAAAGGACCAGCAGCAGAAATAGTGATTAGCAGCAGGTTAAGGCTGGCTCGAAATATAGTCAGAATGCCCTTTACCTGTTGGGCAAAGGAAAAATATCTCAGAGAGATTATCTCTTTGATAAAGGATGCCATAAAAAATAACGCTTTTCTGCCAAATGCAACAATCGTAGATCTGGAACAAGCTGATTCCTTGATACGGCAATTTTTAGTGGAAAGGCATTTGATCAGTCCGGAACATGCTAAGAGTAAGATTGCATCCGTGGTAATTGGGGATAAAGAGTCGGTAAATATCATGGTCAACGAGGAGGATCATCTAAGAATCCAGACCTTTTCCTCAGGGCTTCAATTAAATGCTGCATGGGATGTTATCAGCAAAATAGATGATAGGATGTCTGAAAAAATAGAGTATGCCTTTTCCTCTGAATGGGGATATTTAACTGCCTGTCCTACCAATGTTGGCACAGGGCTAAGGGCATCAGTGATGATACACCTGCCGGCATTGAGCATTACCAAACAAATAGGAAAGATATTGCAGGCTGTATCTCATCTTGGACTGGCTATCCGTGGATTATATGGTGAAGGAACGGAATCATCAGGCAATCTCTTCCAGATATCAAATCAAGTTACACTTGGCCGGCAAGAGGAAGAAATACTTGATAATGTAGAAAAAACAACCCAAAAGATAATTCATGAGGAACAATCTGCCAGGGAACAGATATTGAAACAATCCAGAGTACAGATAGAAGATCGGGTTTATAGGGCAATGGCTCTATTGTGTTCAGCCAGAATTATTTCTGCTCAAGAGGTTATGGAATTATTATCAGCCGTCAGGCTTGGGGTAGGGCTTAATCTGCTGAATATTCCTATTAAAATCTTAAATGAATTATTAATCTCTGTTCAGCCGGCCCATATTCAGATTTTGGTTGAAGATCAACAATCGCCCATAGAAAAGGATATGGTCAGGGCAAGGGTGGTACAAAAAAAGATAATGGAGGGAATGAAGAATGTTTGAACGATTTACAGAAAGGGCAAGAAGGGTTCTTGGACTTGCCCAGGAAGAGGCAAAAAGATTGGGGCATGATTATGTTGGTACTGAGCATATCCTGCTTGGGTTGGTGCGAGAGGGAGAGGGTGTAGCGGCTGAGGTTATCAACAGCCTTGGAATAAGTCTGGAGAGTATTCGCATTGAGGTAGAAAAATTGGCACCAAAGGGTTCAGAGTTACTTACCTATGGTGATGTGCCCTTTACCCCCCATGCCAAGAGGGTGTTAGAGTTGTCTGTAGAAGAGGCAAGGAGATTGGGGCATAATTATATTGGCACAGAGCATCTGCTGCTGGGGTTGATTCGTGAGGGTGAAACTATTGGGGCAAAAGCACTTATTAACCTTAACATAAACCTTGATACAGTGAGGGAGGAGGCTATAAAACTGCTTGGCGGCGGTGTGCCGAGTGGAAAGCAGGCTACTTCTACTCACCCAAAAAAAACATCAACACCCGTTTTAGATGCCTTTTCCCGAGATTTAACCATGCTGGCAAAGGAAAATAAACTTGATCCAGTGGTTGGCAGGGCAGATGAGATAGAAAGGGTTGTTCAAATCCTTGCCAGACGCACCAAGAATAATCCGGTATTAATCGGTGATCCGGGTGTAGGCAAAACAGCTATTGTTGAAGGGCTTGCCCAACAAATCATCTCAGGCATGGTACCTGAGGTACTGGCTAATAAACGGGTATTGTGCCTTGATCTGGCAGCCATAGTTGCAGGTACAAAGTACAGGGGAGAGTTTGAGGAAAGACTAAAAAGGATAATGCAAGAGGTAAGACAATCAAATGAGGTTATCCTGTTTATTGATGAAATGCATACCCTGATTGGTGCCGGGGGAGCTGAAGGGGCTTTAGACGCTGGAAGTATTCTTAAACCAGCCCTGTCCCGTGGTGAAATGCAATGTATTGGTGCTACCACTCTGGATGAGTATAGAAAATATGTGGAAAGGGATGCTGCCCTGCAGAGAAGGTTCCAGACAATTATTGTGGAGGAGCCATCAGTAGATGAAACCATTGAAATATTAAAGGGACTGAGAGATAGATACGAGGCACACCATCGGGTAAAATTTACAGATGAGTCCTTAGAGGCTGCGGCAAAGCTCGCTGATAGATACATTTCCGACAGGTTCCTTCCGGACAAGGCAATTGACCTTATGGATGAGGCTGGTTCAAAAGCCAGACTTCAAACCACAACCATGCCCCTTGACCTTAAGGAAAAAGAACAGGAAATAGCCCAGATCTCTAAGGAAAAAGAGGCTGCTATTGCTGCCCAGGAGTTTGAAAAAGCAGCTAAATTCAGGGATACAGAAAGAATTCTCAGGACAAACCTTGATGAAACAAAACAAAAATGGGAAAAGGAAAAAGGGGTTATTGAAAAAAAGATTGTCCCTGATGATATTGCGGATATACTCTCAAAACTTACTGGTATTCCGGTATACAAGCTTGTTGAAAAGGAGTCCGAAAAACTCTTGAAAATGGAAGAGGCAATCCATACAAGGATTGTAGGACAAGATGAGGCAATCTCTGCCTTGAGCAGAGCCATGCGTCGGGCAAGAACAGGCTTGAAAGATCCCAAAAGACCCATGGGTTCGTTCATTTTCCTTGGTCCAACGGGTGTGGGTAAGACAGAGCTAGCAAAGGCATTGGCTGAATTTTTATTTGATGATGATGAGGCAATTGTTCAGCTTGATATGTCTGAGTTCATGGAAAAGTTTGCAGTATCCAGATTGGTAGGTGCCCCTCCAGGTTATATCGGCTATGAAGAGGGTGGAGAGTTGACAGAAAAAATAATAAGAAAGCCTTACTCTGTGGTTCTTTTAGATGAAATAGAAAAGGCACACCCGGATGTCTTTAATATACTGCTTCAGGTTTTTGAGGATGGACATCTGACCGATAACCTTGGACATACAGTGGATTTTAGAAATACCGTAATAATCATGACCTCCAATGTCGGGGCAAGGGATATCTTTGAGGCAAAGGACCTTGGATTTATAACCAAAGGAAAAGAGAATATTTATATTGATATGAAGGATAAGGTTATGGCTGAAATGAAAAAGACATTTAATCCTGAATTCCTGAATCGGATTGATGATGTTATTGTCTTCCATACCCTGGCTAAGGAACATATCAACAAAATTGCAGATATGATGGTAAATAATCTGAATGAACGAATTTGCGAGCAGGAAATAACCCTTGAATTAACACCAGAGGCTCATGCCTTCTTGTTTAAAAAGGGGTTTGATCCTGCCTACGGTGCTAGACCACTTCGTCGGGCTATTCAGAGGTATATTGAGGATCCTCTGGCTGAAGAACTCTTGAGAGGGAAATTCAAAAAGGGCAAGATTATAATTGATGTTTCGGCTAAGGATGAGACAAAGTTGACTTTTACTCTTGTTGGGAGGAAGAAGAAGGTAGCGAAGGAGAAGGAATTATGATAACCAAAATAGACCTTAAGGGATTTAAGCTGCATAGCTCAACATCTATAACTGCCTCACCTGTAACTATATTTATATGTCCCAATAATAGTGGCAAATCAAGTTTGGTACAGGCAATTCATTGATGAGACTTAGGATAATAAATATTACATTGTCAGCATATAGAGGTGTTTTTTATGAATATTATCCCTAAATCTGAAAAGGTGCCAAAACAAATGCAATCCGTGTTTGATGATATTGTAGCACTCACAGATAAATTTTGTAAAGAAAACTTAAATGAGGAATACGCTCAATTAGCCTATAAAGTTACTGCTGCTTTATGTCGCAAACGGCCATCCCCTTTAATACAAGTCCACACCAATACATGGGCTTGTGGCATCATATATGCTTTAGGTTTTGTAAATTTTCTTTTTGATAAAAACAATGAACCTTATCTGAGTGCTGCTGATCTATGTGAGGGATTTGGTGTTAGCAAGAGTGTAGGTTTTACTAAGTCAAAGGCAGTTCGCAATGCCTTGGGTATGACACAGCTGGACATTAATTGGTGCTTGCCAAGCTTGATGGATAATAACCCAATGGCGTGGATGCTCAGTATCAATAGTTTAGTTGTGGATGTGCGAACAATGCCGCGAGAAATACAAGAATTAGCCTATCAAAAGGGCTTGATTCCATATATACCGGAGAATAATTTGTGATAAGTGCAGTGAAACGCATGAATGTGGCGAAGAGATGCTGCTCCCTGTGGTAAATTCACCAAGGGCAGGGATTTGTGGGTATACAAGATAAATTATCCGATTACTGAAAGGGCACAGGGCAAACCGCACCTTAAAATTTTACCAGATTTTTCCACCCCCTACCCTTGCCCTTATCCTTACCCACAAGTACAAATACAGCTAATTGACAATTATCAATTAGCTATTAACAATTCACAATTACTATTTAATGTTGATAAAGCCAACAAATAATTGACAATTGTTAATTATTTTGATGTGCATGCTTTGTTGTTTTTAATCATACCCTGATATCTGCCACAAGGAGAGCGTGAATATGCTACAAAAAATACTACTGATACTTATTTTACTCACATGTCTTTCATCAAATCTATATGCCACTGACCCAGAGATTTACTATGAGCAGGCACAGATAGCTTTTCAAAAGGAAGAATATGATGGTGCCTATGAATTATTTGAAAAATATCTCACATTTGCTCCAGAGGGCAAGCAATCGGCTGAGGCAGAGTATAATATGGGTGAATGCCTGTATAAACAGAAGAATTATCCAGAGGCATTACGCTCTTATCAGGCAGTAATTGACCTTCATCCAGATTCCTCCTTTGTTTCTAAAGCGTATAATAAATTGGGAAATTGTTACTGGCGTATAGATGCTCGAGAAAAAGCTGCTGAGGCATATCGTCAAACAATAAAAGAATATCCCAATACCGCTGAGGCTGAATATGCTCAGGTCTGCTTGACAGAGATTTTGGGTAATTCGACGACGCAAAAGAAGACTGCTAAGAAGGCAACACCCCCCCTACTCCCCCTTGATAAAGGGAATTATAAAAAGCCTGAAAAAACAGGACAAACGGAAGAACAAAAACTTGGCAATGAACTCAATACCCTTGAAAAGGCTAAGGCATTGTTCAAGGCAAAGGATTATTCAGGAGCAAGAGGCGTATTCCAAGAATTTATGAAGGCATTTCCAAAAAGCAAATACAGTCATTATGCCAGATTAAAGATAGGAGAAACATACTATTATGAGGAAGATTATGGCAAAGCACTTCCTGAATATAAAAAGGTTATCGCTAATTATCCTGATTCCAAATACATAGATTACGCCATGTATTCTGCTGGATGGTGCCATTTTCGATTAAAAGAATATGCTGAATCTCAAAAAATGTTTGAAACCCTTATAAAAAATTACCCTCAAGGTGATTATATGGATCCAACAAAAAAGGTTCTTCCAAAGATAGCTGACTTGATTAAGGAAGAGAAATTATCTGGTTTATTAAATATTGCAAAGGAGAACTGTGAAAAGGGAAACCTTGTAGCAGCTAAGACATCCATGGAACAGATAATGCAGGAATATCCAGATAGTCCATCAGCCAAAGAAGCAGAGCCTCTCTTGGCTGAGATCAATAAAATGTTGGCAGAAACCTCTTCTAAGGTTGCCATCCAACAGGCTGAAGAAAAAAAGGCAGAGGTAGGAGAACGAACAAAGACACAGAAACAGGAAGCAAGAGGCAAAAAGCAGGAGGTAGAACCCCAAACCCCAAACCTCGCAATCTCAGACAGAAAACCATTGAACAAAGAGGTTGCAGTAGAAAAGCCCAAAGAAGAAAAACCTTCCCTCTCTGATGTTACTGCCGCTATTAAACCTGATAAATCTGATGACCTGTATAAAAAAGCCATCCAATACCTTGGAAATGAGGATTATTATCGGGCAATTGAAATATTTCAAAAGATATTATTAGAATATCCAAACAGTAGTTATGCTACACTGGCAAAGAAAGGAATAGATGATGCAAGCAGTTCCCTCAAGTATCGAAGGATAGAAAGACTTTTTGAGATTGCTCAAAGATATTATAACATGGGTGAGTATGAAAAGGCAAAGCAGGGGTTCAAGAGTATTACAGAGGAATATCCAGAAACAAATCAGGCTCAAAAGTCACAAAAGATGATCCAGCAATTGTCAGGGGTAAGCACAGAACAGATTGGCGAGGAATACGCAGCAGCTCAACGATGTTATGAGCAGGGGAATCTGGACAAGGCATTAGAACAATTTAAGAAATTGGTTGCAAAATATCCACAGACAATATATGCTCAGGCAGCAACAGGGACAATAGCGATTATTCAGGAAAAATTAAGCAATAAAAAGGCTAAAGACTTGTATGAAGAAGCAAAATCACTTCAGGAACAGGGCAGCTATATGGAAGCTATCAATGAGTATAGTAAAATATTGGAGGAATATCCAGCAGCATATTGGACACCATATGCCCAGTATGCTAAAGCAGAGACCCTCTATGCTCAACAGAAATATAAAGAGGCTATCAATGCCTGGCAAAAGGTACTGGAGAATTTTTCTGGAAATGATATGTCACCACATGCCCTCTATCATATTGCTGAGTGTTATGAAAAACTCAAGGACTATAAAAATGCCTCTCAATCATACCTGAAACTTCAACAGGTCTATCCGGAAAGTATTTATGCCAAGGGGGCATTAGCTGAGTTGATAAAAAAACAGGCTGCAAGGTTAAAGGCAGAGGCAGAGAAATAATTGACAATTGACCATTATTTGTTGGCTTTATCAACATTAAATGTAACTACTCAGCTATCAAGAGATAACTACGAAAAGCGCAAAAAACGCGAAAAATGAGATCAAGGTGATAAAATCTCCTACATTGCCCCTGATTATCTTGGGCAAAACTACCCTTGCCCTCACAATCTTTTTCCCTATTATCTGCTTCTGCAAGCCATTGACAATGGTTTCTACCTCTGGGAATTCCGGCATTTATTTTCTCTCTTTGACAGGATTAACAGGATGGACAAGATAATCATCTTGTAATCCTGTTATCCTGTCTGATTTTCCTCATCATTTTATTCGTTCCATTGGAACACCACAGCAGCAAGGTACTGCCTTTGGCTCTTCATCAAACTCGATGATATGGCATTCACAATCTGTTCCGCAAGTACATTTATACTGTACTGGCTTTTCCTGTTTTTTAACTCCACATTTACAGCACATATCGTATCACCCCCTTATAAAAATTATTTTGAATCTTATCCATCAGATTAATATCTTCTGTAACAACAATGCTTTAATTTCCATTTTCCTCACCTTTTTTCTCCGGCTTAATCTCACCACTTGCGACTAATCGTTCAAACCGAATATATGTTTCACATTTAGCCAAATATTTACGAACAGCAAATAATCCGGCAATGGCAAGGACACCAAGTATAATCTCGTAAATATTTGTGGTAAGGAGCAACAATTTTCTGGCAATGACGAAGGCTAATATCTCAGGTAGGAGTTCTATCTTTCGTCAAATCATCATTACCGCCATCTCTAACCCTATGACAAGAAGAAAAATATTGCTCATAATTATCTCAAAGGTTGAGTGGAATTCACTCCATGAAGTAATCTGGTGTTGAGCTATCAATCCTATAAACATCACCAGCCCAAAAATAACAATGGATAGGATTATCAGCCCTAAAAACATTTCCAGCCAAAATAATAACTTATTGATAATTTTCATCGCATTTCCTCCTTCTCGCCTTTGTGTGCTCTGTGCTCTCTGCGGTGAACTATTGCCCTGCCTTATTCATCTCCGTAATCATATCCTCTGAATTCCTGTACCCAATCACCTGATGAATAACCTTTCCATCAGAGTTTATAAATAGAATGGTTGGCAGTGATCTTGCCCCATATCTGGCAGGGGTTTGCCTATCTGTATCACAATCTATCTTAACGCAAACAAACCTCTGGGCAAGTTGGATGACATTCTTGTCTGTCCATGTCTCTTTATCCAATTTTTTACACCATCCACACCACTCAGCATAAAAATCAACCATCAATGGACAATTCCTCGCCTTAGCCATCTTCAACCCCTCATCAAAAGAATTAACCCATTGAATATTAGTAACCTCAGCAGGCTTTTCAGGCTTTTGCTGAACTACTACCGCTACAGTCTCTGTGCCCTTAGCTGGAGCAAGGCTTTCATTTGATGGTGCAGGATTCTGGATTTGGGCTTCTGTTTCCTGACTCCTAACTCCTGACTCCTGCTTCCCTTGCACAGGACATTGGCACCCAATAAAACTCATAGCAATCAAACAAATACACAACCGAAACATATCACACCTCCTATCCAATAATGTAAAATCTACAATCCATCTGATTACAATGCGTATTTCTATGACTATGCGTGCATTTTAATTCTGCAGCCGGGATATATTCCATTTTCACCTTCAACACTTCACGAATATATTCTACTGCGGTCTCAAGGGCTACCCATGTACTCCGTTTACAGCATCTTGCTCCTCGATAACTGGCAATAGCAGATAAGGCACGGGAGGTCATCACATTAGCCATTATCCTCTCTGTATCAGATAAAGGAGTAGCCTTTAGAATAACGCTTATGGCTATTCCGCAAGCAATGGCTGCCCCATCTGTACCGTAAAAACCACAATAGCCGGCAGGAATGGTAGCTCCTCGTTTAATTGCCTCCCGGATCTCATCATCACCAACCTTGCCTGTCAAATTCCGATAGCCAGCCATTAGCACACCGGCGATCATAGGATGATGCTCCGGTCCAATCATGTGTATCTTTGGATGGTTCATGATGGTATTAGCCATCTCCAGAGGGTTGGTAGATTTTGAGGTCAGACAAAATTGAGTGATTATTTCCAATGAATCCTTCCCATGACACCCCTCGCAAACATAATGTCCGCTCAGACAGATAAAGTATCCCTCTTCTTCCTTACCACAATATGTGCAGACAGCAGGGATTGGTAAGGTTAAATACTTAAGCCCCTGACCACAAACCATACAATCCTGTGTTTTCTTTTCTGTCATATATTCCTCCCTATAAACTTAATGCCTTCTTTGGACAATCTAATACGCAAAGCCCACACTTCAAACAATCACCATCAGTTACAACCCCATTCTCCTTAAACTTAAATGGTGCAACCTGAATTGGACATATTTCATAACAGGATTTACATTCTGGGCAACGATTAGCATCTATCCTCAATGGATATCTTTTTCTGCCCACCCAGTTTGCCATTGAACCAATAGGACAAAGATAACACCATGTTCGCTGGTGAAAGATTAAAGCCAGAATAAGCCCTATGATGGTAGTAACCGTGAGGAGTATTATAAAAAACATGCCAATCTTATATGGATCTGGCCAATGGTTAATAATCTGGATGGTCATCATTGCCATAAGAAAGGAAAGCACACCTATTCTTAAAGGCAACCCCTTGAAAAATTGAGGAATTTCTCTGCTGGGACTTATAGGCTTGAGTAGAACATCACAGAAACTTCCTCTTGGACAAAACCAGTCGCACCATTTCCGTCCCTTTACCAAACCTATCCCTATCCCAAGTAGCATACAGAAAGGAATAAAGTAACCCAAAAGGGGATATCGCCAGCCTCCAATAAGAACGATGAGAAAAGCAATAGTCATAACAAATTGCCTAATCCTTCTTTTCTTCACAAAAGTTTCATATGTTTCTGTCATCTCACACCTCCTTAAATTTCATGCAACTTCTTGGATAATTTTTCTGTCTGTGCCAATTTCTCCAGAAGTATCTCGCGAATAATATCAAACGCCTGAATAATTTTGGGATTAACCAGAGAATAGTAAATAGTTGTTCCTTCTCTTCGTGTATTCACCATACCTTTTTCACGCATGATAGTCAAATGTTGGGAAAGATTTGACTGCGGGATGTCAGCCAAATCAGCTAATTCATTCACAGACAACTCCTTATCCTTGAGAAGATTCAATATCTCTAACCGCTTGGGTGAGGTAAACACCTGACACATCCGAGCATGAAGTTCGTAAAGCTTTTGTTCCACCAGCGACCTCCTTAATTGTTATATTATAATATTAGCATATAATGATGAATTTGTCAAGTGTTTTTTTGCAAAATATTGGTGCAATCAAATCTCATATCGGAATTCCATGCAAGTTGCAAATTTTCCTTGACAGAGTGCCTATTTTATGCTATGCTTTCCGTGAGTATTTAGAATAGCCCACATAGCTCAGTTGGTAGAGCACATCCTTGGTAAGGATGAGGTCAGCAGTTCGATCCTGCTTGTGGGCTCCATCTGTCATTCCGAACTTACTGTGAGGAATCTTTATCGTGATGCAAAAAGAAAATTCTGTTTGGTCTATTATATTAAAGGTTTTGCTACTGTGCATATTTTTGACCATTACTGTGGCAAGCATCACGGTATTTATCCTTTTATGTCCATCTTCAAAGGATGTTATTAAGGTGCCTGATTTAATGGGTAATGACAGGGTTTCAGCCATTGGGATATTGAGCAAAAAGCGGCTTGGGATAAAAGAGGTCTATAAACCACATGATACCCTTCCAAAGGATTATGTTATTGCTCAAAACCCTTTGCCTGGCACTGAGGTAAAACCAAAGAGAAAGATAGAGATAACCCTGAGCTCTGGCCGAAATATGATAGTTGCCCCAAGTCTTTGTGAGCTTTCCCTTTCAGAGGTTAAAGAAAATCTTTGTCGCATAGAGTCTGAAAATTATTGCGGGTTGCAGGTAAAATCTATTTCTTATGCCAATTCTTCCACCATTCCACCAAATTACATCGTTTCTCAGATACCAATACCCGGAACAAGAGTACCAACGAATACAGGTGTAAGCTTAATTGTCAGCAGTGGACCCAATTCTCCAACCTTTTATATGCCTGACCTTATAAACACCCCTGTTACTGAAGCCAAAAAGCTATTGGATGAAATGGGATTAAACTTAGAAATAAAGGAAGAAGCCGCTGAGACTGTGGAACAAAATATGGTTATTAATCAATCTCCTTTTGCCGGTAAAAAAGTGACAAGGGGTGGAACAGTTACCCTTACTATTTCAGCATATCTTTCTGAGGGAAGTGCATTGCCACAGGAAGGGGAATAAAAGTAGGGGCGAACCTATGTGTTCGCCCGAAAGAAGGCACAAGGAAGAAAGGGAAAACAAATACCATGATAAAAATTGCCCCATCGTTATTATCCGCAAACTTTTCATGTCTGGCGGAAGAAATAAAACGCATCGAACAAACAGCTGATATGCTCCATCTTGATGTAATGGATGGACACTTTGTCAATAATATTACCTTTGGTCCGGTAGTTGTTTCAGCCATACGAAGTAAATCCAAACTGCTATTTGATGTCCACCTGATGATCACCAATCCAGCCCAAATTATCCCTGCGTTTATCAAGGCAGGTGCAGATATTATTACCATCCATGCTGAATGCCGGGATGAATTATTGCCAACCATACGGATGATTAAGGATGCTGGTGTAAAGGCTGGTGTGTCCATTAATCCGCCAACTCCATTGGAAATTATTATTCCCCTGCTTGGAGAAATTGATCTGTTGCTGATAATGAGTGTTAATCCGGGGTGGAGCGGACAGGGGTTTATTTCGGAGGTTTTGCCAAAGATTAGAGAGGCTAAGGGGTTGATAGAAAGAGATAACCTTTCCGTAGAGATTGAGGTTGATGGTGGGATAAATATTGTTACCGGAAAACAAGCGGTTGAGGCAGGGGCAGAGATTCTGGTTGCTGGCTCGTTTGTTTTTAATAGTTCTGATCCATGTAATACCATAGAGATATTGAAGAATCTGTAAGAGGTGGAAAATGCTAAAAATTGGTATTCTTGGCATTACCGGATATGCTGGAGCTGAGTTGATTCAAATATTGTTAAAACATCCAGAGGTACAGATTACAGAGATGGCTGCCCGTCTGGATAAGCCTACCCCTATCTCAAACATATTTGGTCAGTTTAAGAAAAGGTTTGATATGGAATGTCAGGTGTTCAAGGATGCACAATCATTTGGTATGACCTGTGATTTGATATTCCTTGCTTTGCCACATAAGACCTCTATGAGTCTGGTGCCGGAATTCTTGAAGGCAGGGAAACGGGTGGTTGACCTTTCTGCGGACTTCAGGTTGAGGGATGCAGGGGTCTATTCCCAGTGGTATCATGAAGAGCATACAGCACCATCTCTCTTGTCCGAAGCAGTGTACGGACTGCCGGAGTTATATCAAGACAGGATCAAGAATGCCAGATTAATAGCCAATCCAGGGTGTTATCCTACTACAGTTATCCTTGGCTGTGCCCCATTGATTAAACAGAAAATAGTGAAATTAGAGATTATCGTTGATTCAAAGTCAGGGATTAGCGGTGCCGGTAAAACGCCCTCCCCAACCACACATTTTGTCAATCGATACGAAAACTTTACTGCTTATAATATTGGTGTCCATCGACATATTCCGGAGATGGAGCAAGAGCTATCCATGCTTGCTGGTTCTGAGGTAAGGGTAATATTCAGCCCACATTTGCTTCCTATTAATCGGGGTATGTTGAGTACTATGTATCTTACTCTGGAAAAAGAGATAACTCAAGATGACTTATCCTCTCTGTATCAAGGATTTTATCAAGATGAGCCGTTTATCCGCATTCTGGACAAGATACCTCAGACAGCTGATGTTCGGGAAACCAATTATTGTGACATTTGGGTAAATCTTGATAAGCGAACTAATAAGGTTATTATTGTTTCTGCAATTGACAATTTGACCAAAGGGGCATCTGGGCAGGCTGTGCAGAATATGAATATTATGTATGGATGGGATGAAACGATAGGGCTTGTGTAGGAACAGACTGTAACCGTTCACGCCACTAAGACACTAAGACACAAATAAGAATTAAGACAATTTGAATGGTATCAGCAGTAGAAAAGAAGGAGACAGCTTACATAACTTTAGGAAATTTAATTGACTACAAGAAATAAAATCCGAAGCCCTGCGCAAAAGCATCCTCAAGCATGCTTTTGAAGGCATGCTGACTGAGCAGTGGCGAAAAGAGCATCTGGACTTATACTCAAGTGGGACATAAATTGCGTTTTTCGCTGGTCTTAATCAACGATAGCTGTGTTGTTCAGGTTCGCAATAGTACACTATTGCTCACCTTCACGCCTTGCTCTCCTTGATTAATCCTCACCGAAAAAATCGCAATTTATGCCCCACTTGAGTATAATATCCGGCGAGAATTCAGCCCGAAGCATTGCTTAAGACGATTAAAGCCGAGAAAGAGACTTTGCAGAATAAGCCGAAAGGAAAAAATAAGAGGTGATTGAATGAAGATTATAAAATTGTTTGATAGTCAGTTTAGCGAAGTTGTTCAGTTAATTAAAAAAGCCCATTTTAATGCGTTGCGAAGCGTTAATCAAGAATTGATCGAGCTTTACTGGCAAATTGGAAGATATATCAGCATAAGAGTCGAAAGCGAAGAATGGGGCAAGGGAGTCGTGACTCAGCTGGCTGTGCATCTACAGGAAAACATTCCTGATTCAACAGGTTATTCTTCGCAAAATCTATGGCGTATGAAGCAGTTTTATGAGGCATACCGCGAATATCCAAAACTCTCAACACTGTTGAGAGAATTAAGCTGGTCCAGCCACCTGCATATTATTTCCAAAACAAAAACTATTGAAGAAAAAGAATTTTATCTTCGGCTTACCGTACAGGAAAAATATTCCGTCCGTGAACTTGAGCGCCAGATTGACAGCGGTTTATTTGAACGCGTTGTGCTTTCCATGGAAAAAGTGCCTACATCGCTGACACAAAAGCATCCCAATGCTCCGGAAGTATTCAAGGATGTTTATATTCTTGATTTCCTTAATCTGTCTGAAGCCCACAGCGAAAATGATTTGAGCAAAGGTATTGTCTCTAACCTGAAAAATTTTATTCTGGAATTCGGCAAAGACTTTGCTTTTGTCGGGCAGGAATATCGGATCCAGGTCGGTAAAAACGATTATTTTATCGATCTCTTATTTTTCCATCGCGGACTGCGATGTCTCGTAATGTTTGAGTTAAAAATAGACGATTTCAAGCCAGAGTATCTGGGAAAGTTGAATTTTTACCTTGAGGCACTGAATAGAGATATCCGAAAGCCTGATGAAAATCCTAGTGTGGGCATAATCCTCTGTAAATCAAAGGACGATGAAGTGGTGGAATACGCTTTGAGTCGCAATCTTTCCCCTGCAATGATAGCTGAGTATAAGATAAAGCTAATTCCCAAAAAGGTGTTGCAGGAAAAACTGCATGAATATTATCTGCTTGGCGAGTCGTCAGCAATGAAGGAGCGGTAAAGTGACTGAGGCATTAGTTAGATCGCAAAATATTAAACAATTACGAGGAGAATACCAGCATGTGCCAAAAATACGACTTCATTCCATTTGTCAAGATGTGTGCCAGTGGCAATGATTTCATAGTCATAAACAATATGGAGCAGTGCATTCATATTGACTCACTCTTGGTAAGAAAATGGTGTGATAGAAAAAGGGGAATAGGTGCGGACGGGGTTCTTGTGCTGGAATCATCAAGCCATGCCCTATTCAAAATGAGGATTATAAATGCAGATGGTTCAGAGGCAGAGATGTGCGGTAATGGGGCAAGATGTATCGCTTCGTATGCCTATTTGAAGGGCATTGCTGCAAGGGTGATGAGATTTGAAACACTGGCAGGGATGATTAATGCGGAGGTAGCCGATGAACAGATAAAGATACAACTTACCCAGCCAACTGATATTCGGTTAAATATGAAGATTGATGATTATCCGTCCATTCATCATATCAACACCGGTGTTCCTCATACCGTGCTTTTGGTAGATAATGTAGATGCCATAGATGTCGTTAGTCTTGGCCGAAAACTTCGCTATCACCCCGCATTTCAGCCAGCAGGAACAAATGTTAATTTTGTTGAGATAGTAGACAATTCCCACATCAAGGTGCGGACATATGAACGCGGTGTTGAGGATGAGACACTGGCTTGTGGCACAGGTTCTTCTGCCTCTGCCTGTATCTGTTTAATTCTGGGAATGGTCTCATCACCGGTAAGGGTAACTACTAAGGGTGGCGAGGTTTTAATCATTTACCTTGAACAGGATGAGGGTAATATAACCTCCCTCTTCTTAAAGGGAGAGGCACAAGTCATATTTGAAGGAGGAATATCATAATGAATATCCAAGAATCCCGCATCTTATTTGAAAAAGCAAAGGAATACATCCCTGGCGGGGTCAATAGCCCTGTTCGTGCCTTTAAGTCTGTGGGTGGGACACCTCGATTTATCAACAAGGGCAATGGTTCAAAGATATTCGATGTAGATGGAAATTCGTATATTGATTATATATGTTCATGGGGTGCAATTATTCTTGGTCATGCAGAGATTAGTGTAATTAGTGCTGTCAGGGATGCGATGGAAAATGGCACAAGTTTTGGGGCAGCAACACCATTAGAGGTAGAACTGGCTGAAACCATTGTGGATGCTGTTCCCGGCATAGAGCAGGTACGATTGGTTAGCTCTGGTACAGAGGCAGTCATGAGTGCCATCAGGCTGGCAAGGGGCTATACTAATAGAAATCGAATAATCAAGTTTGAAGGATGTTATCATGGACATGCAGATAGTATGTTAATTAAGGCTGGTTCTGGAGCGGCTACATTTGGCATACCAGATAGCCTGGGCATACCAGCAGATATAGCGAAATACACAACAGTTGTTCCATATAATGACCTTGAGGCTGTAAAACAAGTAATGGATACGGATGTTGCGGCTATAATTGTTGAGCCTGTTTGCGGAAATATGGGCGTGGTTCTGCCTCAAGAAGGGTTTCTGGAGGGGCTTCGTGAGATAACCACAGAGTATGGTAGCCTGCTTATCTTTGACGAGGTTATCACAGGATTCAGGCTTTCCTATGGTGGGGCACAACAAGTTTATGGTATTACACCGGATATTACCTGTCTGGGAAAGATAATTGGTGGCGGTTTTCCAATAGGAGCATATGGTGGCAAAAGAGAAATTATGGAATGTATCTCTCCAATTGGCGGGGTATATCAGGCAGGAACGCTTTCTGGCAACCCTGTTGCTGTTCAGGCAGGATTAATTACCTTGAAAATGTTAAGCATAATAGGGGTATATGAGTTTTTAGATAAACACACCACGAAACTAGTGGATGGAATACAAAAAGCAGCAAAGAAGGCAGGGGTTACTATTACCATTAATCGTATGGCCTCCATGTTCTCTGTGTTTTTTACTGAGACAAGCGTTACAAACTATTCCACGGCAATGACATCTGATAGTGAAAAATATGCTGCATTTTTTAATTCTCTGCTGAATGACGGTATCTATTTGCCACCGTCCAGACTGGAGGCATGGTTTGTGGGTTTGGCACATACGGCTGAGGATATTGAACAAACTATAGAAACGGTGGAAAGGGCATTTAGTAGATTAAAATAAGATGAGAAAATCGCTAAAATATGATAAGTGAATTAATATGGAAAAGGACGGCTAATCAAATGTTTGAACAAACCTTTAAGAATATTGACGATATTTTACACAAGGATGCTGGGTGCAGCAGCGAGCTGGATTATGTGGAGCAGACCTCATAGATTCTCTTCCTGAAATATTTGGATGATCTCGAGAAGGATAAGAAAACTGCGGCAAAGCTGTCGGGCAAAGCCCATGCGGGTATTATTAGTCCGGAATATCGCTGGGAAGTTTGGGCTGTTCCCAAGGGTAAAGACGGCAAGCTTGACCACCACAAAGCCCTCGGTGGCGATGACTTGAAAGATTTTGTTGACCATAAATTGTTTCCCTATCTGAAAAAGTTTAAAACCAATGCCGAAAGCGCCGACACCATTGAGTATAAGATTGGTGAGATTTTTAACGAGCTTAAAAACAAAATCCAAAGTGGTTATAATCTACGCGAGATCGTTAATTTAATAGACGAACTGCGTTTCCGTTCCCATGCCGAAAAACATGAAATGTCGCATTTGTATGAAGATAAGATCAAGAACATGGGAAACGCGGGCAGAAACGGCGGCGAATACTACACACCCCGGCCGCTTATCAAGACTATCGTGAAAGTGGTTGCACCTGAAATCGGAAACAAAATTTATGACGGTGCAGTAGGTTCGGCAGGATTCTTGTGTGAAGCCTTTGAGTATCTTAAAACCAGCAAGAATTTGACCACTAAAGATGCTGATACCTTACAGAAGAAAACCTTTTATGGTAAAGAAAAGAAATCGCTCGCTTATATTATTGGCACGATGAATATGATTTTGCATGGTATTGAAGCACCCAATATTGTGCATACTAATACGCTGGCTGAGAACCTCGCTGACATTCAAGAAAAAGATCGCTATGACATTGTTCTCGCCAATCCGCCATTTGGCGGTAAGGAACGCGCCGAGGTACAGCAAAACTTCCCCATTAAAACCGGCGAGACCGCATTTCTATTTCTCCAGCATTTTATTAAAATTCTGAAGGCTGGCGGTCGGGCAGGGGTGGTTATCAAAAATACCTTTTTGTCCAATACCGATAATGCATCAGTAAGTTTACGCAAGCTGCTTTTGGAAAACTGTAGTCTGCATACGGTGCTTGATTTGCCCGGAGGCACATTTACCGGAGCAGGTGTTAAAACCGTAGTGTTATTTTTTGAAAAAGGCATGCCGACGCACAAGGTTTGGTTCTATCAGCTTAGTCTTGATCGGAACCTCGGCAAGACCAATCCGTTGAATGAAAACGATATAGCTGATTTTGTAAAACTCCAAAAGACTAAAGCTGATTCGGAAAACTCGTGGTCGGTTGATATCGCTGATGTGGATAAGGCAACTTTTGATTTATCAGTCAAGAATCCGCATAAAAAGGATGAAACAACACTGCGTGAACCGGGAAAAATTCTGGATGAGATGAAAACGCTGGATGAAGAAATAACGATAATCATTAAAAAATCAAGAAGATATTGTGAAAAATACTTTAGCTGTTTTTGAAAATTTCAAAATTCGGCGGCATTATGATGAAAAAACTGAAACATGGTTTTTTTCAATAGTGGATATTATAGCTGCTTTAACGGGACAATATGAACATAAGAAAGCCCAGAGTTATTGGACGACATTGAAAAACCGGTTAAAAGAAGAAGGAAGTGAGGTCGTCACAAAATGTGACCAACTGAAATTGGAAGCGGCAGATGGTAAAAAATATCTTACCGATGTCGCGACGGAAAATTATTTGCCATTCCAAAAATCTCAGAAAAAATTGAGTGGCGGGAAACAATGAAAACAATTCGATAACTGGTATGAAGGAGGATCAAGATATGCAAGACATTCGGTGGAAACAGCGATTCAATAACTACCTCAAGGCATTTCAGACGCTTGTTGAGGCGGTAGAATTGGCGCGTTCGCGTGAATTATCCGAGCTCGAACAACAGGGATTGATTCAGAGTTTCGAGTTCACTCATGAATTGGCATAGAAAGTATTGAAGGATTATTTAGAGGATAAAGGGATTACAGGTTTAATTGGCTCCAAAGACACGACGCGTGCATCATTTAAGAATGGTCTTATTACGCATGGTGAGGACTGGATGAAAATGATAGAAGCTCGCAATAAAACCTCTCATACCTATGACCATAATATTGCTCGGGAAGTTGTTGAGGATATTTTGGAACGGTTTTATCCTGCTTTTGAAAGTATGGCGAAAAAATTCACTGCAATTAATGATCAGGAAGATAAAAACTTATGAAATATGGATTAACTAAAACAACGATTGAAAAAATCTATGCTGTTTTTGCGTGTTTCCCAGAGATTGAAAAGGCGATTTTATATGGATCTCGTGCCAAGGGTAACTTCAAGACTGGCTCAGACATTGATTTGACGCTCTGCGGCGAGATGTTAACGGCTGACCTGCTTTCAACGATAGCGTCAGAATTAGATGATCTGCTGCTGCCCTATACCATTGATATATCGGTTTTTGATGATCTAAATCACGCAAAACTACGGGAGCATATCGAGCGAAACGACTTGGACGAACTAAAAAAATCATTGCTTAAAAAAGCATTTGCAGGAGAATTGTAACTATGCGCGAATCAGAGATAAAAACACTCATTAGCCAAGGTGAAGGGCTGCGGATTGAATTCAAGCAGTGTAAAACGGCTCTCAGTAAAGAGGTATATGAAACGGTGTGTGCGTTTTTAAATCGTTTAGGAGGCGAACTCCTACTGGGTATTAGCGATGACGGCGAGGTTGTCGGTATTGATCCTGAATATATCGATCAGGTCAAAAAAGATTTTACCGCATCCATCAATAATCCTCAGAAAATCAGCCCGGCATTTTATCTTACCATGGACGAGATTGTCATTAATGGTAAAGCTATTCTCTATATTTATGTTCCAGAAAGCTCACAGGTGCACCGTTACAACGGAAAAATATTTGATCGTAACGAAGACGGTGATTTTAATATTACGGAAAACAATAACCTCGTATCCGCACTTTTTTTGAGAAAGCAAGCAACCTATTCGGAAAACACAATTTATCCGTATGCCGAACTTACGGATTTGCGCGCGGATATTATAGCACGGGTCAGAAAACAGGCTGCACTTCAGCGGGAAGATCACCCTTGGGGGGCAATGAGCGATTTTGACCTTTTGAAAAGCGTTCAACTGTATAAGAAAGATTTCCAGACAGGAAAGGACGGCTATACGCTCGCAGGAATACTTCTCTTTGGAAAGGATGAGACTATTCTTTCGGTTGCGCCACATTTCAGAATCGATGCTATTTTGAGGCGAGAGAATGTGGACAGGTATGATGACCGTGATGATATTCGCACTAATCTCATCGAGAGTTACGACCGTTTGCTGAGTTTTGGGGAAAAGCACTTAAACGATCCATTTTATCTGGAAAACGACCAGCGTATCAGTCTGCGTGGGAAAATTTTACGCGAAGTTATCAGTAACCTGCTTATTCACCGTGAATATACAAATGCCTTCCCCGCTAAATTCATTATAGAAAAAGAAAAGATACAGACCGAAAACGGAAACAAGCCTCACGGGTTTGGACTGATCAACCCTGAGCACCTTACGCCTTTTCCTAAGAATCCTTCTATTGCCCGTGTCTTTAAGGAAATCGGCAAAGCCGATGAACTCGGATCCGGCACACGAAATCTTTTTAAGTATTGCCGGGCTTACTGTGGAAACGATCCGCAACTCCTGGAAGAGGATATTTTTAGATTTGTTTTACCGCTTACCCCGCAAGCTACCCCGCAAGCTACCCCGCAAGCTACCCAGCAAGCTACCCCGCAAGCTACCCCGCAAGCTGAGGAGCAGACAAAAATAATACTTGAGTTTTGCAAAACGCCTAAGGATAGGGGAGAAATTCAGAAATTATTAGGCTTAACAGATAGGGAATATTTTCGTTCAGAGGTATTAAAACCACTTCTTGAGCAGGGACTGCTTTATCCAACGGTACCGGATAAACTTACAAGTCCAAAACAGAGATATTATTCCGTGAAGCCAGAGGACGCAAAAAAATGAACGAAGCCGAAACCAGAGCAGAATATATTGACCAGAAGCTAAAAGCCAGCGGTTGGGGTGTCGTTGAAGGCACAAAAGTTTTGCGGGAATATAAAATTACTGCCGGTAAGATTCAAACTGGTGGTGGTCGCGCCAAATCGTTAATCGCTGACTATGTGCTGGTATATCATAGTCGTAAACTTGCTATCTTGATGAGGAGAAATTGCCAAACCTTCTGACTCTGAAATATCAGACCATTTACGATGCAGGAGAAATATTGGGCAGGGTCGATAATATCCGTGCCACCTTTATCGATTTTCAGAAGTATTTGTATGAGGAAATCGCAAGTTGTGGGATTTCAGGGTCAAACTTTGATTATGGAATACAGAACATTTTATGCACCAATCACGCCAAGTGAGGATTTTCTGCTCAACAATGTGCTGGATTCCTGCCGGAGTTTACCCTCGTGAAGCTTGTCCTCACGAAAGTGGGGAACCGGGGCAGGAATGACGATTCCCTTAACCGTTCACTGGAGCACGAAGATTGTCCTTCTTGCGGCTATCATTTAGAGGGTGTGAACGGTTACTAAAAAACAACAATCGGAGGCTACAAAATGGGACTTATTGATACACATGCTCATCTGGATGATAACAGCTTTGATCTTGACCGGGAACAGGTGATACAGGATGCTATGCAGGCTGGACTTTGTGCAATTATTAATGTGGGCACAAATTTAGTCTCCAGCAAAGAGTCAATTGAACTATCTGAAGCTTATAAAAATATTTGGGCTGCTGTAGGATTACATCCGCATGATGCCTCTACATTAAACGAGGATAACTGGAAAGAATTTGTCAATCTATCCAAACACAAAAAGGTAGTGGCTATCGGTGAGATTGGTCTGGATTACTATCGGATGCTATCCACAAAGGATATTCAGCAGATGGTTTTTCGACAATTTATTGGATTGGCAAAGGAAATGAGCCTGCCTATAATTGTTCACAGTCGAGAGGCACATGAAGATACCTTGCAAATATTGATGGAAGAACAACCAAAAAAAGGGGTATTCCATGCCTTTTCCGGGGATATCGATGTATTAAGAGCAGGATTGGACATCGGACTTTACATCTCTATCACTGGAACAATTACCTTTAAGAAATCAAATATTGCTCCATTGATAAATTTTATTCCCTTAAACCGACTCTTGCTGGAAACAGATTGTCCCTATCTAACGCCTGACCCTTATCGCGGCAAGAGAAATCAACCTGCTTATGTCCAGTTCGTGGCTAAAAAGGTGGCAGAGATTCTGGGGTTGAGCGTGGAAAAGGTGATAGAGATAAATAGGGTCAATGCCTGTCAATTGTTTGGTTTGGGGAATAGCACGCGGATGACACAGATTTAACAGATTCTCGCAAATTCTTTTGATTTTAATTTCACCTGCTGAAATATTTTCCTTGACTTAAATGTGCAAAATAAGGTATAATAACAATAGTTTTGCAGGATTGACAGGAAAATGTTTGGCTGTTGAATATTCCCTTAAGTAATAAAAATTTCCAATTGGCAATTAAAATCACCAATCATAAAATTGCAATCATTGCAACGAGTTACAAGTAGAGTAATGAAAAGGAGAGAATGACTCATGGCTATATTTTCCAAAGAAAGATGCAGGTTTAGGATGATAATTCCTGCATATCCAGCTTTTAACATCTATTCCCATGTAGCAAAAAACACTACTGCACTGGGTCCGGTGACTGTGGCTACGAGTGTTAAAGAAATGGTTGGATGGGATGTAGAGGTTATTGATGAAAATAACTATCGGCGATATGGTCCCAAAAATAGTGAAGGTATGCCTGACCATGAATACCTTCAGCAATTAAGACCAGCGGATGTAGTCGCATTTTATGGCGGGCTCTCAAGCACTATACCCAGACTTTATGAAGTGGTAAAATTATACAAGGGTTGGGGTATCCCTACAATTGTTGGAGGACACCACTTTGTGGGTAAAAACATAGCTGAGGGCTTAAATAATAGCATAGATTATTTAATTCTTGGTGAGGGTGAGGAGTCTATCAAGGAATTGTTAACTTGTATAAAGGCTCAAATTGAACCAAACGAGGTTAAAGGAGTTGCCTATCTTAAGGATGAAAAGGTTGTTTGTACCCCTTCCAGGGAGCCAATTACAGATTTTGAGAAGTTTCCAATTCCTGATTTTTCTCTGGTGCGATACGCCAAAATCAATAATTATCCAATAAGCAGGATTCGGGGTTGTGGGTCAGATTGTGAATTTTGTATGGTTAAGGGTAAGCCTCGATTTGCCTCTGCAGAGCGATTAGTAGAACAGATAAGCTATCTTACAGAGACACTAAAGGCAAAAGAATTTTTTGTAGTGGATGACCTTTTTGGACAGGATAGAAAGGAAAGCATTCGATGCTGTAATATGCTACGGGATTATCAGCAGAAGATACGAAAAAGATTAGCGATAACCGTTCAAATACGATTAGATCGATCCAAAGATCCTGAACTTCTTCAAGCAATGCGAGAGGCAGGGATCAATACCGTAGCAATTGGTTTTGAGTCCCCTATTGCAGAAGAGCTAAAGGCTATGAACAAATGCATTAAACCAGAAGATATGATAAAAATGACCCATGTATTTCATAAGTTTGGTTTTCTTATTCATGGGATGTTTATCTTTGGTTACCCGGTGCCAGAGGGTGTTAACTTTAAGATGTCCACCAATGAGCGGGTAAAACGATTCAGAACATTTATAAAAAAGGCAAAAATAGATACTATTCAGGTTCTTTTGACTACACCTTTACCAGAAACAGAGTTGACAAAAAGGCTTGTTGCCCAGGGAAGGGTATATCCCTTAGAGGAGATTGGTTGGGAATATTATGATGGAAACTTCCCCTTGTTTACGCCTGATGAACCTATGAGTTCAGAAGAGATGCAATTGGGTGCAAGAAAGATTATGGGTAAGTTTTATCGGTTCAGGAATATGTTTATGGTTGGGTTAACAATTTTATCCTTTCCATATCTGCTGTTTTGTTTGCACGATATTAAAAATAGATGGAGGGGCTGGTATCGAGGATGGCGAAACAATGTTATTCGTTTCTTTGGCTGGGCAGTTATGAGAGAATGGAAATCTAAGTTTAATAAGGATAAATTTACGGAAAAGTTGGAAAAGGTAAAAAAGGGGCGACTTGGGTAACGGAGACGCAGAGAATACATAAGTTGATAGGTTGATGAGTTGAAGGAACACAAATTTATAAACATTTCCTATCAACTTATCAACCTATCAACTATTCCACATTTGTTCCATGCCCTATCTTGCCAACATATTCTGAGCCATAGCCTCTAATTTTTCCACCCTTTTTTCCATAGGTGGGTGTGTAGAAAACAGGGAAAGAATTCCACCACCTGTCAGAGGACTGACAATGAACATATGGGCAGTAGATGGATTAGCCTCCATTGGAACCCTTTGTGTGCCAATATGGAGTTTTTTCAGGGCATTAGCTAAGGACTGAGGATGACCGCATATTTGAGCACCAGCAGCATCTGCCTCATACTCCCTTGCTCTGGAAATAGCCATCTGAATCAACATGGCAGCAATAGGGGCAACAATGCTCATAACAATAAATACTATTGGACTGCCACCTTCTCTGTCATTACTGCGTCCCCCGCCCAATATAGCTCCCCATCTTGCCATGCTGGCTAACATAGATATTGCCCCAGCAATTATCGCTACAATAGAGCTAATAAGAATATCTCTATTTTTTACATGAGCCAACTCATGAGCCAGAACCCCTTCTAATTCATCATTGTTTAACAGGTTAAGGATTCCCTCTGTTACAGCTACAGCCGCATGTTGCGGGTTGCGACCTGTGGCAAAGGCATTTGGGGCATGTTCTGGAATAATATATACCTTAGGCATAGGCATGTTTGTTTGTTGGGTGAGTTTTGTAACTATTTGATAAAGTTTAGGTGCATCTGCATAGTTTACCTCTTTGGCTCTATACATGGCTAAAACTATCTTATCTGAAAACCAATAGCTAACAAAGTTCATGACAATTGCCATGCCAAGGGCAATAACCATTCCTCCATTTCCACCAAGTGTGTTGCCTACAAAAATTAACAAAAGCGTTAATCCTGTAAGCAGAAAGGTTGTCTTAAATATATTCATCCTTCATTTCCTCCTTAAATATCATCAAATTTACACTTTGCACTAATTAATCAACAATTTATTGTCAATAGCAAAAAAACACTTGACTTTTCCGTCAATTATTGCTAATATATTCAAATCATGCCGGGATGGTGTAATTGGTAGACATGTACGCTTGAGGGGCGTATGGGGTAACCCGTGCGGGTTCGAGTCCCGCTCCCGGCACCAGTAATTGTTGATTATAGCTTGGAAATATTCGACACACGAGGTATGGAAGATAACATACCTCTGCCTTACCAACGGATTACATCTCGCCGTAGGGGCAGGTATTACACCTGCTCTCTTAGCGTCCACCTTTCCCAAGAAGAAACAGAGAATGTGCAACCCTCCAATCATTTATTGTTGAACCCTATCCCTTAATCTTAGGGGCACGATTTCCATGCCCCTACAAACTATTTATTTCGTCTCTGAAATTTTGTTCGTTTTAAGAGTTTTTTATACTTATGCTTGCGAATTTTTTTTCTTCTTTTCTTAATAACGCTGCCCAATTTTATACCTCCTTACAATCTCCATACGCATGCTTAGAGCATGGCAACAAGTATAAAACATTATCACTATTTTGTCAAGAAGTTTATTGATGTTAAGGATAAATATCTGAGTAGTTACGAACATTTATCAAAATGGAGCATATCAAATGATTGAGCCAAAGGGTAATATAGTAGAAATATTTAAGAGCATACAAGGGGAAGGGTTATGGATAGGGGAAGGACAGATATTTTTGAGGCTTGCCGGATGTAATCTTTCTTGTAAAAATTGTGATACAAATTATGCCCTTGAAATTCCACAAAAATACAAGATAGAGGATAATGACTATCGGAATAATCCTGTAACTTTAACCGAAACCATAGAAACGATAAAGAGTTATGGCTTGTTTTCAACCACTGTTTCTGTTACTGGTGGAGAACCTCTCCTGCAGATTGACTACTTAAAAATGCTTCTTCCCATCTTGAAAAGTGAGGGGTGCAAGATATATATAGAAACAAATGCTACCCTGCCAGAACAGTTGGCATTGATACTTCCATGGATTGATATTGTGTCTGCGGATATTAAACTGCCGAGCTTTACCGGAGAGGAAGATATTCCAAAAGAACATCGAGAATTCTTAAGGATAGCAAAGGAAAAAGATCTATTTGTTAAGGTAGTGGTTACAGATGAGACAATTATGAATGAAATATCCATAGCAGTTGACATTGTAATGGGCGTAGATAGAAATATTCCTCTGGTTATTCAACCAGCTATGAAGAACGGAAAACTTATGGAAAATCAGGAAAGACTTTTTGGGTTCCATGATTATGCTGCAAAAAGACTGACCACCGTCAGGTTAATCCCTCAGATTCATAAACTCATAGGATGGAAATAGATAATGTTGTATATCCGCAGGATTTTTCAGGCTATAATCTTCATCATCTTTATTGCATTGATTTGCTACATCACCTATCCTCTGTCTCTGGGAGGATTAGTGACAATATTTCCACAATTTTCTCCCTTTCTTCTCTTAACCGGTGCTTTTTTTGTTCACGGGATTATCTTAATTGGGCTGACACTACTTTTTGGACGGGTATTTTGTGGCTGGGTATGTCCATTGGGCTGTATGCTTGAGTACACCAACCTCCTGTTTCCAAGGCATTTAGTCTGTATATCGACAGGACTGCAGTATTATCTACTTATCGGGCTTGTTCTTTGTTTCCCATTTTTATGGCACATAGAACCACTTTGCCTGATGCAAAGGCTTTTCTGTTTTATCCTGACCCCATGGAGATACACCCCATATCTTATTATTACCATTGTTACGGTCATGATCATTTTATTCTTCCGCAGGGCATGGTGCCAATCGCTCTGCCCCCTCGGCGGACTCTTGTCTTTGTTTTCCAGATACAAAAGGATCCAGCGGCAAGTATCATCTGCCTGTACCCAATGTGGAAGATGTCAACAAGTGTGCTGGATAAATCTTAAGCAGGATAATTGTTTGCTTTGTTTCAGGTGTCAACATAATTGTCCTCAAGGTGCTATTTGCTTTCATTTGAAAATGCAGAGGCACAAAGGCACAAAGGTGGAGAAAATAGATGTAACTCGTAGGGGGGTAATAATTGCTATAGTTTCTGGAATTGTTTCAAACTTAGTGATTCGATTAATTCCCCATAATCAGGACAAATACCTCATCCGTCCGCCCGGGGCATTACCAGAGGATAGATTCACATCTGCTTGCATCCGCTGCGGGGCATGTACAAAGGTATGTCCCAGCCATGGGCTTGTCCCTGATTTTTTTGGCTCAGGCTTGATTGGTCTTGGCAGCCCAAGGCTAATACCAAGGATTGGGGCATGTGAAGATTTTTGCAACTTATGTGGACAAATCTGCCCTTCTGGAGCAATCCAAAAGTTTACTCTGAATGAAAAGAGAAAGACAAAAATTGGTATGGCTGTGATAAATACAGAAAAATGCCTTGCCTACAATGAAGGAAAACTTTGTATGATATGTGATGAACAATGCCTATATAACGCCATAAATCTGGATACCAAAAAAAGACCTGTGATTAACAAGAAGAACTGTATAGGCTGTGGGGTTTGTGAAAATAAATGTCCTGTTTATGGAGAGGCGGCTATACGGGTGGTTGGGGGAAAAGGTATGTCCGGATAGGGAAATTTGTTTTTCTTGACAATAGCAGAAAATTATGATAAAATTACCGATAAACAATAATGATAAGGAGTAATTTCATGAATTTTCAGGATATAATTTTAAGTCTCCAGACATTCTGGAGTAATCAAGGGTGTTTGCTGGCTCAACCCTATGATATTGAGGTTGGGGCAGGGACATTTAATCCACACACATTTTTGCGGGTTCTTGGACCAGAACCATGGAAAGCAGCATATGTTGAGCCATCAAGAAGACCCACTGACGGCAGATACGGAGAAAACCCCAATCGTTTGCAACACTATTATCAATTTCAGGTTATCCTGAAGCCATCACCTGACAATGTTCAGGATCTCTACCTCCAGAGCTTGATAAAAATTGGAATAAATCCAGATGAGCATGACATCAGGTTTGTAGAGGATGATTGGGAATCCCCTACGCTTGGTGCCTCTGGCTTGGGCTGGGAGGTATGGCTTGATGGGATGGAGATAACCCAATTTACCTATTTTCAAAATATAGGCGGATTATCCCTTTCCCCTGTGTCTGTAGAACTAACCTATGGATTAGAGAGACTAACCATGTATATTCAAAAAAAGAATTCTGTATTTGACATAGACTGGACAGATGGAATAAAATATGGTCAGGTGCATCACCAAACCGAGGTTGAGTTTTCAAGATATAATTTTGAAAAGGCTGATACTGAGATGTGGTTTGGGCTTTTTGAGAAATATGAGCAGGAATCTCTTGCGTGTATCAAGGAAAATCTGCCGTTTCCTGCCTATGATTTTTGCCTGAAAAGCTCACATGCCTTTAATATGCTGGATGCACGTGGGGCAATAAGTGTGACGGAAAGAACTGGCTACATCGCCAGGGTGCGAAATCTTGCCAAGAAATGTGCGGCTGCTTATATAAAGGGAAGGGAAGAGATGGGGTTTCCGTTGATGGCTTTGGCATCGCTCTAAAAACACAATTATACGACCTGTGCAATCGGGATTAACTACAAAGGCACAAAGACACAAAAATTATAAATATACTCAAGAAGAGCATAATCTGTGATTTTTAAGACATAACTACGAAAGGCACGAAAAACGCGAAAAGCTCTGCAATGTTATTATTTTTCGTATTTTTCGTAGTCTACGCCCTACAGAAGGTTGCATGATAATATTATCACTCACTATGATGAAACAAAAAGGACAAACGCATAACATCGGTTTGTGCGATACTAACACACGAACTAATAATACAAGTATATTTCACAAAGGAGACACAATATGCCCGATCTATTATTAGAAATTGGCACTGAGGAGATACCAGCAGGTTATATTCAGCCCGGCTTGAAACAGATAAGAGAGGCTATGCAATCCTTGCTTTGTGGGGAACAAATAGGCTTTGAGGGGATTAATACCTATGGTACACCGCGAAGATTGGCTATTCTTGTCAGAGGGGTTGCTGCATCTCAAGAAGATACAGATATTGAGGTGCTGGGGCCGCCTAAAACCGCAGCCTATGATACGCAGGGAAACCCTACAAAGGCGGCTGAGGGGTTTGCAAGATCTCAAGGAACAAACATAGAAAACCTGAAGATAAAAACTACACCAAAGGGTAAGTATCTGTGTGTAGAAAAACATATTGTAGGTAAACCTGCCATAGAGGTATTACAGGAAAACCTTCCCGGATTGATTATTGGGGTTAATTTCCCTAAGTCCATGCGTTGGGGAAATAAAGAGATTCGTTTTGCCAGGCCGATACGGTGGATATTGGCATTGCTTGATAATGCGGTAATCCCCTTTGAACTGGGAGGCAGCACTTCTGGCAAGGGTATTTTCTCAAGCAATATAACCTATGGGCATCGGTTTTTAGCTCCATCTTTAATCACCATCTCTCATCCCAAGGAATATGTCTCATCCATGGAAAAGGCATTTGTGATTGTTGATGTTGACAAACGCAAGCAGATGATTGTCTCCGGGATTCAGGAAGAGATGCAGAGGCAAAAAAGGGGAGAAGATGGTAAGGGCTCAACCTTTAACACAGATGCTTTTAATGACCTTGTGGATGAGGTTGCGTGTCTGGTAGAGTATCCAGTGGTTCTTGCAGGGGGATTTGATGAGAAATACCTGTCTCTTCCCCAGGATGTAGTGATTACATCCATGTGTGAGCATCAGCGGTATTTTCCAGTTATGGATGATAATGCTCTCCTGCCATATTTTCTGGTTGTAGCCAATACAACTAATTCCCCAGACATTGTTCGAGAGGGCAATGAACGGGTATTGAGGGCAAGGCTATCTGATGCTGCTTTTTTCTGGAATTCAGACCGCAAGGTTTCACTTGACGAAAGGGTAGAACAACAGAAAAAGGTTGTCTGGCAAGAAAAGGTAGGCACATTATATGAAAAAACGCAGAGGATTGTAGAGATTGCAGAGGGGATTGCCAAAGAGCTTAATAAAGGCACAGAGGCACAAAGGCACAAAGGCACAAAGGTTATCGATGAAGGGATTGATCCCATTTCAATAGATATAGAAAGCGTAAAACAGGCTGCATGGCTTTGTAAGGCTGATCTTTTGACAGAGATGGTGGGTGAATTCCCAACCCTTCAAGGGATAATGGGATATTATTATGCCTTAGCTGATAATGAGTCAGAGGGTGTGGCCATAGCTATCAAGGAGCATTATCTGCCAAAGTCATTTGATGATAATGTTCCGGAAACACTCATAGGTGCTATCCTTAGCATAGCGGATAAAATAGATTCCATTGTTGCTTGCTTTCAGGTAGGGCTTATCCCTACAGGTTCAGAAGATCCTTATGCCTTGAGGAGGCAGGCTCAGGGGATAATAAATATTATTCTCAAAAATTCCATGCCCATTAATCTCTTGCTGTTAGTAGAAGAGGCTTGCGGTTGTTGCCATGCACAAAAGGAGATAACTCTTGAGGTAATGAGATTTCTGAAGCAGCGATTAGAATATACACTAACGACCATGGGATTTGCGGCAGATACTGTAGCAGCGGCATTAGAGGTTGATTCCTCATCTCCGTCAGATGCCCTGTTACGCGTTACAGCCCTTGAGGAGATACGAAAGATGCCTGATATTGAGCCGTTAAGTGTTTCGTTCAAGCGGGTGATGAATATCTTAAGGTCAGAACCATTGGTAAGGGATGATAAGGTGTATGAATCAATGCTTAAGGAAGAATCTGAACGCAAGCTATATCAGTCCATTTGTGGAATTAAAGAAACCGTAAAGGCATTGGTTGAAAAGAAAGATTACTTTGAGGCACTAAGAATACTTTCTGGCTTACGAGGTGATATTGACAGCTTTTTTGATACCGTGATGGTTATGGTTGAAGCTCCTGACCTTCGCAGGAATAGACTGGCTTTATTGCATGGCATTGAATCATTATTCCTGCAGGTAGTGGATCTTTCGCTGCTAAGACAGACAGATTAACCACAGAGAACACAGAGAAATAAAAATAATTGAGAAGGAGAATTCAAATGCCGTCAATTTCAATGTTCTATGGAATTATTGTCTACATATACTTGAACATCGAAATAGAAGAATTACAGACAGGAATGTCTGTCCTACCTTAACAAGGGGCAACACATGCATCTACCACCATACAACTTACTTTTGCATCTATTTTTCATTCCCATCCTGTGTTATCTTCGCCATGGCATTCTGCAAAGGCTTGGCTTTTTACCCAAGCGAGTTCAAAATATTTTTAAGGGAAAAAAGATTATCTGGGTTCATGCAGCATCTGTGGGTGAGGTAATGGGTATATCCAGAATGGTTATTTCATTAAAGGCTGAATTTCCTGAATATTCCATTCTCATCTCAACCATTACGACTACAGGTGCAGATATTGCCAGAAAATTATCTGTAATGGGGGTGATTTATCTCCCTCTTGATCTAAGCATAGTGGTAAAAAGGGTATTGCGGATAATTAATCCAAAGATATTAGTTATAGCCGAAACAGAGTTATGGCCAAATTTAATATTACAGGCAAAAAAAAGAGGGACAAGGGTTATTATTGTTAATGGCAGAATATCTGACAAGAGTATCGTTGGGTATCAAAGACTTAAGGGATTATTCAAAAAACCTCTTGAACAGGTTGACCTGTTTTGTATGCAGACAGAAATGGATGCCCAGAGGATAAACTCTCTTGGTGCACCAGCTGAAAAGATAATGGTTACCGGCAGTGCCAAATTTGATACAGGTGTAGTTATTCCCACTCTTGAGGTGATAAAGAGATTTCAGAGAGAGATTGAAATCCCGGATATGTTGCCAATTATTGTTGCAGGGAGTATCAGAGAGGGAGAAGAGACCGTATTAATTAATGCGTATCAACTCTTGATACAACAAATACCAGATGCTGTTCTAATTATTGCTCCCAGACACCTCAGGAGGATTGAATTTATCAAGAATGCTCTCAGTAAAAAGAATCTTTCCTATAGCTTGCGGACAAGGGGAGGAAAATCCTCAGTAATTATTCTTGATACTATAGGAGAACTTAATCTGGCATATGCCATTTCCTCTGTGGCTATAGTGGGTGGAACATTTGTTCCTGTGGGTGGACACAATATTATCGAACCTGCTGCTTTGAGCAAGATGGTTTTGTTTGGTCCACATATAAACAATTATCAGGAGGCATCTAAATTGTTGATTGCCTGTAATGCAGCCATACAGGTCTCCTCTGCCGCAGAATTGACAGAATCGATTATATATCTCCTGAAAAATCCAGATGAAATGTCTGAAAGAGGGCTTGCCGGCAAGAGGCTTGTAGAGGAAAATCAGGGTGCTTCAACAAGAAATGTTGAGGCGATTAAAGGATTACTTGGTTCTGTTGCAATATAAGAGGGCAGGTACGACATAGGAGGGAACACATGCGGCATACAATCATTTTATTATGTATGATCATTTCTCTTGATGCCGCAGCTAAATCATCAGGTACAACATTTTTGAAAATAGGGGTTGATGCCAGATCAGCTGGATTGGGAGAGGCTTTTTGTGGGCTGGCAGATGATGTTGGAGCTATTTATTATAACCCTGCCGGGCTGGGATTTATTGAGCATACCGAGGCATCTCTAACCCATATCAGCTGGCTTGAGGATATAGGGCTTGAGTGTGGTGGTCTGGTTTATCCCTTAAAGAATGGACATACAATAGGCATGGGAATAACCTCTTTGCATACACAGGATATTATAGAAAGAAACAGCTCTGGCACGGCTACTGGTAGATTCAGGGTTTATAATTTTAGCACAGGGCTTTCTTATGGTTATCAGGTAACCCAAAAAATGTCGGTTGGGGCAGGCTTGAAGTATATCTCCGAAAACAATCCATGGAATAAAACAAGTACCAATGCAGTAGATGTAGGGCTGATGTGTCGATCATTATCGTATATTTGGCTTGGAGCAAGTATTCAAAATATAGGTGGCAGAATAAAGGACTACAACCCCAATAAGGGGGAATATAAAATTCCTTTGATCCAAAGAATAGGCATGACTTATAAGCCAATCGATACCCTGTTGATCACCATGGACGGTGTTAGTTTTGACGAAAAAAAGCCATTTATTGCTGCCGGGATAGAATATATTTCTGGACAGATAATGATTCTCAGGGCTGGCTATGAGACAAACCCTGAAAATATGGTTTCTTTTAGCGGAGGGATGGGTTTTAAGATAGGAGAATACCATCTGGATTATGCTTTTGTTCCTCATGATGATTTGGGACTAACACACAGGATTACTATTGGGATTAAAGGGGGAAAAGAACGGCATTGACAAGGGCAGTCCCCAAGGACGAACGCATTTAATTTTGCTGGATATTTTCTACCCCCCTAATCCCCGACATCAAGGGACAAAAAGTGTAGCACAGACATTCTTGTCTGTGATGTTTCGTTTGTCCCTTAATCCCTAAATTAAGCAGGCGAATAATGGTACTTACGGCATCATTGGTATGTAATGTAGCAAATACCAGATGTCCGGTTAATGCGGCATCAATCGCTACTTTTGCCGTTTCTTCATCCCGTATCTCGCCTATCAGAATAACATCAGGGTCCTGTCTTAATATAGAAGGCAAAATAGTTTTGAAATCTAAGCCAATTGCCGGTTTGACCTCGATTTGGTTTATCCCCTTTAATCTATACTCAACCGGGTCTTCGATAGTGTCCCTTGTTTTTTGCAAAAACTATTATTGCCGGGAAATTATTAACACCTATCCAGCCATCCTTTAGCTATCTTAGTATGTGGATGTTGGTCACCAAAAAAATCACGAAACATTAAGTATGCCCTACGAAAATATTCCTTTGCCTGTCGTAAATCGCCAAGGGTATGCCAGGCACTACCCAGGTTGTTCAAGTCTCTTGCCACAGCAGGATGTTTTTTGCCAAAAAACCTCTCATCAATAACTAATGCCTGTTGAGAATACCCAATTGCCTTGTCAAATTGTCCTAAATTCTGATAAGTCGTTCCAAGATTGCCAAGACAAACACCTTCACCCTGTTCATCTCCAATCTCTCTTGCAATCTTTAATCCCTGGTTAAGTAACTCTAATGCCTTCTGGTATTGTCCAAGAATCAAATAACGCGTTGAAATTTCGTTAGCATCATCCTTTTTTCGATGAATTCAATCAGAAGTTTCCTTCCCTCGGTAAATACATCTCTTTCCCCTCGCTCAAAATATTTAATACAGGGAATGGAATACAATTGGTCCCTTGGAATAACCACTTGACAGTCACCACGGAGAGAAATAGGGAGGGTGTAGATAATAAAAATATCTGTTTGCATTAAAGAGGATCCTTCTTCTCCTTGTCATTCTGGCTTGTCCAGAATCCTTCTTCTTATCCGATCACATCTGATGTACCCAACAAAGAAGGATTCCCGACAAGCGGGAATGACAGATCACAAAGGGCATGGACTTCTTGTTCATTCTGGCTTAGCCTGTCCCTGCCTGTCAAGAATCGACAGGATCCTTCTTCTCCTTGTCATTCTGGCTTGTCCAGAATCCTTCTTCTTATCCGATCACATCTGATATACCCAACAAAGAAGGATTCCCGACAAGCGGGAATGACAGATCACAAAGGGCATGGACTTCTTGTCCATTCTGGCTTAGCCTGTCCCTGCCTGTCAAGAATCGACAGCATCCTTCTTCTCCTTGTCATTCTGGCTTGT
>Ga0210051_1000107_pt1 | contig 60780 bp, 41 predicted proteins | sample CryGey092014_all_FD_185464 | JGI IMG/M metagenome (GOLD analysis project Ga0210051, IMG submission 185464) | Groundwater microbial communities from aquifer - Crystal Geyser CG23_combo_of_CG06-09_8/20/14_all (SPAdes) (version 2) | ecosystem: Environmental > Aquatic > Deep subsurface > Groundwater...
CCCGAAGTACGCCGACCCCTTCCCGACTCTCCTGACCCGCCAACTCCCGGCCAACCACGGCAACCCGGCGCGGTTCGTGACCGAGGTGGCGATCGCCAATGCCGGCGGCAACCGGTTCGTCTGGCGCGTCACCTTCGCACAAGACTACCCGCGAGACAACTCGAACCTCATTCTTTACCTCGATGCCGATAACGACCCGAAGACCGGCCGGCAGCCCGACCATGGGTGCGAGTTCATGCTTCGAGTCACCAATGGTCAGCCCGGCAACACCGGCTGGACGGTTGACGGGCGGACCGCCCCGGCGCCCTTCCCTCGGTGCGCATTGGTCGGTTCCGTCCTTTACCTCTCGTACGACGTAGACCTGAAGCAGCAGGACGGTAAGTCCGTCTTCCGGCTGATGCTGCTCTCCGAGACGTGGGAACCGCACAAGGGGGTGGACAACGTGAGCTACTTCGTCGCCGCGGGGCCGCCCGTGAGCGACCGACCGAAGATCCGAATGGACAGCGACCTCACCGAGAGCGAAGGCGTCGAGCAGACCTTCGGGCTGGACCGGATCGATCGCGCTATGAAGGACCCGGCCAGTGTGGTGCTGCCCATCTTCGCCTGCAAGTACGACGGCTTCAAGTTCGTGCCCAGCGAGTACCGCGCCGACAACGTGGTCCGGGAGAGCAGCGCAGCGAAGATCACCGCCACCGTGCCGAAGGCTGGGGTCTTCCACCCCGGCTTCATCTTCTACGACGGCGGTGGCCGGGAGGTCATCGGCGTCTACCGGAACGGCGAACGCCAGGGCGTCGCCGTCGCCAAGCTCGACGACAACACCCAGCACCTGTTCTTCCTCTCGAAGCCGGCGACGCTGAAGCAGGGCGACCAGCTTGAGCTTCGCGCGCTCGGTAACGAAGGCACCTACCGGACCGAGGACTTGGTGCTGCTGGCGACGAAGCCCGAGCCGCGGGCGCCAGTCTACGAGTTCCGGCACCTTGCCGAGCGGGAGAACCGGCTGACGTGGATCACCACCTGGCCGGCGGCGTGCACGGTTGAGCTGGCGGGCGGCGGCAAGGTGGAGGAGACTGAGGCGGTCAACAACCACCGCGTCGTCCTGCCGGACATGAAGCCCGGCGGCAGAGTTCGCTACCGGATCACTGCCCTGACGCGCGACAGCAAACCGGTCCAGACCGAGTGGCGCGACTACACCCGGCAGCCGTTCCGCGAGCCGCCGACCACGAAAAGCGGCACGGTGTCGCTGCAGGTGGAGGTGCTTGGCGACCGGGTGTTCGACCAGTGGCCGGTCACCAGCGGTGTGCCGTTCCCCAAGGGCGTGCTCGGATCGGCACGAGACGTGAGGCTGACGACGACCGCGGGCGAGGAGGTGCCTCTGCAGGTCTCGGTCACCGGGCGGTGGCCCGACGGGAGTGTGAAGTGGCTGCTGCTGGACTTCCGCCACAGCGGGCCGCTGGGCGAGTACGTGCTGCACTATGGCCGTGGCGTGCGTCGGGAAGACGGTCCGTCCAGCATCCTGTTTGGGGGGGCTGGGACGCTTGCTCTGCGCGAGGCCAACGGGCAGGAGTACCGCGCCACACTGGAGCCAAGCGGGGCTGTGTCCGAGGAGATGGGCAGTCTCCGGACTTGCTTCCGCCTGTCGGGTCGGCTGACGGGTAGCGGAAGCGCCCGCCTGTTCGCCTACGATGCCCGCGTGCACGTGTACCCCGGCACGCCGTGGGTGCGCGCGCTTCTGACGTTCGGCAACGACGTGTCCGACAGCGAGTTTGCCACCGTGCAATCGCTCCGGTGGGAGCTGCCAATTAGCGGCAAAGAGAAGCAGTTCGTCCGCCAGCACACGGACGACAAGTACCTGTCGTCCGCTGGCGAAGGCAAACGCTGGAGCGGGCCCGTCGGCCCCGTGTGGGTGCGCGACTTCTGGCAGAGCTGCCCAAAGGACGCAGATGTCGGCCCCGAGGGCACGACGCTCTGGCTGTTGCCGCCACTGAAGCAGGACGAGTACGACTGGGCAAAGGGCACAGTCGATGAGCACCGGCTCTTCTACTGGTTCGACCCACTGCCCGACCGGAACGCCGGCGGCTACAAGCTGCGCCAAGGCATGACGAAGACGCACGAGGTCTGGATCGGGCTCGACGGCTCGACGCCGCAGCTCGACCGACCGCTGTTCGCCAAGTGCACACCGCAGTGGTATGCCGACTCGGGCGCCTTCGGCCCGCTGACCGTGGCTGACCCAAACCGCGCGGTTGTGAAGGACTACGACGCCAAAGTGGCCGCCACTCTGGACTCCTACCTGAAGAATCGCGAGACCAACCGCGAGTTCGGCCTGTTCAACTTTGGCGACTGGTGGGGCGAGCGGGTCATCAACTGGGGCAACATCGAGTACGACACGCAACACGCGTTCTTCCTGCAGTTCGTTCGGTCAGGCGACCTGCGGTTCTTGGGGAGAGCGAATGAAGCCGAAGTCCACAACCGCGATGTCGACACGGTCCATTACCACAGCGACCCGCACCGGGTGGGTTGCGCCTATGCCCACTGCATTGGTCATGTGGGCAACTACTACGCCAAGAGCCCGCTGGAAGGACCCAATCGCGGCACGCCCGGGGGCAGCTTCACGGTGTCCCACACCTGGACCGAGGGGCACTTCGACCACTACTTCCTGACCGGTGACCGGCGCTCACTGGAGACAGGACTGCTGATTGCCGACAACTACGACCGCTGGGGCACGGTCAACTTCGACTTCCACAACTGCCGCGAGCCGGGCTGGCACCTGATTCTGAGCATGGCCGCCTACCGGGCCACCGGCGACCCATTCCACCTGAACGCCTGCCGGATCATCGTTGAGCGCGTGCTGGAGCGGCAGACGCTCGAGCCTGCCCTCGGCACGGCCGGTGGCGGGTGGCGGCGGCGGATGGTCCCGGGGCACTGTCTCTGCGAGCCGGCGCACTACGGCAACGCCGGGTTCATGGTCGGCGTGCTGCTGACCGGACTGAAGTGGTACCACCTGGAGACGGACGACCCGCGCGTCGCCGACAGCATTCACAAGGCGGCGCGCTTCCTCGTCGACGACATGTGGGAGGACAACGTGAAGGGCTTCCGCTACACCTCCTGCCCCAAGTCCAGCAAGGGCGCCTGGTCCAACTTCCTGTTGTTCGACGGCCTGGCCTATGCCTATCAGCTCACCGGCGACAAGGAGATCGCCAAGATCCTCGCCGCGGGCACCGACTCCGCCATCGCCAGCATGAGCGGCATGGGCAAGTCGTTCAGCCAGTACATCCGCGTCGCGCCGCATTTCCTGGGGACGCTGGCGGACCTCGCCAACTGAGTTCGCTGCACGGGGGCACGACGCGGCCCGGGCCAGCCAGCCCTACCGCGTCGGTCGCGCCGTCAGGAATCCCCAGTAGAACGCCGTCGGGATGATCGTCTGGTGGATGGTGAACTCGTTGGTGGACGGGACGACGTAGATGTCCCAGTAGCTCTCGTGGGTGGGCCAGATGCGGGGGGCGGGCACCATCTTCTGCAGGAACCAGGTGTACGCCCACGAATCGAAGGCGTAGTTCTCCGCCGGGTCGCTGATCCCGTAGACAGTGATCCCGGCGAGGGCGGGTTGGGCGGTTATGTAGCTGTCGATGTGCAACGGGAAACGCGCAGCGTTGGGGCCAAGTCCGGTGGTGAGCGCCAGATTCATCGGGTTTGCGCCGGCGGAGAACTGGCAGGCGCGGACGGCACCCGCGAGGTACTTCGCCTCGCCCGTCAGCAACCAGGCGTCGGGCAGCACCGCACCGAGGCAGGTCTCAGGGGTCGAGAGGTAACCCACGAAGCCCATGGGCGGCAAGCCGGACACTCCGACCGTAACGCCGAAGCCGTTGCCCTCAGCAAAGGTGAGGCAGTTGTCGGCGGCGGCCAGCACCTTCTCACGTGCAGCCTTGCGCAGGACCGGGTCTCCCTTCCCTTCGGGCAGGCGCGCGTAGGCTCGCACGGCTTTGAGCTGCTCGTAAGCGTGGGTGTTCGGGTCGGTGAGGATGGTCGTGGCGCGGAACTCGTCGTGAAATGGCTGCTCGCCGGTGAACGCGGGCTTGCCGCTGGCGTCGTCCAGCAACTGAAAACGCAGTCCGTCGGGGTAGTGGTGGGCGCCGCCCGTGCCCAGCCACACCGACAGGAAGGCGCGCTTGAACGGGTCGTCCGGCCGGTAGCCGATAGCGCTCACGTGGACCGCCGCGCTGCGGGTCTGCGCCGGCTCGTGGCGGTAGTCCACCGACGCCTGCCGGTAGTTGACGCCCGGGAACTCAAGGCGGTACGTCCTGCCTTCCGTGAGCGGCTTGGGCAGCTTCAGGAACACCTCCACCTGGTCCGCCACCGACCGAGGCGCATCGGGCTTGCGCTTCCACCAGACCTGGGTCGGCGCAGCGGCTTCGGTCCAAGTGGGATCATCGACGCCGACGATTCGGTATGCCGCGGGCAGGTCCACGGTTTCCGCGGTCAGGTCTTGCCCGATCACCTTGTCGTCGGGCTTGAGCCTCTCCGCGTTGATCGCCAGGTCGCCGAGCTTGACCTCCCGGTTGCCCTCTTTGTGCACTACGACGACTTGCTTCAGCGCTTCCTTGACCTGGCCGCCCTCGACGACCAGAACGCTCTCCTTGCCCGTGTGCCTGATCTCGTCCCCTTCCTTGGGCTCGTACGGGATCTGTGCGACAGGCACGAACTCCTTCTCCTGAATCCACAACGCGAGAATGTCGGGCGCCCCGGGAGCGACGTGCCGGATGTCGGGGCCGTCGGCGGGGTGGGGTGCGCTTTCCAGCAAGGCGGCGATGCGGGCCCCACGCTCGGCCTCGACCTTGCGCTTCTGCTCCGCCTCCGCTGCCAGCCGCAGGCGTAGCTTCTCACGCGGAGCCAGGATCTCGGGCGGCGGCGGCACCAGTTCGAGCTGCTTGAAGGTTACGTCGAGGGGATCCGACGACCAGTCGCCCTGCACGAGGGCTGTGGCAACGTGGGCGATGTCGAACCCGGCCTGCTTGCCGGCGTCGCCAAGGCTTCCCGGCTCCGTCACAGAAGCGCCTTTCTCGGCAAGAACGGCAACGGTCGCGCCGGCGGTAACGCCGTCCAGCTTGAACGCGTACTCGTGTGCCGTCTCGTCAGCGTCCCGGAGCGTGATTCGCACCGCCTTCGCCCGGCTGCCCTCGTTGACGGTCAACGTGAGTCGCGGCGTCCACTCGGCAAAGGTGGACAGGTCCTCACTCAGCCCGAACCCCATGCCGCCTTTGCTGTCTTCGACTCTGAGGTGGAGGCCGCCCTCGACCGGGCTCGCCTTCTTCTCCCACGACAAGAACGAGAACAGCGGCTCGCCGGCGAAGTCGAGCACTACCGGGCTTGGCTGGAACCGGTCGCCCGGCAGCACCGCCAACTCATCCAGCCACGCGCGCCCTTCGCCCTGAATCAGCAACACGAGTAACGGCGGCTGGCCGCCGTCGGGGAGCTTGACCTTGGCATTGACGCGCTGCCACGAGGGCGACGGGCGAAACTCCTTCACCGGCACGTAGCTCGGCTCGGCACCTGGGCAGAGAAAGGCGAGAGCGTTGTAGCCCAAGGCGCCCTCTGCTCTGATCCAACCCGTCACAGCCAACTGCTGGCCGGCGACCTCGGGCAGGGCGCGGCTCACGTTCCCCTTAGCCGCGCCACCTTCCGTCGCCAGCCGGAGAGACGCCGGTCCCTCTTTGAACACCTGCGTGTCGCGCGCGGCGACCAGCCGCCCGGGTCCCTCTTCGGTCTTCGGCTCGTCCCAGCCGGAAGGAAGCGCGCCGCCTTCGGTCATGGAGCCGTTGGTGAGGAAGCCTTCCCGGGCGGCGGCCCCGAGCGTCAGCCCGAGACAGAGAAGCAGGGGCGGAATCAGGGCAGTTGCGAGTGTGCGCACGGTGCTGTTTCCAGGGGTAGGCTTGAGTTCGGCAGACAACTCGACGCGCTTACGCGTCGAACGTCCCATACTCCCGGCACGCCTCGAACAGCGCGTCGATGTTCGCCAGCGGCACCTCAGGTTCCAGGACGTGGGTCGGCGAGACGAAGAGCCCCCCGCTCCGGCCGTACTTGTCGATGACTTCCTTCACGCGTCGGCGCACGTCGTCGGCACTGCCCCACGGCATGGTGCTCTGGGTGCCAATGGTGCCGTCGAAGGAGAGCAGGTGGCCGTACTGGCGATGGAGTTCGTCGACGTCCAGGCACTCGGGTTGGACGGGGTTGAGGATATCGAGGCCGGCGTCGATGAGCTCAGGGACAAGGGCGGTCACGTTGCCGTCGCTGTGATAGAAGGTGCGAATGTCCGGGTGGATCCGCTTCGCCTCACTCCACACCTCGGCCCACCGAGAGAGCATGAGACGTCGCCAGGTGTCCATGGCAAACATCGGTGCCGTCTGGCTGGCGACGTCGTCGCCGCAGTGGAGCACGTCGACGCCCGCTTCAGCGGCAGCCCGCGCCTTGAGCAGATTCTGCTGGAACAGCCGCTCCAACAGGCACTCCGCCCACGCCGGTCGGTCGATGGTGTCCATCAGGAACTGCTCGTAGCCGCGGATCTGCCATGCGGTCTCGTACATGTGACCGACGCTCGCCTGGACATAGCGGCCCTCGGCATGCGCTGCCTCCGTTTGGGCGCGCATGTGCGAACAGTCCCACGCGCTGTAGTCCTCGATCGGGTACTCCTCGAGTTCCTTCAGGCTCTGCGCGTTCCGCAACGGCGAAATGTACCCCCAGAAATGATAGAACCCGCTGGGCACCATGGCCACCCCGGAACCATCGATCTTCGTGCCCGACGGCAGCTCTTCGCCCTCCCAGTACCGGGCAAAGTCCAGCGGCGGCAGCTCAGCAGGTCGCTTCGGCCCGACGCCGGTGCTCTTGGGGAACCCGTAGTGTCCGCCGATGTCCGTCGTGCCAATGTGCTCGACTACCCGCTTGTGCAGGTCTTCAACGAACCCGGCGTGGCAGAGAATCCGGCCGGGTTGGCGGTGCTCAACGGTTGCGTGGAAGTTCTCGAGGTCAGTTCGCACGGGGTTGTTCCCCTTTCGCCAATGCGCCCACCAAGTGAGCTGGCTCTGCCAGGTTCCTGCCGTCAACCGCGCAGTACGCGGAGGTTGTGCCGGTGTCCTCAAAGCGAGTAAAATGCGCTGTGCTCTCAGTCCTCCGGGCACTCGTAGAGGCGCTGCCCGCAACACGCCGGGAAAGGGAATCCGAATGAACCCTCGACAGTCCAGCACGGAAGTCTCGCGCCGCAGCTTCCTCAAGGGCGCTTCCGCAGCCGCGCTCAGCGCGCCCTACTTTCTCACCTCCTCCGCCCTTGGGGCCGAGGGGCGGCCCCCGGCGAGTGAGCGCATCACCATGGGGTTCATCGGCGTCGGCGGCATGGGCGGCGCGAATCTGAGTGCATTCCTCGGCTTCGGCGAGGTCCAGGTTCTGGCGGTCTGCGATGTGGACCCGAAGTTTCGCGAAGAGAAGCAGAGGTGGGTCAACGAGCGCTACGCCGACGCGAAGGCCGGCGGAACCTACAAGGGCTGCGACACGCACGACGACTTCCGCGAGCTGGCTGCTCGCGACGACCTCGACGCAATCTGCGTGGCGACGCCCGACCACTGGCACGCGCTGGCGGCGGTTGAGGCGTTGCGCAAGGGGAAGGACGTCTATTGCGAGAAGCCGCTTTCGCTCACCATCCACGAGGCGCGGGCCATGGTGCATGCGGTTCGCCGCTATGGGCGCGTCTTTCAGACCGGCAGCCAGCAACGCTCCGAGTCCAACTTCCGGTTCGCCTGCGAGATGGTGCAGAGCGGCCGAATCGGCAAGGTCCAGACGGTGAACGTCAGTGTGGGCGGTCCCTCGGGCGATTGCTACTTGCCCGCAGAGCCAGTGCCGGAAGGCATGGACTGGGACCGCTGGTTGGGGCCGGCGCCCTACCGACGGTTCAATAGCGGGCTGCACCCTTTCAACTGGCGCCGCTATCGCGACTACTCCGGCGGCGGCATGACGGACTGGGGAGCGCACCACTTCGACATCGCCCAGTGGGGGCTCGGCATGGACCACAGCGGCCCCGTGGAAGTGATCCCGCCAGACGGTGCCGACGTCAAGATGCTCACCTACAAGTACGCCAGCGGAGTAACCATGTACCACGGCGGCGGTGCCAACGGCGTCCTGTTCACCGGCGCCGAGGGGAAGGTGGAGGTGAACCGCGGCTACCTGCAAACGTGGCCGAAGGAGCTGCAGGAGCAGCCGACCGGCGCGGGCGAAGTGCACCTCTACGACAGCCGCAACCACCGCGGCAACTTCCTCGAGTGCATCCGCACCCGCCGGAAGCCCCTCTGCGATGTAGAGATCGGCTGCCGGTCTGTCAGCGTCTGCCACATGGGCAACCTGGCCTACTGGCTCAACCGGCCGCTCAGGTGGGACCCGGAGAAAGAGGAGTTCGTCGGGGATGCCGAGGCGAATCGGTGGCTGGAGCGAGCGTATCGAGGGGAGTGGCGGTTGGCGGCGTAGCGCGTCGCCAAACCCAAAGCGCTCCGTCGACGCGCCGGATCCACGTCAGTTCCCCGCAGCAGTTCCGGACAAGGCGGTATCCAGCACCACGGTAACCGGGCCGTCGTTGCAGAGGTCGACCTCCATGTGCGCGCCGAAGAAGCCGGTTGCCACAGGCACCCCCGCGGCCCGGAGGGTCTCCACGAACCGGTCGAAGAGCGGCTCGGCTGCCGGCCCCGGGGCCGCCTCGGCGAAGCTGGGTCGCCGGCCCTTGCGGGCGTCGCCGAGCACGGTGAAGTTCGAGACAGCCAGAACCTCGCCTTGTACTTCCCGCACCGACAAGTTCAGCCGCCCGTCGGCGTCGGTGAAGACGCGCAGCCCCGCCGCCTTGCCGGCCAGGAGGTCAGCGTCGGCCGCGGTGTCGCCACGGGCGACGCCCAACAGCACCACCAGCCCCCGGCCCACGGCAGCCGTCTCTCGGCCTTCGCTGCGAACCTCCGCCTTGCTCACTCGCTGCAGAACTGCTCTCACCGCGACTCCCTTGCCTCACGCCTTCACGCGGCGCACGTTCCGCACGTCGCTCAGTTGACGGACTTCACGCATCAGCGCCTGAAGCCGCTTGGCGTCTTGCACATCCAACTCGATCCGCAGCTTGGCGTTTCGGTCGCTGGCGGTGGACACCTCGGCGCGGGTGATGTTGGTCTTGTGGCTGCTGATAATCCCGGTGACGTCGTTCAGCAAACCTACGCGGTCAAAAGCGTCGACCTCGATTCGCGCCCGGTACGTGGCTCCGTCCTGGGGATCCCACTGAACCTCCACAACCCGTGTCGGCTCGTGCTCGCGGTAGTAGCTCATGTTGGGGCAGGACTGCCGGTGTACCGTGATGCCGCGGCCGCGGGTGATGTAGCCGACGATGGGGTCACCGGGAAGCGGTGAACAGCAGCGACTCAACCGGAACAACACGTCGCCGCGCCCCAGCGCCGTCACTCCCTCAGCAGGCGTCCGCTCCCAGCGCTTGGGCACGATCAGCGGAGCGGTGGCGGGTGGGGTCCTCTGGGCATCTCGGTCGAGCTCATCCCTGACCCGCTCAACGACGCTCTCCGGGCTGAAGTCTCCGTAGCCGACCGCCGCAATGTACTCCTCCACAGTCTTGTAGTTCGCCGCCGCCGACAGCCGTTCCAGCACCCCGCTCCTGTTGACTTCCGCCATCTCGAGCCGCGCGCTCTTGGCCGCCCGCTCCAGCCGGGCTCTGCCTGTCGACAGGTTCTCCTCGAAGCCCGCCTTGCGGAGCGCGCTCTTGATACGCCCCTTCGCATGGGAGGTGCGCACGAACTCGAGCCAACCAGCCCGGGGCTTGGCGTTCTTGGAGGTCAGGACCTCACAGATGTCTCCGTTTTGCAGCTCGTAGCTCAACGGGACCAATCGGCCGTTGACCCTGGCGCCGGCGCAGCGGTCGCCGACCTGGGAGTGGACACGATAGGCGAAGTCCACCGGCGTGCCCCCCAAGGGCAAATCGATGACATCGCTCGCCGGGGTGAAGACGAAGACCTCATCCTTGAACAGGTCCAGCCTGAGCGACTCCAGGAACTCACCGTCATCCTCGATGTCGGCTTCCATGTCGTGCAGTTGCCGGAGCCAACTCACCTTGCGCTCAAAGTCCGAATCTCCCGGCTTGCCTTCCTTGTACTGCCAATGCGCAGCAATTCCGTACTCTGCTTCGCGATGCATGTCCCAAGTGCGGATTTGCACCTCGATGGGCTCTCCGCGGGGTCCCAGGACCTTGGTATGGAGCGACTGATAGCGATTGGGTTTTGGCTTCGCGATGTAATCGGTGAACATTCCGGCAAGGGGCATCCACAGATTCTGCACGACCCCGAGCGCCGAGTAGCAGTCGCGGACGTTGTTCACGATGACCCGGAGGGCGTTGAGATCGTGGATCCGGTCGAAGTCGATCTGCTGCTTGAGCATCTTCGTGTAGATGCTGTAGAGGTGCTTCGGCCGGCCCTGGATCTCGGCCTCGATGCCTTCTTGACGCAGCCGCTGCCGCAAGACACCGATGACCTCTTCCACCTCGTGCACGCGCTGCTTGCGCGTCTTGTTGACCTTGCGGATCAGGTCGCGGTATTCCTCGGGCTGCAAGAATCGGAAGGCGGTGTCCTCCAACTCCCACTTGATCCGCTGCATCCCCAACCGGTGCGCCAGAGGCGCGAAGATGTAGAGCGTTTCGTCGGCAATGCTCCGCTGCTGCTCCGGCCGGAACGGCTGCAGCGTCTCCATGTTGTGGAGCCGGTCCGCCAGCTTGACGACGATGACCCGGATGTCCTCCGCCATGGCCAGGATCATCTTGCGCAGGTTGCCGGCTTGCGCCCGCTTCTTCGACCGGAAGTCGATGCGGGTGATCTTGGTGACGCCGTCGACGATACGGGCGACCGTGGCCCCGAACGCGCCCTCGACCTCCCCCAACGCCACTTCGCAGTCCTCGACCACATCATGGAGTAGACCGGCGCAGATCGTCGCGTCGTCCATCCCAAGCCCGGCCAAGATGTTGGCGACAGCCAGTGGATGGCTGATGTAGGGGGCGCCGGTCAGCCGACTTTGGCCCTCGTGGGCTTCCCGCGCGAACTCGTAGGCCCGGATGATGAACTCCGTGTCCGCCTCATCCCGCGACTCGCCCAACGTATTGAGCACCTGGTCGATGTCTACGGAGTCGTATTGGCTCGCCATAGCGTCATTCGGAGGGGGTGCGTTCGGGCTGCGGCCGCAGCCACGCAGTTATTATATCCGAGGGGCACAATGCCTGGGAACGCCCCGAGTCCAGCGGGGAATGCCCTGCGTATTGACGCGCCTTTCCGCGTGTGTCAGAATGCCTGACTCGCGCAAGAGCGCTGTGGATGCAAGGGCGTTTCCGAGCCACCCAACGGCCGCGCTTGCGGTTTGGGCGTCACCTTAGGCACACCCGACGCGCTTGACGTGCCACGTGACGCCTGGCACAGCGCACCCGTCCTTACAGGAATCACTGTTGTTCGCACTTCGCCTGAGCACCCCGGCAAGTGAAGACGCAAGCCCATCCGAGCCGCGACCGTGAAAGAGCGGCCGCCGTTGACTTTGCGCGTGCTGATGGCTCTCCGGCGGCCACTCCCTCACGGTCGCGGCTCGGAGTGATGGCGGGCTGTCGAAGGAGACCCCCCTACAATGTCTGTGAAAGCCAAACTCGTCGGCGCCGCTGGATACGGCGGCATCGGCCTGGTCGAACTGCTCACTTTCCACCCGGAAGCGGAGATTGTCTCCCTGACCGACAAGGTCGATTTCGGCAAGCCTCTCAGCGCGTTCTACCCGCACCTGCGGGGCATCTGCGACCTCGAGGTGCAAGAGGCAGGCAAAGAGACAGAATCCGCGAAACCGGATGTCGTGTTCTTCGCCACGCCCAACGGAGTGGGGATGCATCTTGCCAAGAGCTACCTGGACCGGGGCGTCAAGGTGATCGACTACAGCGGCGACTTCCGCTTCCTTGAGGTGGGGCTCTTCGAGGAGTACTACGGGCTCTGCCACGCCTCGCCTGAACTGGCCAAGCAAGCGGTCTACGGGTTGCCGGAACTCTACCGGGAGCAGTTGCGGAGCGCGACGCTGGTGGGCAACCCGGGCTGCCTGGCGACCAGCGCTATCCTGGCGGTGACTCCCGCCCTGAAGGCCGGGCTGATCGACCACCGCACGCTCATCATCGACGCCAAGACCGGCGTGTCAGGCGCCGGCAAGAACCCCAACCCCAGCTTTCACTTCCCACACCGCAATGAGAACATGAATGCATACCGGGTTGTGTCGCACCAGCACGTGCCCGAGATTGAGGACCAGTTGTCGCGCGTGGCCGGCGAACCGGTGCAGGTGGGCTTCACACCGCACGTCGTCCCCCAGACCCGGGGCATCCTGGCGACGGCCTATGCCACGCTCCGCGACCCGGTGAGCGCCGACACCGCCCGCGCCGCCTACCAGGAGCACTATGCAGGTGAGCCGTTCGTGCGGGTGATGCCCACCGGCGACTGCCCCGGAACCATCGCCGTGCGCGGCTCCAACCTGTGCGACCTCACCGTGAACGTGGACGAGCGGAACGGTCGCCTGATTGTCTGCGCGTGCCTGGACAACCTCATGAAGGGTCAATCGGGGAGCGCGCTGCAGAACATGAACCTCATCTGCGGCCTCGACGAGACACTGGGACTAGCGCGAGCACCGTTCTATCCGTGATGGTCTGCCGAGAGCGAGGCGACCTGGCGAAGCGTCCCTGTGTCCACCCGACCTGAGGGGCAGCGGCTTGCCTCAAAAGAACCCCGCCCCTTCGCGGCAACAGACGCACTCAACGAATGCGCACGCCCCGTCCGCTGCCGCGAAGAGACGCGGGTGGAAACCTGACTGCCAACGCGGTGCTGCAGCTACCCAGATCTCACACCAGGGCTGTGGCAACGTAGCGGCCGTGCGCGGGCCACCACAAACAACCTCGCCAGTGCCGACTCCCTGCAGGCGGATCGCTACAACCGGAAAGAGTATGACACACAGCAGCGAATCGGTCTGTCCGTAAAATTACGGTTTTTTCAAGAAAAGATCCTCCGACGCCTACTCGACCGCAACCTCCAGAGGAACCGTGAGGGAGATCTCCTCGCCACTGCTGCGGGCACCCAGGAGATGGAGTTCATACCTGCCGGGAGCGCGGAAGAACTGGTACAGCAGGTAGACCCCGATCCGCTCGCGCGGTGCCATGGGCCGGGCGGCGGCGCCGTGTCCGCTGCTGCCGGAATGCACAACGGAGGCCAGCAGTCGGCTTGCCTCGACCGGGGCGCTCACCATCACTCCCTGGGTGCTCTGTACAGCCTCGGTCAGCGTCACCTCCAAGAGCGCCCGCCGGCCGACCAAGAGGCGCGTGGGCTCTGTACGGACCGCCGCCCGGACAGCTCCTCCGGAGGTCTCGCCGGCCGGGCTCATCTCCCCCCTCTCGCCTTGCGGCAGCGCAACGGCTTCCTCGCCCGAGACGTTCGCCAAGGTGGGCGCGCGTGTTGCGCGAGGCGACCACACGACTCGGTACGTTGCGGGGGCCTGCAGGGACGTCCCCGCCGCCGGTGCCGCCGGGGAAATCTCTGCCTCGGGAGGGCCGGCCTGGCTCGCCGTCGCCAGCCGCGCGACCGTCGTGGAAGAGGGAGAGCCGAGGGGGCGCTGTCGGCGGGGCGGCGAGGCAAGCGCCGGGCTCTGTCCCGCCGGCGGCAGGGGCAACGTCTCGCCAGTTGCCGCAACCTCAACGATGGCGACCGGGCCGATCACGGAGGTTGGCTCCCGGGCGGGAAAGCTCTTGACCGGGCGACGGCCGACTACCGGCGCCAGCAAGTCTGGAGCAGAACGCTGGGTGGGATCGGGCGTCGAGGTCTCCAGCCTCTCCGGACTCGTCTGCGCCAGTTCCGCAGTGGCGACACCAGGCACCGATCGTGGCGGAGCCTGCTGCTTCCGCGTGGCGACCGTCGGGGGCTCGGCGGTGGGCCCAACGACAGGCCGAACGGGCGCCACTTCCTCCTGCTCTTGAGGCTCGGCAGCGACCGCCGGAAGAGGCACTGGAACCGGCCGCGCGGCCACCGTCTGGGCAACGGCCGGCCTGAGGTGAGAGGCAACCACGCGCAGACTCACAGGGGGCGCCACCGGGCTGGGCAACTCCACTTCCGGTGCCGGGACGAGAGAGCCAATGCTCCCCTTCGGGACCAGAGTTCGCAACTGGGCGGAACCGGCGTCACGACGAGGCGCAACCGGGGCTGTCCCCAAGCTGTCAGCGGCAACCGGGGACCGCCTACTTGGCTGCGCCTCGCTGTGTGCGGCCGGCGTTCCTTGGCGGGCGGACGGTACGGGCGTACCAGGAACCTGGCGAACCCCAAGCGGGGGCGACGCGGGCCGCGGGACCGAGACCGGTTTCGGGCCGGCTCCCGCAGCTCCCTGAGCTTCCACTTCAGCCGGAAGGAGTCGTTGGTCGCCAAGCACCGGCCGAACGACTACCTTCTGCGGCACCCCCGGGGTGACTGCAGGCCGAGCCGGGCGCGGCCGGGCAGACGCGGGGCTCCTCTCGGTGCCTTCCGTCCCCGGCGTATCCTGCTGCGGCCCACCTAACAGCGATCCGTTCCGCGGGCCCGTGTTCGGCGATGCCAACTCGGGCACCGGCGGGGAGACGCGAGGCGACGCCGCGCCCTCGTCCGGTGGAGACAAGCAACGGCGACGTTGCCTGCTGCGGCAATGCAGCGGCTAGCCCCCCGCCGGCATCTCGGCTCGAGGTGGTGGGTTGCTGGAGTGTCGCTCCGGTGGTCTCTGCCACTGAAACGGATGCCGTTGCCGGGGCTTGCGGGACGGTCGCCTGTCGAGGAGGAGCTGCGGGCGCCGACCCGACGGTCACGGGGAAGTTCACATTGAGTCGGCGCTCGCCGTATCGCAGCCACAGACTCACGATGTGTTCGCCGACCTCCGTGAACATACAGGTAACGCGGCAGCCATTGCCGGTGGGTGTCACCGAGGGAGTCAACTCCGCCACGTCGCCGCCACCGACCCGAGAGAGGTAGACGCGCGACTCGCACTTCGCGATCGGCAGCTCCTCGCCCTGAACCGTGCGCGCTGAGAACCGGAGTTCCGTCAGCCGGCTAACCGTGGGCCCTTGCCCGTCGAGAGACAGCTCGATTAGCTGCCCTGCCACGACGTGCGACAGCGAGAGCCCCTCAGAGACCCCGACCGCGGGCTCCGGTGCCAATGCTCGCGGGCCGGCCGGCGACTCCTCCCGCGGCGCCGCCGGCTCCTCAGAGCTGACCGCGGGCACTGGGGTTGTGGACCGATCAGCGCCCGCGGGTCCCACTAAGGGCAGGGCCGATAGCTCGCCGGCGTACTTCCGGACGACCGCTGGGTCCGGATCACCGGAGGCACCACCAGAGCCAGCGGCGGCCCGGAGTTCCTTGGCGAACTCGACCAGCACATTCGAGGGGTAGTGCTTCGCCACGTAGACCGGCGTCTGGCCGGCGGCGATCAGCAGGTGGTCGCAGAGCAAGTCCCGCCACCAGGCGGCAAGCGAGACAGGCGACAACCGGTAGTAGTCGGCGCTTCGGCCGTCTGCCGTGAGGATCAGGGAAAGCGCCCCTCCGGCTGTCCGAACCACAACCGCCGGCACGGAATCGACGGTGGCAACGTCGACGGAATCGGGCCCGAGCATGCCTTTCTGGCGCAGGCTGTTGAGGCGCCGGACGACCTCGCGGGCCCGCGCCGCGTCCGGGGTACCGTCGCTGCGAGGGGGCAGCACCCAAACAGCCAGACCGCCGTGCCTCACCCAGCACTTGCCGTCGGCCTCCGACTGGGCGTCAAACCTCCACTGGGCCGCGCTACCCATAGCAGGCGCAGCCACCAAGAGCACCAGCAGAGAGCGCTGGCAACGTGTGACGCGGCTGCCGATCCCAGTGGGAGAATGCCGTGTTGGGTTCATGGGCGTTCCTTCCCGTCGTGCAGAGGTAGAGGTCCTGCGGGGCCGGCAGCCGCTTGCCGGTAGTACACAGCCACCGGGTGCTTGCCGGCGAAATAGGTCTTCATCTCGCCTTTGCCGGAGTTCGGCAGAGAGACAATCAGACTCGCGTCAGCGCAAGCGACGTAGGCACTGCCGTCCGGTCGGCGATCCACGGCGAGGTGGTCGGGGGTCGCCGGCAGCGGCAACAGGGCGCCGGCCGTGTTCGTGGACAGCTCCAAGGTGGCCACGGCTCGGTCATTGCGGCAGAGGAGCTTCGCCCGGTCGCCGCCCGCCCACGCCAGGGCCATCGGCCAACCGCCAGTATCAACACTCGATACGCACCGCCAGGACTGCGTGTCCACGACCGCGACTCGGTTGTCGCCAGCGGCGCAGACGCACAGGCGATCGGCTCCAGGGAGCTCCAGAAGCGCGAGCGGATGCGTCCCGACCGGTAGCCGGATGATCTCTTCCCGCTTCGTCAGGTCGATGACCGACAGGCTATCGTAGGGATCTTCGTTCCGCAGATCGGCGTTGCCGACGCACAGCAGGTTCCCGCCGGAAAGCAGCGCCAACGCGCGCGGGCCGGGGCCGACTTCTACCGTCACCGTCTTCTCCGGGCGGCTGCGGTCGACCCAGGTGACGCGGTTGCGCTGCTCGTCGGTCAGGAAAAGCCGAGTGGCGTCGGCGACTAAGGACACCGGCAGGAAAGGCAGCGAGACCCGCTCGCGCACGCTCAGGTCGCCGAGATCCAGCGCCTCCGCAAACGGTGCTGCTCCCTCGTCGGCCCCAGACCCGGCAAACGCCAGCCAGAGCACCTGCGCCTGCTCGTCGTAGAACGTGCACGCCGGGGGCTCAGGCACGGCGACGCTCGCCACGGTCTGGCCCACCACCGGGTCCAGCAGCGAGACCTGACGAGCGCCGGCGCAGACCACCACGAGCAGCGGCTGGTCTCGCGGGGGCAACGACTGCTCGACCACTCGCACGCGGAATGTCGTCTGGATCGCGGCCGAACGGCCGGCGGGGGTGACTTCGGCCCTCAGCAAGTACGTGCCGGGACGCGGGAAGACGACCTCGGCGCGGAAGAGCGGGTCCTGCTCCTCGGCAGTCAGCGGGTAGACCTGCGTCGCCTCACCGCCCTCGGAGATCGTGGCCACAGCCTGTGCTTCCGACACCAGCACCCGTTCTCCGTTGACGGTGCCGGTGACGGTCACCTCGATCGTCGTCCACTGCCGGGCGACCGGTTCGGCGGGCACTGTGACTAAGTCGGCGGAGAAGGAGGTTCCTGAGACCGCCGACTGCCCGCCCACCGCGGCAGGCACTCCGGTCACCAGGAGAACGTTGGCAATCGATAGGGCGAGCAGGCAACGTGTCATATGTCCGGTTCCAGACCGTCGCACGAACGGCGGCCGGCGGCCGACCCGAGGAGTGGCCCTCGGCTCGGGCACCCACGCTCCAAGCGCTTCCGTCCGGGCGGCGAGGAAATCTACGGCTGAGTCCCGCAGTGCACAGGAACCGGGGCATTATAGCACGAGGCGGTACAGCCAACAAACAGCCGCCCTTCCCGGCTCTTCTGATTACGCCAGAACGTCCCGCGAGAACCTGGAACCAGTAAAGCGGCCGGGAGTCCATGCCTGTACCTCGGTGCCCTCAACCTCAGGAAGCCTCACCGTCCAGAGTTTGCCGCGCCCGCCCTTTTCACCTATACTGACCACTGGGAACGGCCCGCCGTTCACTTCGAGCGGGAGGGAATGGAATGAAGAACAAGAACTCACGCCTCCTCGTGCGAGTAGTCGCGGCGCTTCTCTCGGTGCCCGCAGTAGCGTTCGCAGATTCGGAGACCGGCCTCAAACCGGGTGACCGAACACCGCTGTTCCCGGTGTCAGCCGTGACCGGTCCCTTCGCGGGCAAGACGCTGTCATACGTGTCAGCGCTCCAGGGCGCCCCGACGCTGATCGTGTTCGTGGCTGCAGTCGAGCCCAGCGATGTTGCCCTGCTGAGAAAGGTAAACGAGACGTGGCGCCGATTCGAGTCCGCCGGAGTCAAAGCGTTCGCCGTCTGTCTCGCCGGCCAGTCGGTGGCGCCCACGCTTCGTTCCCTTTCCGAGAAGGACACGTGGAGCCTGCCCCTCACGGTGACTCGCGGCGGGGCGGACGACCCCGTCTGCAAGCAGTGCAAGCTGAACGAGAAAGCCCGCAACACGGTGCTCGTTACGTCCCAGAACCAGCTCGTGTACGCGCGGCAGGACCTGTCCGCGGACGACTTCAAGGCAGTCGCCGAGGCGCTGCAGAAACTGGCCGACAAGAAGTAGCCGCACCCTCACGCCCAGCGGCTCAAGGCTGTGCCTCCACACCCTATGGAAGACCTCAACGCTTTGCTGACCGAAGCCCGAGAGGGCGGGCACTCTGCAGCGGAACTGGAAGGAATGCGGGACCTCCTCGCTCACCGCCTCGGGGTCCTGTCGCTGGACCTGGAGGCGCTGCCCGCAGGAACTGCCGAACGCCGCAGCCTTGAGCGCGACGTTGCAGCGCTCCGACAGCAAGTGCAGGTGCTGCGCGAAGAGGTCTCGGTGACGCAGTTCGTCGAGCAGTCTGCGGTGGCGGCCCTCAGGATGGGGCAGTTGCTGGAAGGGTGACCCCGGAGGAAACGGCGTGGGGAGTTGAGGAGGATGGGCGGCAGCGGCTTGGGCGGAAGTTACGAGGCGTCTCGCTCGGCGACAACCAGGCGGCCCTTGCCCTCGCACCAAGAGCACTTACGCCAGAGACGGAAGTAGGCATCCCAGACCCGTCCCCGAGAGTCGCAATGGTCACATGGCATGATGGACGCCAGCCCCGCGATCCCGATAGCGGCCCGCACCGGCCTTGCCGGCTTCAGGGGGCTATCGCCGGCCGCCGTCCCGATAGGAATGGATTCACTCGGTAAGGAGAGTTCCAGTCTCATGGGCACCTTCAATAGCCTATCACGGCTCAGGCGTGCCCGCAAGGCCGGCACGACACAAACGCCCACTCCCTCCGCGCGCCCAGCGGCAGACGCCCGGACCCGGGCCTACTCCGGAGTGACCTCGGTGCAGGCGTAGCCCGCTTGGCGGTACGCCTGCTGCAACCGCCGCAGCTCGGCTGCCGTTCGATAGACCCCCAGCACGGCCCCGCCCGACCCAGGGAACTTGCAGGGGTGCCCCAACCCTCTGCCGATCTCGACCATCTTCAGGCACTGCTCACCGATCACTTCGGCACCCAACACCCGGCAGCGGAGGTCGAAGTTGCGGTCCATCAGCCGAGCGAACAGGTCCAGGTCGCCCTTCAGCAGTGCCGCCTTCCCGCGCTTGGCGTATCCGGCCCACCGTCCGATGGCCTCGACCACCTGCTTCTCACCGCGGTTGTAGCGGAAGCGCAAGTCGCCGTGGACCTTACCGGAGAACGAGGGGTCGTCGACATACGCGAGAAAGAGAGGCGGCAGCACTCGGGGGTCGATCTTCTCGTACAGCCCATGCCGGTGCTGCTTCATGTACTCCTCGTCAAAGTCCATGTAGACACAGCCACCGTAGATCTGGACGACCCGATCCTGAAGCCCCGCGGCAATGCCCAGTTCCTCGGTCTCCACGGAGAGCACGACGTTGGGCTGAAGAGGTAGCGGAATGTCTCGTTCGGAGAGGCCGTAGAACTGCATCAGGCACTTGAACGCCGCCGAGATGATGGCGCTGGACCCACCCAACCCCACCTGTCTGGGGATATCGGTTTCGTACTTGATCGTGAAGTTGCGCGCCGGCAACCGGATGCCCAGGGAGGAACAGAACTCCTTGAACTTCTTGCACGTGGCGAAGAGGAGACGAAGCCCGCCGTAGTAGCCATCGCGGTTTGCCACGGTCTCCAGGTCAGCCAGGTTCTTGAACTCAACCGGGTCGTAGCGCGGGTGGGCCTGGATCTGCAGCGCCGGGCTCTCCCACAGCATCACCTGCGCGCGGAAATTGCGGATGGTGCACGAGATCGTCTTCCCGTGGTACCCGTCCGAAGGGTTGCCCAACAGCCCGACGCGCGCATACCCGTTGTTGGTGATAATCAAGCTCAACCACTTCCTCTCGGTTGCGGGACGGGACTTGGAGGGGGCGGAATCTACCGGCACTCCGGCACCCCGCAACATCGCGGTTTGACCGCATAGGCCCCGAGCAAGTTCCGGGCGGACCACAGTGTCTCCGCGGAGAGCCCAACCAATCGCCGTCGCCGCCGCACCGCGCACTCAATATCGGAGGTCCTTCGCCTCGACCAGCACCTCGAGCTGCTCCAAAGCCTTTCCTACCCCAAGCGCAACACAGGAGAGAGGGTCTTCGGCGATCCGAACCGGGATGCCGGTAGCGCGACTGAGCAGCGCGTCGAACTCCCGTAGCAGTGCGCCACCCCCGGTAAGGGTGATCCCGCGGCCAACGATGTCGGCGGCCAACTCGGGCGGTGTCTGCTCAAGGACCGACTTCACCCGCTCCAAGATGGCGCTAACCGGCTCGGCGAGGGCCTCGCGGATCTCCTGTGAGGTGACGGTCACCGTCTTCGGCAGCCCGGCCACCATGTCGCGCCCTTTGACCTCCATCTCCAACTCGGTCTCCAGCGCGACGGCGGAGCCGACGCGGATCTTGATGTCTTCGGCGGTCCGTTCGCCGACCATCAAGTTGTACTCGCGCTTGATATGTCGGGCGATGGCTTCATCCATCTTGCTGCCGGCAAGGCGGAGGGACTCGCTGCGGACGATCCCACCCAGCGAGATGACGGCGATGTCCGTGGTGCCGCCGCCGATGTCGATCACCAGGTTCCCTTCCGGGCCGGTGATGGGCAGCCCTGCGCCGATCGCTGCCGCCATCGGCTCCTCGATGTGATAGGCCCGCCGAGCACCCGCTTCGACGGCGGCATCGAGGACGGCTCTGCGCTCAACACTGGTGACCCCAGAGGGAACACACACCACGGCGTACGGCTTGAAGAGGGGCCGGCGACCGCAGACCTTCTGGATGAAGTGCCGCAGCATCTTCTGGGTGACGCTGTAGTCGGCAATGACCCCGTTGCGGATAGGCTGAATTGCCACAATGTTCCCGGGGGTGCGACCCAGCATCTGCCGGGCCTCCTCCCCAACCGCCAGCAGTTTCTGACTGGTGCGGGAGATGGCCACCACCGAAGGCTCCCGCAAGACGATGCCCTTCCGGCGCTCGTAGACCAGGACGTTGGCCGTGCCAAGATCGACGCCAATGTCCCGCGCTAAGCCAAACATAGCTGCGCCTGTCTTCCAGAGCTATCGTGGCGCACGATGCTCGCGCCCAGCGCCGCGAGCTTCTGTTCGATGGACTCGTATCCCCGGTCGATCACCACGATGTTGCTGATCTCGGACTCCCCTTCCGCCGCGAGGGCAGCCGTGATCAGTGCCGCACCGGCGCGAATGTCGGGGGCTTCTACGGGGGCGCCGGTCAGCTTCTGCACGCCACGAACCACGGCCGTCTGACCGAGCACGTTGATGTCGGTGCCCATGCGCCGCAGCTCGTCAACGTACGCAAAGCGCGACTCGTAGATCCGCTCATCGATGACGCTGCGGCCCTCCGCCAAGGAGATCATCGCCACGAACGGGGGGTGGAGATCGGTGGGGAACCCGGGGAAGGGCGCGGTGGCAATGTCTACGGCTCGCATCCGACCGCTGCGCTGAACCCGGACCGCATTGTCCGCTCGGGTGACGTTCGCGCCCGCACCGGAGAGTGCCTCCAGCACCTGGTCCAGCCACACCGGTTCCAGGGGGTACACAGTTACGTCTCCGCCGGTTGCCGCCGCGCTCATCAGCAGCGTGCCAGCCTCGATGCGGTCCGAGATCACCGTGTGCTCGCAGCCGGAGAGCTTCCTCACTCCGTCGATGGTGAGGGAACTGGAGCCAGCGCCCTGGATGCAGGCACCCATCTTGCGGAGAAACTTGATGAAGTCTTGCACTTCGGGGTCGCGGGCGGCGTTCTCGACCACTGTCCGCCCCTGCGCCGCCGCTGCCGCCATGACGATGTTCATGGTGGTGCCGACGCTGCACCAGCGAGGGTCCAGGTAGATCAAAGCACCCGTCAACTGGCGGCACTCCGCCCGCATGAAACCATGCGCCAGCAGCACCCGAGCACCCAGCTTCTGAAAGGCATCGGTGTGAAAATTGACGGGCCGGGTGCCGAGAATGCACCCGCCCGGAAGGGGCACTTCGGCCTTGTGAAGCCTCGCCAGCAGCGGCCCTGCCACATAGAAGGAAGCCCGCATCCGCTTAACGAGTTCGTACGGGGCGACGTGCGTGATCAGTCGCGAGGCGTTGACGGTGACCGTGCCGCTATCAGTGAACTTCACCTTCGCGCCCAGCGCGCGAAGGACCTCGATCATAGTGCGTGTGTCCTCGATGCGAGGAACGTTATGGATGACGCAGGTATCCTCGGCTAAGAGGGTGGCTGCAAGAATGGGCAGGGAAGCATTCTTGCTCCCGCTGAGTCGGACCTCGCCCCTGAGTTTTCGGCCGCCTTGAACGTAGATGCGTTCCACAGGCAAACCCTCCTCGTAGTTGAGCCGCAATGCAGTGCTGCGATGGCTGGCACAGGAATCGCCCCCGGGCTATGGGCACAAGCGGCGAGTGGGCCCAGAGCGCCCCTGCCGTCTTCAGACTGAGCGCTTCGGACGGCGTCGTGGGGGAGGCTCCGCGCTCGGGGGCGGAGCAAGAGGGGTGCCTGCTTGGCTGTCCGCCGTCAATCGAGCGTGGGAATCTGCTGCTCTTCCGCCAGGCGCTCCGGCACCTCGGCGCTATCCGCCAGGACGATGGCGTGGTTCTCCGAGATCTCGAAGAAGCCACCGGAGAGGGGGATCTCCATCGTCCGGCCGGCCGGATCTGCCAACCGCAACGTGCCGTCCTTGAGGGCAGCGACCAGCGGGGCATGGTTCGCGAGCACGCCAAAGGAGCCTTCGGCGCCCGGCAGACGTGCAGCAGTTACGTCGCCACTATACACCATCTGATCCGGCGTGACAATTTCGATGCGGTAGGCTTTGGCTGGCATGGTCGCAGATGTACCCGCACTCTTCGCGTGATCCGGGCTCGGACGTTTGGCAGGCGAGCGTCCCTACTCGGCCTGCCGCTGCCGTTCCTTGCCTTTCTCGACGGCTTCCTCGATTGTCCCAACCAAGTAGAACGCCTGCTCCGGCAGGTCGTCGTGCTTGCCGTCGAGGATCTCTTTGAAGCCTCTCACCGTATCGTCGCGGGACACGTACTTGCCCGGAAGCGAGGTGAACACCTCAGCAACGTGAAACGGCTGCGACAGGAACGACTGCATCTTCCGAGCGCGCGCCACCATGAGCTTGTCTTCGTCTGAGAGTTCGTCGATCCCCAGGATGGCGATGATGTCCTGGAGGTCTTTGTAGCGCTGAAGCACCTGCTGAACGCCGCGCGCCGTCTCGTAGTGCTCTTGCCCCACAACCAGCGGATCCAGAATCCGCGAAGTGCTGTCCAGCGGGTCCACCGCGGGGTAGATGCCCAACTCGAACAGTGAGCGAGAGAGGACGGTAGTGGCGTCGAGATGGCTGAACGTAGTCGCCGGAGCAGGGTCGGTGAGGTCGTCCGCAGGCACGTAGACCGCTTGGACCGAAGTGATGGAACCCCGGGTGGTCGTGGTGATGCGCTCCTGGAGAGCAGCCATCTCCGTCGCCAATGTCGGCTGATATCCCACGGCGGAGGGCATGCGCCCCAACAGCGCCGACACTTCCGAACCGGCCTGCGTGAACCGGAAGATGTTGTCGATGAAGAGGAGTACGTCCTGTCCCTTCTCGTCGCGAAAGTACTCCGCCATCGTCAGCGCGGAGAGGGCGACGCGCAAGCGGGCACCAGAGGTCTCATTCATCTGCCCGAACACCAGGCAGGTTCGGTCGATGACTCCCGACTCCCTCATCTCCAGCCAGAGGTCGTTCCCCTCGCGGGTACGCTCCCCAACGCCGCCAAACACGGAGACGCCACCATGCTGCGTCGCCACGTTGTGGATCAGCTCGGTGATGAGCACGGTCTTGCCGACGCCGGCGCCGCCGAACAGCCCGACCTTGCCGCCCCGGGCGTACGGTTCGAGCAGGTCGATGACCTTGATGCCCGTCTCGAACATCTCTGTCACCGCGCCCTGTTCCTCAAAGTTGGGGACGGGCCGGTGGATGGGGAAGCGTTGCGCTGCCCTGACCTCGCCCAGATTGTCAACGGGTCTGCCCAGCATATCAAACAGCCGCCCGAGCGTTTCCTCACCGACGGGCACGGTGATCGGTTCACCGGTGTCGACAGCTTCTGCGCCGCGAATCAATCCATCTGTGGCGGTCATGGAGATGCACCGCACGACACTGTCGCCCAAGTGCTGAGCCACTTCGAGAACCAAGTCCAGGTTGCGGGCTTCGTCTTGGACGCGAATGGCGTTGTAGATGTCGGGAAGGTCGTCCCGGGGGAACTCGCAGTCCACCACCGGTCCGATTACCTCGACGACGCGACCTACTCCCATTCTGTCACTCCTTTCCGGAGGCTCCTTGTGCAGCGGTTCCGGAGCTTAGGCGTCAACCGGTCCGCGAACGCACCGGCTGACGGCTGACCTCCCGAAAAACGATCTTCATCCGTCCTCTGTGGCTAACGCTTCTGCCCCGCCAACCACCTCCGAGATCTCCGTGGTGATGGCCGACTGCCGCGAGCGGTTGTACTGCAGCGTCAGGTCTTTGATCATCTCACCAGCGTTCTCAGTGGCGGCCGTCATCGCGGTCATCCGGGCGCCAAACTCGCTGGTGAGCGCTTCGAGGAGCATGTGGTAGAACTGCGTGTCGACGTACCGCGGTAGCAGTGAGCCCATCAACTCGGCCGCCTCGGGCTCGAACAAGAACTCCGCTCTGGCGCTTTGCGCGGGAGTCTCCTCAGACTCCTCCGCGGCGGCAGGCTCTAAGGGCAGGAACCGGATGACCTTCGGCCGCTGACTCATCGTGGTGACGAACTCTGTATACGCCACATACACCTCATCTACGGTTCCGCTCTCGAACAGGCCGGTGATGGCGTCGATGATGACCTTCGCCTGGGCAAACGAGGAGCCCACGTCGAGCTGCTCGTGGTAGGACTCGATGTCGTGGGTGCGACGAGTGAGGAACTCATTCCCCTTGCGGCCGACGGTCAATAGCTTCCAGACCTTGTTCGGCGCCGCTGCCATGAACCGCTCGGCGGTCCGGAGGAGATTCGCGTTGTACGAGCCGCACAGCCCCCGGTTGCCGGTGATCACCACCAGCGCGCTCGCGCGCACCTCGGGGCGTTCAGCCAACAGCGGATGCTCCACCCGCCGCGCCTCGGGTCCCAGGCGCTCCATGAGCTGCTGCATCTTCTCGAAGTAGGGCTTCCCCGCCGTCACCTGTCCCTGGGCCCGACGCAGCTTGGCAGCCGCGACCATTTTCATGGCCAGGGTGATCTGCTGGATGTTCTGGACGGACCGGATCTTCCGGCGAACGGCACGTAGTGATTGCACTGCTCAGTTGGCTTCCTTGCGGAGTGCGAAACCGTGGGAGTCTCTACTTCTCGGGGGTCTCGGAGGCGGTCTCAGCTTTCGTCGCCTCGCTGTCGACGGGTTTGAAGGTCTCCTTGAAGTCGTCCAAGGCGTCCTTCAGCTTGGCTTCCAGTTCATCGTCTATCGCCAGAGACTTCTCCAACTCGGCGCGGACTTCGGGGTAGCGCTGGGCGATGAAGTCGCGGAGCTGCTCTTCGTACTCTTTGATCTCATCCAGCTCCAGGTGATCCACGTAGCCCCGGGTGGCAGCGAAAAGAGCCAGCACTTGGTCGACCACGCTCAGCGGCGAGTACTGGGGTTGCTTGAGAAGCTCGGTGATGCGCTGCCCGCGCGAGAGCTGGTGGCGAGAAGCCTTGTCCAGTTCGGAGGCAAACTGGGCGAAAGCCGCCAACTCCCGGTAGCGGGCCAAGTCCAGTTTCAGCGTCCCTGCCACCTTCTTCATGGCTTTCACTTGGGCCGCGCTTCCCACTCGAGAAACGGACAGCCCCACGTTGATGGCGGGGCGAATGCCGGCGTAGAAGAGATCGCTCTCCAGGAAGATCTGCCCATCCGTGATGGAGATCACGTTGGTGGGGATGTAGGCCGAGATGTCGTTGGCTTGCGTCTCGATGATGGGCAGAGCCGTCAGGCTGCCGCCGCCGGTGCTGTGCGGGTTATCGGGGTCTTTCCAGTCGCTCGCCATCTTGGCAGCGCGCTCCAGCAGCCGGGAGTGCAGATTGAACACATCGCCCGGGTACGCTTCCCGACCGGGAGGGCGCCGGAGCAACAGCGAGACTTGTCGGTAGGCAACCGCGTGCTTGGAGAGGTCATCGTAGATGATGAGGGCGTGCTTGCCGCTGTCGCGGAACTCCTCGCCAATGGCGCAGCCGGCATACGGCGCCGCATACTGCAGGGGCGCAGGGTCGCTGGCAGGGGCGCTCACGACCATGGTGTACTCCATGCCGCCAAACCGGTCCAACTGCCGGACGACGTTCTTGACCGTGGACTGCTTCTGCCCGATGGCGACGTAGATACAGAAGACGTCGGTGTCCTTCTGGTTGATGATCGTGTCGACGGCGAGCGCCGTTTTGCCCGTTTGCCGGTCGCCAATGATCAACTCGCGCTGCCCTCGGCCGATCGGGATCAGCGCGTCGATGGCTTTCAGCCCGGTCTGCAGCGGCTCTTTCACCGGCTGACGCTCCACCACGCCGGGAGCGCGGACATCGAGGCGGCGGGAACGCTCACTGAGGATCGGCCCCTTGCCGTCGATGGGTTGACCCAACGCGTTCACGACGCGGCCGACCATGGCTTCGCCGACGGGGATCTCGACGATGCGGCCGGTAGTCTCGATGCGGTCGCCTTCCGCCACCATCTGGTCGGCCCCCAAGAGCACTGCGCCGACGTTGTCGGCCTCGAGGTTGAGGACCATGGCGAAGAGCTCTTCGGGGTGAAGGCGCGTGGGCGGCAGCCGGAGCAGCTCTCCGGCCATGGCACCTTCGAGACCAAAGGCCCGAATGATACCGTCGCCGACTTCCAGCACAACACCCTCGTCCACCATCCGCAGTTCCTTGCGGTAGGCGGCGAGTTCATCTTTGAGTATGGTGGTGATCTCTTCAGGTCGTACGGCCATGGTCACCTCTCCTGTGGGACCCGCCCGGCGAGGGGCAGGGGGGCGGCTGGGAGACTACGTCACCTCCACGACGCGCGCCTGCTGGAACCGGTCTCGGATTGTCTCCAAGTGCGAGGCGAGGCTGCCGTCGATGAGGTGGCCGCCGACGTGGACGACGAGACCGCCAATGAGGGCTTCCTCGATTACGCGGCGGAGGATCACCCGCTTGCCGGTCAGGGCATTCAGCTTCTGTGTCAAGGCGTCGGCGAGGTCGTCCGGCAGCGGCACGGCGCTGCGCACCTCCGCGCGCTGAATGCCGCGCGCCTCGTCGAGCAGTTTGTCGAACTCCCCGATGGCCGACAGGATGAGCGAAGCGCGCTTCTTGTCGATCATGAGGCTGAGGAAGTCGAGCGTGAGCGGCGAGAAGCTCCCCCCGAAGGCCCGCACCAAGACTTCCTTCTTCGTCGCGGTCGGCAGCCGCGGGTGTTCAAGGAATCCCGGCAGATCGGCACTCAGCTCCGGCTGGTCCCGGACCAAGTCCCGGAACTGGTGAAGCTCGCGCGCAACCGCCTCCAGCGCCTCGCGCTCTGCCGCCACGGCGAAGAGCGCGCGCGCGTATTTGTGGGCTGTCTTCGTGCCTATCACGGTGTCAATTCCGCCCGATGCCCTCGATGATCTCCTGGGCCAACTGGCGATGCGTCGAGTCGTCCAAGTCCTTGCGGATGAGCTGGCCGGCGGTCAGCACGGCCAAATCGGCAACGCGGTTGCGGATCTCGACCAGCGCCTTCTCTTTCTCGCGTTGGACCTCGGCGTGACCCCGTTCCATGATCCGCTGGGCCTGCTCGCGAGCGTGCGCCAGCAGTTCATCGCGGGCCACCTGCGCCTGGGACATGGCATCCTCGATCCGATGCCGCGTCTCAGCCTCGATGTCCGCAATGCGCGCCTCATACTCGTCGCGCATGCGGATCATCTCTTGGCGCTTCTCCTCCGCCTCATCCAGCTTGGTCTTGATGGCATGCTCTCGAGTCGAGAACATGGTCTGGACCGGGCCGAACAGAAACTTCGACAGCACCCAGTACAGGATCAGGAAGCCCAACACCTGGATCACCAGGTGCGTGCCATTGATCCCCAATTGGTCAAGCAGGGCCATTGGGTGGTCCTCCCCGGGGGGGCGACGGCTAACGCCTTCCGCCAGACCGACGCCACATTCTCAGTGCGTTCCGAACGCTTTGCCGACGAGTTCCAGCGCCTTCTCTGTGACAGGCAGCTTGCTCTGCAGCATGAAGAACATGAGCAGCGCATAGATGACCAGTGACTCGATCAGTGCCAGACCGATGATCATGGCCGTCTGGATCTGCCCGGCGGCTTCGGGTTGGCGGGCGATGCCCTCCAGAGCGGCGATGGCAGCTTTTCCCTGCGCCAGAGCGGCGGACAGCACCGCTACCGGCAGGCCAAACCCGACAGCCAATGCCAATGCTACGAAATAGCCTCCCATGCAGAACGTCTCCTTTCCAGTGGGATTACGAACCAGCGATTTCAGAGTTCAGATTCCAGACCGCACCCCGGCACCCAGTAACTGCCGTCGGGAATCTCAGCCCTCAAACCAGCTAATGCTCCCCCTCCTCGTGGCCGGCATGCTCGGTGAGCAGCGAGATGTAGACCGCCGCCAGCGTGGCGAAAACGAGCGCCTGCACGAAGCCGACAAAGAGACCGAAGGCCAGGATCGGCGCCTGGATCGGCAGTACGTACTTGAGGAAGCCCGGAAACGTCGCCGCCAGCAGGACCAGGTTGATGATCACCATGTCCTTGCCGAAGACGTTGCCGAAGAGACGGATCGAGAGGGACAAAGGCTTGGCCAGTTCGCCGACGAGGTGCAGTGGCAGCATCAGCGGCGCCAGCCAGATTGGCTCGCCGCAAAGGTGCCGCAAGTACGCGCCGACTCCGGTGTCTCGGATGGCGTAGAACTGCACGAAGACGAATGTGGTCAACCCCAAAGCCAACGTCGTGCTCAACTTCGCCGTTGGAGCCAGCATCCCTGGGACGACCCCCATGATGTTCATCAGGAAAATGTAGATGAACAGGGTCCCGACGAACGGAGCATACTTGAGCCCGCGCTCGCCGGTGATCGAGCGGACAAATGTGTACAGCCCGTCCACGACCAGTTCGCCCACGTTCTGCCATCCCGTGGGCACCAGCTCCATGCGCCGGGTAGTACGCCGAGCGAACAACGCCAGCAGCAGGATGATCAATCCCGAGATGACGATCCAGTCGGGAACGTGCAGCAGCTTCGCAAGCGGGTGTACCAGCGACCCGTGCTCAGCAGTTAGCGGATTGCCTTCGCCCTGTCCTCCGGCCAGATGGACTGGCGCACTGTGCCCACCATGTGATTCAGAAGCCAAGCTACGTCTTCCTCACGCTTTCCTCACGCTCACAGTGTCCTACGGTCGGCGCCGCGTCGGGCCGAGAGTAAGTGCGGTCTGTCCTACCGCTTGGAGGAAGACCACAGCTTGCGGAATCAGGAAGCCCGCAAACAGAGAGTAGATGTTGACCGAGTTTCGGCTCAGTGTCAACCAGAAAAGGAAACCGACGGCCAGGTATTTGCCGACACTTACTGCAAAGACAATGCCTTTCTCCCGCCGAGTCGCCTCCCGTCGGAAGGACGTTCGCACAGACCACTCAAGGGCCTTGAGCAGCCCGACCCCGAGGCCGGCTCCGAGGAGGAAGCCCACGATGAGACGCCAGTCCATGGTCTGCAGGAGCGCCAGCAGCGCCAGGGCGAGCACCCAACTCGTGGTGCGGTAGACGCCGGGAAGGAAGTTCTCCTCCAGGTTGGGGAAGGTGTTCATTGGGTCCGGGAAGCCTTGGTGACGATCTGAATCATCTCGAGGAACCCCGCGAGGCTGCCGAGGAGCACGCCGACAGCCGTGCCGATCGGCTCGATCCCGAACCGCCCATCGGCCCAGTGACCGACGGCGTACCCGATCAGAATCGAGGTGACCAGCACGAACCCCACCGCGCTGACCATTCCGGTACCCCGAAGACCTCTTCCGGTTTCTGCCAGCCGACTGCTGCTCTCCTCAGGGGGGCGCTCCACCTCCGGCGGGACATCCGGCAAAGAGGGCAATGGCGACATGGACTCTCCGCTACTTCCGGCCGAGGTGCGTTCCCAATCGGCGCGGCCCTATCATAGCCAATGTGTACCCTCTGGCCAACGGGCACTGCTAACGCCACCCCACCGGCGAGCGGGCGGTCCGCCAACCCAAAAGGTGTTCCTCGAACCGCCGCGTACCCTCAAGCAGCCCCCGGGCCAACGCCCGAACTGGTCTCGGCGCCCGCGCCACTCGACGCCCGACACCCGACGCCCGACACCCGAACCCGCCGAAGGAGCATCGCCATGAAACTCGGACTAGTCACCTACAACCTCGCCAACGAGTGGGACCTCCCTACGATCATCGACAAGTGCAGCAAGCACGGCTTCCACGGCGTGGAAGCCCGGACGACCCACGCGCACGGCATCGAGCTTGAGCTTTCCACCGCGCAGCGTGCGGAAGTCAAAAAGCAGTTCGACGACTCGCCAGTCGCGCTCTGTGGGCTGGGCAGCACCTACGAGTACCACTCGGCCGACGAGACCGAGGTGCGCCAGAACATCAACGGCACGAAGGAATACGTCAAGCTCGCCCACGACGTCGGCTGCCCCGGTGTCAAGGTCCGACCCAACGGCGTTCAGACCAGCAAGGGCATCCCGCTGGAGAAGACGCTGGACCAGATCGGGCTTGCCCTTCGCGAGTGCGCGACGTTCGCGCAGGACTACGGCGTCGAGATCCGCCTGGAAATTCACGGTCAGGTCACCTGCGAAGTGCCTCACTGCAAGACCATCATGGAGGTTGCCGACCACCCGAACGCCCTGCTCTGCTGGAACTCCAACCAGAGCGACTTGGTGGACGGTTCCATTGATGCCAACTTCGAGTCCGTCAGGGACAAGATCGCGCTCGTCCACATGCGCGACATTTGCTTGCCTGAGTACCCGTGGGCGCACCTGCTGCAGTTGCTGAAGCAGAGCGGCTACGCAGGCTTCACCTGCGCCGAGATCCCCGGCAACGAAGACCCCGACCGAATCATGGGCTACTACTCGGCGCTGTGGAAGGCGTATACGGCGTGACCGTACAAACGCTTGGCCTCGCGATTGGGCTGTTCGTCGCCTCGTTCGCTGAAGCCGGTGTCGGCCCCGAGAACACCGCTGTTGTCGTCAATGCCGACAGTTGGGCTTCGCTCACCGTTGCCAACGAGTTCGTCCACCTGCGGCAGATCCCACCGGACAACGTCGTCTACCTCAGCGGCCTGCCGGACTTCGAGCAGACCACCGTGGACGCCTTCCGCGAGCAGCTCCTGAAGCCGGTGCTGGACACGCTCGCCCAACGCGGGTTGACGGAGCAGATCGACTGCGTGGCGTACTCCGCTGACCTGCCGTGGGGCGTCAACGTGTCGGCCGACATGCAGGGCTGGAAGTTCCCGAAGGTCATCACGCCTTGGGCGTCGATCAACGGACTGACCTACCTGTACGAGGACGTGCTGGGCAAGGACCCGCGCTACCTGGATCTGGAGTCCAACCGCTACGCCCGGCGTCCCCTGCCGCAACAGGAGGCGCAGCGGATCGGCGACCAGCAGCGCGAGCGTTACGCCCAAGCCCTCAACTGGATGCAGGACAAGAAGTGGGCGGAAGCACTGCCTCTGTTGCGCGAGCTGGAGGGCGAGACGCCTCGCTCGCCAGACCTGCTCTACAACTTCGCCTGTTGTCTGGCGCAGCAGAACCAACCGGAGGAAGCCGTAACCGCTCTGCAACGGGCGACCGAGAATGGCTTCCTGAACTACTCGTACATGAGAGCCGACGACGACCTGAGACCACTGCACGGGCGGGACGACTTCCGGGCCCTGGTAAGCGGCTTGCAGAACGGCGACTTCGAGATCCAGCCCACGGTCGGCTTTCGGTCGAGCGATCGGTGGAATGGCACGGGCGAGAGCCGGCCCCGAGCCGAGTCCAAGTACCTGCTCTCCACCATGCTCGCAGTCACCAGCGGCCGCGGCAACTCCGTGTCCGAGGCGCTGGCGTACCTCCGCCGCAGCGCCGCCGCCGACGGCACCCGCCCGCGGGGCGCCGTGTACTACCTCGTCAACGGCGACATCCGCTCCCGCACCCGGCAGTGGGGGGTCCGGCCCGCAGCACGCAAACTGGCTGCACTGGGCGTGAGGGCAGAGGTGATCGAGGGCACGCTCCCTCCCGGCAAGCCGGACGTGGCCGGCGCCATGGTCGGCTCCGCCGGGTTCGACTGGGCGAAGTCCGGCAGCACGATGCTTTCCGGCGCGATCTGCGAGCACCTGACCAGCTTCGGCGGCGTCCTCACCGAGGGCTCCGGCCAGACGCCGCTGACGGACTTCCTCCGCTACGGCGCCGCCGGTTCCAGCGGCACAGTGACCGAACCGTACGCCCTCCAGCAGAAGTTCCCCGACCCGTTCCTGCACGTGCACTATGCCAAGGGCTGCACCTTGGCGGAGGCGTTCTACCAGTCCGTCACCGGTCCCTACCAGTTGCTCATCGTCGGCGACCCGCTCTGCCAACCGTGGGCGAGGATTCCGCGTCCCATGGTCTCGGGTATCCGGCCGGACCAAGTGGTCAGCGGGCCGCTCCGCCTCCGGCCGAGCATCCGGAACGGACAGGAGGTTCGCGCAGGACGCTTCGAGTTGTTCGTTGACGGACGCCGCCACAGCACCTGCCCACCGGGCCGAGTCCTCAGACTGGACACAACCGCCGAAGGCGACGGCTACCACGAACTCGGCCTCGTAGCCGTCGCCGCCGAGGCAACGGAGACCCGGGGCAGCCTCGTCGTGCCGTTCCAGGTCAACAACTACAGCCGTGAACTGCGCGTGACCGCACCGGCACGGAGAACGCTTCCGTGGGGCGACGCCCTGACACTCAGCGCCCAACTGCCCGGCGCGAAGGGAATCGCCTTCTTCCACAACGCCCGCCTGCTCGCCACGCTCACCGGCGCCGCCGGCCAGGTCGCCATCGACACCCGTCTCCTCGGCATGGGACCAGTGCGGCTCCATGCCGTCGCCTGGGTACCAGCCGCTCGGGACAGCGCCGCCGCCGCCCCCGACCACCCAAATGCTCCACCCCTCGATCCCACACTTGCGAAAGTGTGGGATTGCCTGGCCAAGGGCGGACTGGGCGCGGGTGGCTCTGCGGATACCGATCGGCGGGCGTTCGTGACCAGTTGCCCTGTCGAGCTGATGATCACCCCACCTCCCGCCCTGTTAGCGGTCAGCCTCGACGCGACGGTACCCGTCGCCAACGGACTGCAACTCGTGCCGGAGGGCGGGAAGCCCGCCGTGGTCGAGTCCACCCGCCCGCGGGACTGGCTGGCGAAAGCCGGCGTCAAGGAGGGGCAGCCGTTCACGCTGGAGGGTTACTTCGACATGCCCGCCGACGACGTGTACCAGCTCCAAGTCCGGTTCGACGGCACGCTTGCCCTCGCAGTCGACGGGCAGCCGCTAACCGGAGTGAAGGAGACTGGCTGGAGCTTCCTGCCCGTGGCACTCAAGGCGGGTACGCACCGCCTGCGCGTGAGCGCGGCGCCGAAGAGCAAGCCGGCGCTGGATCTGCGCTTCGGCGGGCCAGGCGCGGTGAGTGTGGGAGCGGACCGGTTTCGGTGCGCCGCCACACCGGTTGGCGAGTAGCCACCCGGCTCGGCCACGGCAGCCTCGCTGGAGACAGCGGTAGTGAGCGGCTGGAACCGTAGGCCGCGGGAAGGAGTCGACGCCGGCGCGCGGAACCAGTTTGACCGACCTCCTGTCGCGCAATCCAGGTGCTCCCTCATGACCCCCCGCGAACGCTGGCTAACCTGCCTCACCCACGGCATCCCCGACCGCGTCCCCGTCGACTACCGCGCCACGCCGGAAGCGACACGGAAACTGCTCGAACACCTCGGCGTGGCGGCTACCGCCGAGATGCACGAGCGGCTGCATATCGACCCGATCATCGACATTGGGCCGCGGTACGTCGGGCCGGCGATCCCGCCGGACGAAGACGTGTTCGGCGCGAAGTACCAGAGCAGCGACTATCACCTCGGTCATTACCGCGATGTTGTCCACCATCCGCTGGCGCAGTACAACTCGGTCGCCGAGATCGAAGCCGACTACCGGTGGCCGGACCCGGATTGGTGGGACTATTCCGGCATTCCCGCACAGGTCAAGGGCAACGAAGACCAGGTGATCCGCGGCGGCGGGTCGGAGCCGTTCGCCACCTACAAGTTCCTGCGGGGCACGGAGCAGGGCTACATCGACCTGATCGAGAACCCCGAGATGGTCCACTACTGCCTGGGGAAGCTCTACGACCTGTGCTACCAGACGACGCTCCGCACCTACGAAGCCGCACCTGGGATGGTCGTGTGGACCTGGGTTGCTGAGGACGTCGGCTCGCAGGAAGGGCTGCTGGTGTCGCTCGCCCAGATCCGCGAGTTCTTCCTGCCGCACATGAAGCGCATGATCGACTTGGTGCACTCCGCCGGCGCCTTCGCCTTCCATCACAGCGATGGCGCGGTCCGTGACAACGTGCCCAACATGATCGAGGTCGGCATCGATGTCCTCGACCCCGTCCAGTGGCGCGCCAAGGGCATGGACCGCGAAGCCCTCAAACTCGACTTCGGCGACAAGCTCGTCTTCCACGCCGCCATGGACAATCAGCGCACCCTCGCCTTCGGCACCGTCGCAGAGGTCCGCCAAGAAGTCCTCGACAACCTCCGCATTCTCGGCGCCAACGGCGGCTACATCCTCGGTCCTTGCCACAACCTCCAGTCCATCAGCCCGCCGGAGAACATCGTCGCGATGTACGAGACGGCGTGGGAGGCGGGGGTGTACCGGTAGGGCGAGGAATCCCTTCCCGCCGACCGCGCGCGTTGCCTGCAGCCCCGAGAGAAACGCAAGGCAGAGCGGAACGGATTCCTGCCCCTACACGCCCACCTCGCGCCCAGCACTCTGCTCACTCCCATGGCCAGCCGCCACCGAGTCCTCGCCGCCCTCAACCACCGCGAGCCCGACCGCGTCCCGCTTGACCTCGGCGGGTCGTTCGTCACGTCGATTGCCGCCACGTCGCTGCACCAGCTGCGTGAGCGCCTTGGGCTGGAGGATCGGCCGGTGAAGGTGTATGACGCGTATCAGATGTTGGGCGAAGTCGAGGTGGATCTGGTCGAACGGTTCCGGCTCGACTGCCTGCCGGTAGAGCCGCCCGCGCTGACGCTGGGGCTCCGGCGCGAGAACTGGAAGCCGTGGACGTTGATGGACGGCACTGAGGTGCTGATGCCGGGGCAGTTCGAGATCGACGTGAACGAGCGGGGCGACTGGCTGGCGTACGCCTCTGGCGACCGGTCGCGCCCGCCCGTGGCCCGGATGCCGAAGGACGGGTTCTACTTCGACAGCATCGGCTACGGCGACTGGCATCCTGACTGGCAGCCGCCCAGCCTGGACTCAATCCGGGCAGGCGCGAAGAGCTGGCTCGTGTGTGACGAGGACCTGGCGTTCCTCCGCGCGCACGCGGAGCTGCTCCGCCGCAACACCGACAAAGCGCTGGTCCTCGGCGCCTGGCCCTACACCGGCCTGCACTACGTCGGCGCGCTGGTGGACTTCTGGACGTTGCTGGCTGGCGACCCGGGCTACGTCAAGGAGCTGTTCGCCATTTCCACCGAGGCCGCACTGACCAACCTCGACAGGCTGTGGCGCGCCCTCGGCGACAACGTCGACGTGATCGCCCTCACTGGGTTGGACTTCGGCACGCAACGGTCCGAGTGGTTCTCGCGCGAGGTGTTCCAGGAGGTCTACCTGCCCGGCTTGCGCGCCCAGTTTCAGCGGATCCGCGCCAACACAACCTGGAAGTCGTTCGAGCACTCGTGCGGCAGTATTGCAAACCTGGTTGGCGATCTCGCCGAGGCCGGTTTGGACGCGCTGAACCCGGTCCAGACCTCCGCCGCCGGCATGGACCCAGCGTGGCTCAAGAAGACCGTCGGGGACCGGCTGACCTTCTGGGGCGGCGGCGTGGAGACCCAGTCCACCTTGCCCTTCGGCACCCCCGAGGAGGTGCGCGCCGAAGTCGCCGACCGCCTCCGCACCTTCGCCCCCGGCGGCGGCTTCGTCTTCTGCCCGGTCCACAACATCCAACCCAACACCCCACCCGAGAACATCGTCGCCGCCTACGACGCCGCGTGGGAGTTCGGCAGCTACCCGATTGCCCCGGCAGCGCCCGAATAGGTGACACCGGTCCCATCCGTCCCATCCGTCTCATTGGTCCTTTCCACACCCTCGCCCACTCGGAGCACCCCATGCCAACCACCGCCAAGCACACCGACCTCCTCCGCACCATGTACCGAATCCGCTTCTTCGAAGACCGACTGAAGGAATTCTACGACTACACCGGCTTCTACGGCGAGGGCACCGTCGCCGGCGATGCCGCGACCACTGAAGACATGCTCACCTGCGTGATGTACGACTTCGAGATCACCGGCTCCATCGGCGGCGCGGTGCATGTTTACATCGGTGAGGAAGCGGTTGCAACCGGAGTGTGCGGCGCGCTGAAGCAGGGCGACTTCGTGACCAGCACCCACCGCGGCCACGGCCACGCCATCGCCATGGGATTGGACCTGGGCCGCGTGTTGGCAGAGCTGATGGGCCGGGAAGCGGGCTACTCCCGCGGGTGCGGCGGCTCTATGCACATCTTCAGCGTCGAGGACGGCGTGCTTGGCGGCAACGGCATCGTCGGCGCTGGCATCCCGATTGCGCTCGGACCGGCGTTCGCCGCGAAGTACCTGGGCAAGGACGGCGTGTGCGTCGGCTTCTTCGGCGACGGCGCCTCCAACCAGGGCACGTTCCACGAAGCCATGAACATGGCCGCCTTGTGGAAGCTGCCCGTCATCTACGTCTGCGAGAACAACCTGTGGGCAGCCACCACCCCGGCGGAGATCGCGCTTTGCACGCCCGACATCGCCGACCGCGCGCAGGCGTACGGTATCCCCGGCGTCGTGGTAGACGGCATGGACGTGGCCGCCGTCCACAACGCCGCAGTCGAGGCCGTCGCCCGGGCGCGCGCCGGCGAGGGTCCCACGCTCATCGAAGCGAAGACGTTCCGCTTTGAGGGACACGCCGGCGCCGGGAAGGGCAGCCATCAGGATTTCGAGGCCGTTCAGGAATGGCGCCAGCGCGACCCGATCCCGCGGCTCGAGCAGCAACTCATCGGGGCCGGCGTCATGACCGCCGCGCAGCAGCAGGCGGTGCAAGCTGAGATCCGCGAGGAAGTGGAGCAAGCAATCGGCTTCGCGAAGGAGTGCCCGTTCCCCACGGTGGACCTGCTCGAAGCCACAGAACTCCCAAGTGCCAATGCAGATTGCGGATTGCGGATTGCAGATCGCACGGCCCGGCCGGGGGAGCCGCGAGAGGGCGCACTCCCGTCCGACGTGGTGGCTAACCAGCGGGAGATCAGCTACGCCCAAGCCGTCAGCGAAGCCCTCCGCGAGGAGATGGAGCACGACGAGTCGGTCTTCCTCATCGGCGAAGACCTCGGCCCCGTCCGCACTCGCGACGGCCTGTGGGACCAGTTCCGCGAGCGCCGCGTGTGGCAGACCCCCATCTCCGAATCAGGCTTCGTCGGCCTGGGCGTCGGCGCGGCAGCCGCCGGGCTGCGGCCGGTGGTCGACATCATGTACTGCGACTTCGTCACCGTCTGCTTCGACCAGATCGTGAACCAGGCTGCCAAGCTCCGCCTCATGTCCGGCAACAAGCTCCACGTGCCGATGGTCATCAAGACCCCGGCCGGCTGCGGCACCCGCGAAGGCGGCCACCATAGCGGCAGCCACGAAGCCTGGTTCATGCACGCCCCCGGGCTGAAGGTAGTCATGCCCGCCGACGCCTACGACGCCAAGGGACTCCTCAAATCCGCCATCCGCGACGACGAACCAGTCGTCTTCATTCAGCACCGCCGCCTCCACCGAATGACCCAGCGCGTCCCCGAGGGCGAGTGGCTTGTCCCCCTGGGCGAAGCAGCCATCAAGCGCGAGGGCACCGACCTCACCGTCGTCGCCACTTCCTACGCCGTCCCCAAAGCTCTCCGCGCCGCCGAAGCGTTAGCCGGCGAGATCAGCCTCGAGATCATCGACCCCCGCACCCTCGTGCCCCTCGACGTGGAGACCATCGCGCAGTCCGTCCGCAAGACCGGCAAGCTCCTGATCGTCCACGAAGCCCCCGCCCGCTCTGGCGCCGGCGCCGAGATCCTCCGCCAAGTGCTCCCACAAGTGTTTGGGCACCTACGAACGTCTCCCCGGGTGCTCGGCGGAGCGGACGTGGCCATGCCCTACAGCCCGCCCCTTGAGGATGCCTGCATTCCGCAACCGGCGGACATCGCCCGGGTGGCGCGGGAGATGGCGCGAGGGTAGGCAGGAGGCCGCCATTGGTGCTCGCTTCCCCCACAGGTGGCAACTGCATGGAAGTGAGCTGCCTCACCGCTGTTGCGCGACGCTCGCCGCACCGGCGAGCGCACCAAACAACGGATGGAGCAACCAGCATGGCCCAATCGATTCTCGTAACCGGCGGCGCCGGCTACATCGGCTCCCACACCGTTCGCATGCTGACGGACGTCGGCCAGAAGATCGTCGTGCTGGACAACATGGTTTACGGCCACCCCGAGGCAGTTGTCTCGCCGGAGGTGATGTTGGTCCGGGGCGAGATGGCCGATGAGGAACTGGTGGAGCGTCTGTTCCAGGAACACGCCCCTCAGGCGGTCGTGCACTTTGCCGCCTACTGTTACGTGGGCGAGTCGGTGCAGCAGCCCGGCAAGTACTACCGCAACAACACCGCCGCCCCGCTGACGGTGCTGGACGCGATGAGGCGGCATGGCTGCGACAGGTTCATCTTCTCTTCAACCTGCGCGACATACGGCAACCCCGAGTACGTGCCGATGGATGAGCAGCACCCGCAGAACCCCATCAACCCCTACGGCAGGAGCAAGCTGATGTTGGAGCGCATCCTTCGCGACTACGAACACGCGCACGGCATCCGCAGCGTGTTCCTGCGGTACTTCAACGCCTGCGGCTGTTCGCTCGACGGCGTGCTCGGCGAGGATCACGACCCGGAGACACACCTGATCCCGCTGGCCCTGAGGGCAGTCAGCGGCGAACGCGACAAGCTCACCGTGTTCGGCACCGATTACGACACGCCCGACGGCACCTGCATCCGCGACTATATCCATGTGCTCGACCTGGCGGACGCTCACGTCAAGGCGCTGGAGTACCTGAACGGCGGCGGCCAAACCACTGCCTGCAACCTGGGAACCGGCGACGGCACCTCCGTCAAGCAGATCATCGGTCTCGCGGAAGAGGTCACCGGCCAGCCGGTGCCGGTCGAGTACGGGCCGCGGCGACCCGGCGATCCACCACGACTCGTGGCCGCGGCGCAGAAGGCCAAGGACGTCCTCGGTTGGGAAGCGCACTACGGCGCCCGTGACGCCGTCGAGACCGCCTGGAACTGGATGAGCCAGCCCCACGGCGGCCGATACGGGCAGACCGGGCCCGCTGCCGGTCCGGCGTAGGGCTGCGGGGAAGTGGTGTCAGACGAGTCTGACCTGTCGGACAGGTCTGACTCGTCTGACTTGCGCCGTTCCCCGCGAGCGCTACACCCACGCCTTCCCCTTCGGGTCCTCCGTGCAGTACGCCGACAGCACCTTGTTGAGGCCTTTGGCGATGCTCCGGCAGTCTGCCGCCGTGTACCACTGGTTCAGCCCGACGCTGATGACGCGGTCAAATAGGTCGTCGGCAACCGGGCAGTCGCCCCGGGCGTACGTCACGCCGCCGCCGTTCTGCAGGTAGAGTGGGCACTTGAAGGGGCAGTCGTCCTCGGTGGCGCCGACCTGCAGCGTTACCGAGAACATGGAGTGGTAGACGTGCCAGTCGGGCTGGGTGCTCTTCCCGCGCATGCCGCAGCCGACCCCCTCGGCGTTGAGCGCCGCGACGATCTTCTCGCCCAGCTCGAGGGTCTCCGGGAAGAACCGCAGCGAGTAGCCCACCTCGCCTTCGGCATCGTTGAGCTTCTGCGGGGCGATCTCGCAGAAGGTCTTGAGCTGTTTCAGGAGGCGGCTTTTCACCGTGCGGAAGCGCTGCACCGTCTGGGGCATCCGCTTGAGCTGGACGACGTCGACAGCCGCCTCCATTTCGCCCATGCGGTAGTTGGTGCCAGAGAACAGCTCGCGCGCGTATCGCGGCGGGGCAAACCGGTCCGGGCGCCACAGCCCGCCGCACTCGGCGAGGCCCTGGCAGCGCTCATACAAGCGCTCGTCATCGGTGAGGATCAGCCCGCCTTCCCCGCCGCCGACGATCTTGTAGGCGGAGATGCTGAAACAGCCGAGGTCGCCGAAGGTGCCGACGTACTTGTCTTTCACTTTGCCGCCGCAGCTCTGGGCACAGTCTTCGACGACCTTCAGCTTGTGCTTCCGCGCGACCTTCATGATCGCCGGCATGTTGCAGACCGACCCCATGACGTGCGTCGGCGCCAACGCCGCCGTGCGTGGCGTGACCAGCGCCTCAATCTTCTTCGGATCCATGCCCAGCGAGCTGTCAACATCGCAGAAGATCGGCACGCCCTTCGAGTGCACCACCGCAGCGGCGGTCGCGTAGAACCCGATGGCCGGGCAGATCACTTCCTTACCGGGACCGACGCCCGCGGCGACAAATGCCGCGTTCAGCGCCGCGGTCCCCGAGCTGACGCCGATGGCGTACTTGGCGCCGAATGTCTCGCGAGCCAAGCGCTCGAACGCCTGGACGCTTGTCTCCTTGAGTCCGGAGTAGTAGTTGGCCAGGAACGGGCCGGCACCCATCCCGTCCTCCTCCGCCGCCTCCCGCATCTTCTTCAGCGCGGGCCGCGAGAAGCCGAACCGCTCGGCAACGCTCAAGAACTCGGCCACACCAATCTTCGGCTGGCCTTTCCCCTCAATCTGTGTGACGGCCTTCAGTCCGCCCTGCAAGGCGAGCTTCTGTTCGAGCTTGGTGTTTGCCATGGGTGTTCTCACTCTCTCCCGACGCTGACGACTGTGACTGCACGACGCGGCGATTGATTCACCTTTGGTTGCGCGTTTCCTGCCAGAAGCAGCCTCCGCAGAGACCAAGCGTGGGCGCACAGCGCGTTGCGGGCTCGCCCCCTTGCCGGTGCGGCAACCAGCGGGTAGAATTGACCACAACACGCTTCTGGTCAACGGTCACCACAAGAGGACTCCTTCGAGGGGGTGCCTTCACTCCGAGCCGCGACCGCGAGGGAGCGCGTGACACGCTACCTCTCCGTGCAACGCCGATGACTCACGCGCTCCCTGACGGTCGCGGCTCGGAGTGGCTGGCGTTTCCAACCGTCGGGGTCTTCAAGCGGGGCGCGGACAGGAGTGATTCCTATGAACCGAAGAGAGCAAGTTCTTAACGCAGCCCTACGGCTCTTCCGACGGTACGGCTTCCGGAAGACTACCGTGGATGAGATTGCCGCCGAGGCAGGGGTCGGCAAAGGCAGCGTCTACCTGGAGTTCCCCAGCAAGGAAGACCTCTTCTTCGCCCTTGTGGAGGAACACGAACGGGCCATCCTCGCCGAGGTCCGCCTGGTCGCTGACAGCCGCCGGAAGCTGCCGAAAAGGCTCACTGAGGTGGCGTTGGTGCGCCCGTTCCGGAACTTCGACGAGCTGCAGCAACTGCCCGAGGCTTTCGAGATGCTTGCGTCGCTGCGCGGGCGCCTGGCCGAGCGGATCCGGCCATACTACGTTCAGTGCGAGCAGCTCGTGGCGGAGTTGATCCGCGAGGGGTGCGTTTCGGGGTGTTTCCGGGTGGCGAATCCGGCGGCGGCGGCGCGCGTGTTCTACAGCGCGTTTGAGGTCGCGTTCGTGTTTACGATGCAGGGGATGGAGAGGGCGACGCTCGAGAAGACACTGCGGAGCCTGGCCGGCTTGCTAATGACCGGGCTCAGCGGAGAGGGTCAGTGACCGAGTGAGAACGCTCTTCCGCGCCTTGCGCTACCTCAAGCCGTATCTGTGGCAGCAGTCGGCTGCCCTCCTGTGCGCAGTCATCGTCACGGTCCTCGGTCTGGCCTTTCCCTGGGTCCTGAAGGTGCTCATCGACGACGTGTTCGTGCACAAGAACGCTGCCGCGCTGGCATTTGTTTGCCTGGCATTCCTGGGAATCTCGTTGCTGTCGGCCGTGTTCGGGCTGGTGCGCCAGTACCTGTTCACCCGGGTAGGCGAGCGAGCAGGCATCGACCTCCGCACCGAACTCTTCGCCCACATGCAGTCGCAGGCGCTGCAGTATTTTGCCGGCGAGAAGACCGGCAAGCTCATGTCGCACTTTACCAACGACGCCGGCGCCATGCAGCAGCTCTACACCTCCACGCTGGTCGACTTCGCCACCAACACGCTACGCATGGTCGTGACGCTGGTGGTGCTGTTCAGGATCGATCCGCGGCTCGCTCTGCTGAGCCTGCCCGTGCTGCCTCTCTTCGGGCTGTGCATCTGGGCCTTTGGCGGGCCCCTCCGCCGAACGGGGCACCAGGTGCAGGAAGCCATGGCGCAGACCTCGGACACACTGCACGAGAACCTCGCCGGCATGCGCGAGGTCAAGGCGTTCACGCAGGAAGCCCCACAGGCGCAGGGCTTCGTCGAGGCGTTGCGCCGGATCCTCCGAGCGCGGCTGCGCCAGACCGTGTGGGGCGCCTCATCGGGCGGCGCCGCCGACATTGTGGCGACGGCCGGCTCGGTGCTGATCCTCTGGCTGGGCGGTAGAGAGGTCATCGCCGGGCACCTCACAGCCGGCGTACTGGTTGCGTTTGTGACCTACCTGAGCAACCTGTTCGGCCCGACGGCCTGGTTTGTGAGCCTCAACGTCAACGTCCAGTCCGCGTTGGCGGGCGCGGAGCGCGTGTTCGCGGTACTGGACTCGGCGCCGGCGATTCAGGATCGCCCCGCGGCAGTGCCGGTGGCCGGTGTGCGAGGAGAGGTGCGGTTCTGCAACGTGTCCTATGCCTACGACACTGCGGACGTGCTGCGCGACATTACGTTCACGGTTCAGCCCGGTCAGACCATTGCGCTGGTCGGTCCAAGCGGTGCCGGCAAGACCACGCTGATGAACCTGATCCCTCGATTCGCCGACCCGCGAACGGGGTGCATTCTGTTGGACGGCTGCGATCTGCGAGACGCCACGCAGCAGTCCCTGCGCGCGCACCTCGGCCAGGTGTTCCAGGATCCCTTCCTGTTCAGCGGCAGCATTGCCGACAACCTCCGCTTCGGTCGCCCCGACGCGCCGCAGGCTGAAGTGGAAGCCGCGGCAGTCGCCGCCAACGCCCACGACTTCATTCTGGACCTGCCCCAAGCCTACGACACGCTGGTAGGCGAACGGGGCGTTCGGCTGTCGGGCGGGCAGCGCCAGCGCCTCGCCATCGCTCGGGCGCTTCTGCGCGACCCAGCGGTACTCCTGCTGGACGAAGCCACTTCGGCGTTGGACTCCACCGCGGAGGCAGCCGTCCAAGAGGCGCTGGGGCGACTGCTGGCGAACCGAACGAGCTTCGTGATCGCGCATCGGCTGAGCACGGTCGTGCATGCGGACCGGATTTTCGTGCTGGACAATGGGACGCTTGTCGCCGCCGGAACGCACAGCGAGCTGCTGGAGACCTCGCCGCTCTACAAGCAGCTCTGCAACAGGCAGTTCCGCGAGGCGTCGCCACCGAAGCAGGCTGCCCAAAGCCTCTTGTAGCAGGGCTCCTTGTGAGCGTCTGCAGTGCGCGTCGATGACGCCCGGAAGGGGCTACACTACAGGGCGACTGTGAGGGGCTTGCCCTCTCGAAACGGGACTTGGAGCACCCTCCCAAGCGCCACCCACAGACCACATCCCGCACACACGAGGACCCAGATGCAGACTTCACGATATGACACCTCCGGCCGCTGGTACAAGGGCAATGTTCACCTCCACAGCACCGCCTCCGACGGCGGGCGGACGTTCGCGGAAATCGCGGCGATGTACGCGGGCGCGGGGTACCACTTCCTCTTCCGCACCGACCACTGGGTCGCCTCCGACGTCGCCGCTGACCCGGCCGAGTACCCGCTCCTGTGGCTCGACGGCATTGAGCTGGATGGGGAGGACCATGGGGGCTCCCGCTACCACGTGGTGTGCCTCGGGAAGGTCGCCGGACTCAGTCGCGACATGGGGCTGGTGGCGGCAATGGAGGCAGCGCGTGCCCAGGGGGCATTTCTGGTGCTGGCGCATCCGACGTGGATGGGCAACTCGCAGGACGACGCGACCCGCTACGGGTTCGACGCAGTGGAAGCCTACAACCACGTCTGCCGGTGGTTGAACGGAAAAGGGGACGCCTTTGTGTACTGGCAGATGATGCTGGACCGGTTCCCCGAGACCCTTGGTCTGGCAGTGGACGACGCCCATATCCGACCGGAGCACCCGGGCTGGAACGGCGGTTGGATCATGATCAACGCGCCTGAACTCTCGCCCGAGTCGGTGCGGGCGGCACTCCGGGCAGGCAACTACTACTCGTCCTGCGGCCCGGAGTTCAGCACCATCGAGTGCGACGGCACCCAGGTCACCGTCGAAACCTCGCCGGTGCAGTTCGCCCGACTGGTCGGCCCCGGCTGGTCAGGGCAGCGCGAGGGCTCGTTCGAGGGCAGCCTGCTCGCAGCGGCCACGTTCGAGATCCCGCCCAACTGGGCGTACGCCTACCTCGAGATCGAGGACGCCCAAGGCCGCCGGGCATGGACAAACCCGCTGCTGCGAAAGAACAGCGACGACACGGCGTCCAAAGCGTGAGGGCGGTGCAGCCGCCCTGCACCCTCTCCCCCTATCGCCCAGTCTCCGAGTCCCCTGGTCTCCCTATCCTGTTGCCCCCACTCACTTCCCCAACGCCACCCAACTCCGCCGCAGTTCTCTTAGCTGCTCCTCCTGCTCCGGGCTGAAGTACCCCTGCCGCTGCGCGTAGACGTCCATCCAGGTGACCAGCCGGTCGAGGCTGTCCCTGTCGAGGTGTACGTCCTTGTGCTGCTCGCCCGAGCGCAACACGGCCAGGAGCTTGCTCTTGCGGGCGGGGCAATCGCCGACCGCCGACCGGTCCTTCTCGAAGGCGAGCTTCTTCAGGTCGGTGTCGGCGAACGTCAGCAGGTTGTCGTAGGCTTTGGCTGCTGTCAGGTCCAGGGCGACGGCCTTCGCGTTCGCGCTGCGGGGAGCGTGGCAGGAGACGCAGTGCTTGTCGAGTACGGGCTGGACCAACTGGTCGAAGCGCAGCGGCCACGAGCCTTCGGGACCGGGGGTGAGTTGGGAGGGTCCCCGCGTTGCCGCTATCGGTGTCGCGCCGGATACGGCCGGCGCCGCCTCGCGCGACTCGTGGCAACCGACGCAGGAGAGCGTCTGCTGGGGCCAGACATAGGTCAGGCTGCGCATCGTCTGAAGCGCCATGCCGTCTTCATCCAGCGCCTGGAAGAAGACGGACATCCCGCTGGGGACGGGGAAGTGGGCAGAGCCGTCGGTCTCCGCCGGCACCGTGCCCAACACGAACTTGCCCGGATCTTCGCTGGAGACGCCCAGGTTCGGGGTGTTCATCTGCGGTTGCGTCTTCGGCGGCACGCCGATGATCCGCAGCCGTTTCACTGTGCCGCGGGCCACGTCGCCCAATCCACGATACACGTCCTGCAGGAGGAAGAAGCCCTCCTGCGGCGCGTCCCACTTGACGCCATCGGCATAGGCCGGCGGCTTCGGTCGCGGGCGGACAGGGAGCGGGCAAGAGCTGGACAGCTCCGGGTCCCGATACAGCAGGTTCAGGTTGCCGAAGGCGTCGTACAGATACAGGCCCATGGCGTTGATGGGGTTGCGCTCCGAGTCGTCCACCCGACTATGCGGCGGCAGGTGGCGGTCGGCCCAGCCAACGAGGTAATGCTCCTCCGACAGCGGGTAGGGGTTGGCGTAGTACATGTCGGCGTTGGATTCCGTCTCCGGGAACGGCACCTCGGGCGTGAGTCGGGTGATCGGGTCCGCCTCCTCGGTACCCCGGGCACGGTCGAGGAGGCAGAGCGAGCCGCCGGTGATGGAGTGATGAGCGGCGGCGGTGAACACGAGCTTCGTCGAGCCGGGGATCGGCCGCGCTTCCAGCACAACCTGCGGCCGAACCGTGAAGTTGCCGTAGACAATCTGCGGGTTGGTGCCGTCGGCGTTGTTCGACCAGAGACTGAAGAAGGGCCCGTTGAAGCGATCGATGTAGTCCCACCGCGTGTACAGGAGGCGCCCGTCGTTCGCAACGGAGGGGGTCCACTCGAAGTTCTCGAAGGCCGAAAGCGGCCGCATGTCGCCGCCGCCGGCGTTCATCACGTGCAGCGTGAAGACCGGCACAGGCCGGTAGTTGTCGCCGCCGCAGCGCACGTAACTATCGGGCAAGTCGGCCGTCTCGGTCGCGCTGGCACTGAGCTTGCCGCACTGTAGCGCCACCCCTTTGCGGGTCGAGACGAAGACGATCTCGCCGCTGGGCAGATAGCGCGCGTCGAAGTCATCGTAGCGGCCGTGGGTCAACTGCCGGAGGCCGCCGCCGTCCAGATTCATCTCGAACACGTGGTAGAAGGCGTCTTCCGGCACGTTCGCCTTGGCCGCCTTGTTCGGGAGGTCGGGCACTTCGGCGTGGTACTTGCAGTACGAGAAGAGCACCTTCATCCCGTCGTACGACAGTTCCGGGCGGATGAAACTCCCCTCCGGCCAGTCCACAGTCAGGCAGCACAACTGCGGATTGTCGCCCTTGAGACCGCGCAGCAGACAGACCCCGCCGCCCGGCCGCGACCACCAACCGTAGTACTGATCCGACATGTGCGGGAATCGGCCCGGCGCGCCCTTGACGAACAAGACCGCGTCGAAGTCCAGTAGCGGGTTGCGCAGCGCCAGCCGGCGCACCGCCCACCGCGCCTCGAAGTAGAGCTTCTGGCGCGCTTCGTCGGGGGATTCTGCAGCAAGCCGTTGCCACCGATCCCCCAGGCGGCGAAGTGCCGCCGTCTCCGCCCGCACGTCGACGCCGCGCTTTTCGAGGTCGGCCGCCAGCCTCAGCCCGCGCTCAACCGTTTTCGCCATCGGGTAGTGCCGCGTCAGCGACTCCGGCAGGTGCGCCGCCGACCACTGGCTGGTGCTGCTCTGCGTGGCCGGTTTGCCCAGCGCCACGTTCTCCTGCCCGCCTGTCGGGTAGACCTCAACTTCGTCCAGGTGGAAGTAGCTGGTTCCCGGGAGCTGCAGCCGGACGTACCGAGCCGTTGTGCCCTTCAGCGCCGCAACCAACGGCTTCTTGTCCGGGAAGCCCTGGAACATCGTGCCGTCATGCTGGTATGCCTGCCGGAACGCCTTCCCGTCGTTCGAGAGGCGCACCGTGATTCGGGTGTTGCGCTCCCCGCAAGTGTCGCACCGGTTGTAGAGGACGACGCGGTCCAGCGAGGTCGGCGCGCCCAGGTCGACTTGCCACCAGGGGTTCGCCTCGTTCTCAGTGTGGAAGCCCCACTTGCCGTCGATCACGCCATCGCAGCCGCCGGCCGCGTCGCGCTCAGGAGTCACATTCCGGCTCTCCGCCGCCCGTTCGCGAAGCGAGTCCGCCCGCAACCAGTCGGCTTCGATCTGCGCGGGGCCGACGTTGGCCGGCTGCCAGTGTTCGCCCTTCGGGGCCGGCGCGGCGCCAAGGCCGGACAGCCACACGGGGAACAACACAATACAGAAAAGCGATCGAAATGCTCGAGCCATCGGTTGCGTCAACTCCTGAACGAGGCCGGCAGCCGCCTGGTCGCGGCGCACACGGGAGCATTCTACGCGCGAGCCCTCAGCGGGGCAAGGCGCGAAGCCATTCCCTCACTCCACTCCGTTCTCCAGCACCGGCTGCACTTCGACGAAGCTGCACATGACCTGCTGACCGGGGGGACCTCCCGGTTCATTCGGCTTGGCCCAGTCGCTGATGGAGAGCGTCGCCGTCGGGCCGTCGGCGCGAAAGCGCAGATAGTGGTAGGTCATCCAGAACGGGTGCTCCGCCGTGAAGGGCTTCGGCCCGCGCGCGCTGCGGAACGGGTAGCTGAACCCGCCTTCGAGGACTTCGGCGCCGGTGACTGTGACCGAGACGGCCTGCTGGTCTTTGCGCGTCTTGCCAGCCTGTAGGTCGGCGGAGTCCCCGGTGAGGAGCTTCACCGAGTAGCGCCGGCCCTGCTGCAGCTTCTGCAGTTGCTGGCGCAGGACGTTCGGGGCCTTCGCACTGCGCGTCATGACGGCGAACGTGTCACCGAACGCCCCGCCGGGATAGCGGCCCTGGAGCTGGCCGTAGCCGGCGAACTCCCCGGCGGTGAGACTGCCCTCTTTGGCTGCGACCGCCTGCCAGTGCTTCGTACCCTCCTCGAAGTCGGGGTCCGTGACATGCCGCAGTTCGTAGGGGTCGGTGAGCAACCGCGTCGTCTTGCCCTCGATACAGTAGTGGCGCAGGAGCCGGCCCATGCAGTTGAGGATCTCCTCGTCGACATAGTTGGAGCGGTAGGGCTGCACGCCCCAAAGCCCGAAGAAGGCGGGGTCGTTGGCCAGCACCTCCATCTGCATGTCCAGGTGCACGCGGAAGTCCGCCTGCGGGTAGCGGTTGGTGGTGCAGTAGGGCAGGTAGGCGTACATGGGCGTGAAGATCGCATGGCGAAGAGACCCCGGGTAGGCCCCTTCCCACCCAGCGGCCACGCCTCGGAAGCGGGAGCGGAGGCTGGTCGCGTTCTCGGCCTCGGTGGGCATTTCGCCGACGTAGACCTCGACGGAATAGGGCCAGCCTGCGCCGAGGGAGGTCTTCATGAACAACTCCGCCGTCGGGTTGCCGAACATGTTCACCACGAACGGAATCCACAGCTTGCCGGCAAAGGCCAAATCCTCGGCCAGTTGCGCAATGGAGAGCGCCGTCGTCAAGACGTGCTGCGCCGACATGCCGGAGTAGTACTCGTCCACCTGCAGACCGGAGAGCTTGGCCAGGTCGAAGCCCGGGCGCTCCGGGTGGGCGGTCGAAGTGCCCGGCTTGCGCCACACCTCCAGCATCCGGTCAACGGTCCACTCCTGCTTGTCGATCAGTCCGGGCGCCTGCACGTTGCCCAGCCAGCTCTTTCCCTGCGCGAGCCATTCAGCGTGCTCGGGCGTGTCCACGACCTGACCCTCGATCGTGTTGGTGTTGGGCAACGTGTACTTGCGCAGGCGCTCCCAGGTGTTGCTCCCAAAGGGCGCGATCTGCGGAGTGGACGGGTAGACGTTGTACACCAGGGCGGGAACAGCGCGGACGGTCACGTCGGTCGGCGTCCCGGTGACTTGCAGCACGTGCTTGCCCGCGGGCAGGAGGCGCATGGTCTCGGCTCCGGGGGTGCCCTTGGCGGCCGCAAGCACCTCCTTGCCGGCCAGGCGCAGCGCGCAATCACCCGAGGCGCGGAACCACACCCAGCCCTCGCGCGGGTTCATGAACTCAATCCGGGGGCTCCTGAGCAGCCCCCGCGCGCGGGCGTCCATCAGTTCGCTCACGAGGTTGTTGAGCACCCGGATCGCCTGCCTACCCTCCGGCAGTATCGTGGTCGCGCGCTCCGTGCTCACGACCGCGCGGCCGGCACGGTCCTGGAAGCTGACCCGCAAGTCGTAGGCGCCCCATGGGAGCGCTGAGACGTCCAGAGCCAGCGGCATGGACCTCGAGGGCGCGTTCACCTGGCGCCGAAGCACTTCTTGCTTCGTCTCGCAGGAGACAAGGCAGACCTGCAACGTGCCCTGCCGCAGTTGCTCGGCCGGGAGGGCGAACTGGAGGTCGGCCGTCAGCCGCTTCGTCCGGCCGGCAGGCAACCGTCGCTGCCAGGGATCTTCGACCTCCACTCGCAACGGCTCCAGCGCCAGTTGCGAGGTCAGTCCCAGGCTCATCTGCTCGGTCTGTTCGCCCCGGTGCACCACGACCGAGATCCTGCCGGTCTCCGGCGACGGTTCACAGAGGAACAAGTCGCTGCGACTGCGCCACACCGGCTTGAGCGCGATCGGCGCCAGACTCACCTCGGCCTCCGCGCCGGGTTCCAGGCGGACGTCCTGCCTCTCCATGTTCGGTCCGCTCACCTCCACGCGGCGCAGTTCCTTGCTGCCGTTGCGGAGCTTCACCGATGCCACGCCGCGGGGCTCGGGCGGTGAGGCATCGAAGAGCACTGTCGGTTCGCCAACCTGCACCTCGACCTCTGACTCGAAGAGCTGCTCCACCTCGGCTGCGGACAAGGCGCGGCCATAGAGCCGCACGTCGTCCAGCTCTCCCTGGAAGCAGCCGTTGTAGAACCAGCCGGTCAGGCGCTCCCTGACGGGCGCCCGGCTGACAGGCAGCGGCATGTCCATGCGCGCCACCTCGACACCATCCACGTACATCGTCGCCAGCTCGCCCTGCGAGTTAGCCACCACGACCACATGCTTCCAGGTCCCATTCATGAGGGTGCTCGGCGCGAGCAGAGAGGCGCTGGTCTTGCCGTCGGCCCACTCGAAGCGCAGGTAGCCGTACCCATCCATCCGCAGATTGAGATTGCGCTCGATGCCAGCGCCGCCATCGCCGAAGATCAAGCGGTTGGTGCCGGGCTCTACGCTCGAGTCGGTCTTGACCCAGACTGCGAGCGTCACGTCGCCGGTCACGTTCATGGAGTCCACCTGGCCGTATTGGGCCAAGTCCTCCTTGCTGTCAAAACGCAATGCGTGCCCGCGCGGCGACGCCGCCCAGTCCACGTTCTTGAGCGCGGCGTCGTGGCCGTGTCCGGTGACGTCCTTGGCGACGGCGCCACTGCCTTCGTCGAACGTCCAGTGAGCAATCAGATCGCGGTTGTCGGGTTCTCCACAAGCAGCTTGGCGACGGCCGACAAACCCGCAGTCGCCGCCGGCCAGCACCACTGCCAGACACACACTCGCCATCCGGATGTTCATGCGCTGTCTCCAATCGCTCCGGCGACCGTGGAGGCGCTCACGCCACACTTTCTCACCACGGGTTCGCCGGGGCCATGTCCCAGGCTTCGAGCTTCTGCACAACGCAGTCGCTTCCGCGACTGAACAGCGCCACGCCCAGGCTGTCGTCCCGCGTCGGGTAGAGCCGCTGGGTGACGCACTGACGGTCGTTGGCGAAGACTTCGAGGATCGAGCGGTCGAGGAAGACGCGAAGCTTCAGGGGTTCGTCCGGGCGCAAACTGAAGGGCGCTTCCTGCGCGGTGACGAGTGGGTTGTCGCCGCCGTACATGCAGAAGGTGTGGTGGACGATGCCCGGGTCCAGCGTGGACTTGGCGACGTCGAGGCGCAGGCACTGCTTGGCCACGTCGTAGGCGATGACGGTCTGCTCCTCGCCGCCCGGGGAGCAACGCACCTTCAGCCCGCACTGGCGGGCGGCGCCAGGCGTCAGCTCCACGGCGAGTTCGAGGCAGTCTCCGCGCACGCTGTCCACAGGGACCTCGCTGTCAGCCGGCACCGCCAAGTTGCCGAGTTGCCGCGGGGTCAGCCGCAGCGACTGCAGCTCGTCCGGCGGGGCAATCCGCAGCGTGCCGTCTTTGCCCAGGGACAGCACTCGCGGCAGTGTCATCGTGCCGCTCCAACCGGACTCGCGAATCTGCTCGCCGGTGCGCCGGTCCAGCGCCCACGCCCACATGATCCGGCGCCCCTTGCCGTCCAGCAGGCTCTCCGGCGCGAAGCACGTGCCGCCGGGCCAGTTCATCCGCGCATGGAATTCGGGGTGGAACTGCTCGTTCTCGAACCGCCCCAGGTAGTACCGGCAGCCGCGTTTGTGGCTGATGCACAGGAGCATGTGCTTGTCGCCAAGCTTGAAGAAGTCGGGGCAGGAGATGTCCTCATCCTTGTCCACATCCGGCATGTCGCCGCTGAGGAACCGGCTCAGGAACTCCCAGTGCACCAGGTCGCCCGACTTGAACAGCGTCGCCGGGTTGCCGCCGAAGACCGCGTAGTAGGTGTCACCCTCCAGCCAACCGTGAGGGTCCCATGACTGGTACTTGCCGAAGCCGAGGTCGCCCTCCTTGGGAATCGGCACGAGGGGGTTCGACGGCAACTTGGTCCAGTTGTCCAGCTCGTCCTCGGAACTGGTCGCAATGCAGTTTCCCGCGCCGACGCCGTGGTAGAGCAGGACGGCTTCGCCCGCCTTGCTGACGAACGCATTGCCGCTGAAGATGCCGCGGTCGGGGTCGCCGGGGTTGGGCGCGAGCGCCGCTGGATGGAAGCGCCAGTGCACCAAGTCGGCACTGGACGCATGACCCCAGCAGTGCCCGCGCTCATCCTGGAAGAGGTAGCAGAGATGGTACTTGCCCTTCCAGAACAACGCGCCATTCGGATCGAACGGCATGCACGCACCCTCGGGGGTGACGAAGTGGTAGGTCGGCCGCTGCCGGTCGGTTAGCAGTCGGGCGCGGTGCCGGCGCGCGGCGGCGACCAGTTCGTCGCCCTGAGCAGACGGCCGGCGGAGCAAGTCCATGACGGTGCCGGGCGGCGCAGCCACCAGCAGGCTTTCCTTGCCGTCCAGGTGGAGGCGCCCCTCGGCGAGTCGCGCGCCGCCTTCCAGCAGACACTCCGTGAACCGCCCCATCCGGTCGGCGACCTGACCCTCGTCAAACGTCCACCAGGCATACGGCTCGGGCGCGGACAGCTTGCCCGGTTCGAGGGCGGCGACCTGCTCGCCGGACAGAGCAGTATCGTAAACGCGCGCCTCGTCAATCGCTCCGGCAAGGTATGCCCGGTTGGTCGCCTCCAGGTGCCGGCGCCCCATCACGATGGCGCAGTTTGGGCCGAAGGGTTGCGGCTGCTCGATGGTGTACTGGGCGTACTGCCGATCGTCGCGATAGAGGGTGACTTCTTTTCCCTTGTAGACGACCGCCATCCGGATGAGCGTCTGCGGGTCCGCCGCCTCGGCCGGCCACGCGGATTGGTCCTTCGGCGTCCGACTGAAGTAGTTGCTCCCCGCCATCCACTTCCCTGGCGCGATCTCGCCGAAGACGATCCCGTCGAACGCCCCAGCCAGGTTGTCGAGGGTCAGCGCGCTGCCGCCGCGCTGGTCAATGTTGGCCAGGTACACCCAGGCCACAAGCGTCTTGTCTGTGAGGGTCTGCATCTTCGCACCTTCCGCAGTCGGCAACGGCAGGCTGAGACCGACGCCGGCCGAAGCGACGGCAAACACAGCGGACCTTCGACGTCGACGATTGCTCATGCTGCACCTCGCTCTTCCGGGATCAGCCGCAGCAGTCCACCAGGATCTTGGTGACCGCCGGCGGGTTCTCGCTCCATGTTCTCAGCGCCTGCCCCGCTTCCTCTAATGGCACCACCTGCGAGATCGCTTCGGCCACGGGGAAGCCGCCCGCCTCCAGCATCCCGATCACCCGGGGGAAGTCCCCGGGAAGGGCGTTGCGCGACCCGCGGAGGTCCAGCTCCTTCTGCACGAAGTACTTCGTCTCGTACTCGACGGGCGCCTTCGCGTAGCCGATGTAGACGATCCGCCCCGCGAAGCAGACCTCGTCGACAGCGGCGCGAAACGTCTGCGGCAGGCCGATGGCCTCCACGATGACCTCGGGGCCCTCGCCGTCGGTGAGCGCCTGGAGTTGCTCGTGCAGGTTGTCCGTCTGGGTGTTGACCGTCTCGCTTGCGCCCGCTCTGCGGGCAAGCGCGAGTTTGGCTTCGTCGATGTCCACCGCGACGACTCGGGCGCCGCGGAAGGCCGCCCCCGCAATAGCACCCAGCCCGATGGCGCCACAGCCCAGCACACAAACTGTGTCGGACTCAGCCACGCAGCCGCGGTCGACCGCGTGGGCGCCGACAGTGAGGGGCTCCACCAGCGCCAACTCCCGGAGGCTGAGCGTCACCGAGGGGAACAGCTTCTGCCACGGCGCCGCGATCAGCTCCGTCATCGCTCCGTCGCGTTGAACGCCCAAGGTCTGGTTGTCGCGGCAGCAGTTGGGGCGCTCTTGGCGGCAGGCGGTGCACTTGCCGCAGTTGGCGTATGGCGACAGCGTGACGGCCATTCCGGGTTGCCATTCGCCGGGCACCCCGCCGCCCACTGCCTCGATGGTCGCAGCGATCTCGTGACCGGGGATCCGCGGGTAGCTGACCAGGGGGTTGGCCCCGCGGTAGGTACTGAGGTCAGATCCGCAGAACCCGACCAGCCGCACGCGCAGCAGCACGTCTTCGGGTCCCCTGACCGGCTCGGAGATCGGGTGAATCTCAGTCACGCCGGGTTCGGCGATACGAAATGCGCGCACGGGATGCAGTCCTCCAGTCGGTCTTCTCGCGGCGGTCCAACAGCGAACGCGACGCCCCTCGGACAAACCGTCCAGCCGGATCCAAGCTCGGCACTGCACCTACACGACTGCCGGCTCCGCGGGTGAGGCGGCAAGGGGTTCAGCCGCCGCGCAGTCTTCCGGCAGGGCCGCCTCGCTGGACCCTTCGCTGGCAGCGGGACCGCCGTTCTGCGCGTAGAGCGGCGCCGCCACGTAGAACGTAGACCCGTGGCCCGTGCCCGCGGACTCAAACCAGATGTCGCCGCCGTGCTTGAGCATCGTTTTGCGGTCTTCGTAGAGACCCGTCCCGGAACCGGCCGGATCGACTTCCTTGGCGGCCTCGGTGCGGAAGAACAGGGCAAACAAGTCGGCCTGCACTTCCTTGGGGATGCCGATGCCGTTGTCGGCCACAGACATTACGGCGCGGTTGGCGTCGACGTAGGCGCGCACGTGCACTTTGCCGCCCTCGGGGGTGTACTTGAGGGCGTTGTGAATGGTCTGGTCGAGAACGCGCTCCACCTCGTCCTCGATGACCAGGATCTTCTGGTCGTTCAACGCCACCTCGAGCGCATAGTCCATCTTCTTCTGCTTCGCGAAGTTTGTGTGCGTAGTGAATGCTTGTTCCACCAGCCGGCGGAAGGGGAGCGTCTCCCACTCCTTTGCCTTCTTCTCGAGGAGCCCCTTCTGTTTCTCGTGCAACTGGCGGATCAGGTCGGTGGTGTTCCGGGCACCGCTATAGGTCATGTCCATGAACTCGTCCACGATATCGATGCTGTCCAAGTTCATGACGAAGGCGTCGAAGTCTTCCTGGCGCTCGGCGATGAACTCGTCCACTGCCTGCGCGGCCTGCTTGGCTGCGGCCATGTCACCGGCCGTTACGGCTGCGCGCAGAGCGTCATTTCGCTCCTTCAGGCCGATGACGATCTGCGCTTGCGCCTTGATCAAGAGCATCGGCGGGGCGTAGGGATTCCCGTCCTGATCCAGCGTCAGCAGCGTCTCCAGGGGGCCAATCAGCTCCGCGATCTTGTTCTTGATCTTGTGGAACATGTCCTCGAACTCGGCATGGATCTTCGTAGTGCGGCCCTTGCCGAAGGTGTCGGACACTTGCGTTGCCAGGCTGGTGACGACTTCCGTGAGCTGCGAGTAGGCGATACGCAGTCGCGTGACGCGGTCCCTCAAGACCTCCGGCGACGCCTCCTCGGGCGCGACCAGCCGCCGGTACAGGATGGGCTCGACGATGCGCAGCAGATGGAGCACCGCCGGCTGGAGCTCCTCCAACTCGAAGCCGCGGTTCTCGAAGGTCTCGGCGGCTTTGTCCACGTACGCTTCGACGCCTTGCCGGGAGCCCGTGAGCATGGTCTCACAGGTGGCCAGCGTGGCCGTCGCGAACTCGGTGAGGGTGTGAAACTCCGTCTCAGTCAACGCCGGGGCGGTGGCCTCGTCGCGGGGAAGCAGGCGGAAGTGCGGGGAGACCACGTCTGTCGGCAGCTCGTCCACCCAGCGCGAGAGGATCTCGTCGCGGTGTTGCTCCATCACGTCGAGAACATCCGCGCTGAACGTCGAATTGAGCGCCCCTGATAGTTGCTCGGCGAAGAGATCCAGAAAGTCGCCGAACTCCTCGCGGTTGGGCGCGTTGGGGCAGGTTTGCTCCAGGTACTCCTTGATGACAGTGGCGAAGGAAAGCAGACTCCCCTTCGCTTCCTCGATGGTAAGCCCCAAGTCGGAATACTCGTCGACCCGCCGCCGGATGAAGTCGTTGATGTCCTTGAAGTAGAAGCAGGAGCCCTTGATGACCCCGCGAGTAATCCCGATGCCCATCGCGTTGAGGCAGTGGTCGAAGGGTAACTCGTATCGGTCCAGGACCAGTTGGCGATCGAGTTCGCGGTACCGAGCACTGACAGTCCTGCTCAGGTGGTCGATCCAGCGGTCGATGATGGCGGAGCGATTCTCTTTGAGCAGCTCAATGAACGGCTTGAACTGCTTGATCAGGATTTCGAGGTTTTCTAACAACCCGGACACCTCTCAGCAAGTGAGTGGAGGTCAGACTCGGGAAAGGTCCAGCCTGGCTGCCGCCTCTAATTGTGCGGTCTGGCCCGCGCTTCGCCTTGGCGGGCCGAGAAGCGAGAGCGACGTGCCTTCTCTGCCGGCAATCAACGCGCCTCCCCGGCGACCGTGTCAGAGCGTGCTGCGTGGATACCACTTTACCCCATCTCGTCCGGGATTTCCATTGCGTCGAGGTGACCTGTTGCCCTGCTCCCACAAGCCGGGCACCCCGGAAGGGAATGCCCTCCGCTTGGCGAATACGAATCCCCTGGCGATTCCCGATGACCATCCGCCGCGCCGCCCCCCGGACGGCAGGTGCACCAACCTATACCCGCGAAGGTTGGGAACACACCGAAGTGGAAGTTCGCGGAACTTCCCCGGCAGGCGTGCAGCAGACGTAGGACAGAGGGTATTCTCCCAGACGGAGCCGAAGTCGCACCGGGACTTCGGTGTGTTCCCAACCTTCGCGGGTATACCAGGCAGTACAATAGCCCCCATGCTGAGCCGAAGACAAGCTGAGCCCAAGCGCCCCGCAGTGTGGGCTGTCGCCCCTTCCCAGAAGCGTCCGCGACGACGCTCCGCCTTGCTGCGGACGCTTGCGCAAGCGTTGATTCCCGCCGGCATGTTCACCGCCGCGGCGGTTGGGCTGGCGCTCGGCGTCCTTGTGTTGGGCGGGTTGGGGTACTTCGTGTCCCGCGTGGTGCCGCTCACCGCGTTCCAGGCGGCGGCGCTCATGTTGGCTGCCGGGGTGGCGATCTTCCTGGTGCTGCTGCTGCAGGACTTGCGTGACCTGCTGCAGGAGGCGCTCTTTGAGGAAGAGGAGGAAGAGGCCGACGAACCAGCCCCGAAGCCCTTCCTGCATCCCGTTCTGCCCTTCCCCAAAGAAGACATCGTCGAGCCCTCGGGGAAATGCCCCTGCGGAAGCGGCCGCAAGTACGAGAACTGTTGCGGAGCCGGGGCGCGGTAGCAAGGCTCGCAATGCGCTCAGGGCCGCAAGCGGGTCAGCCAGTACCTCCGCCCTTCGCCGAGACACCCCGAGGGATGAAGACTACGTAGAGCGGTGCTGCCAGCCCGTTGTTGTCCCCCAGCACAGCGGGCTGGCAGCACCGCTGTACGTGGCTTGTGAAGGAGCTCCAAGGGAATGAAGAGCACACCCACGGTGGCCTGGCTGCTGTCCGTTCTGACTCTCGGTGGCTCCGCCGTTTCCGCCCAACTGTCGACTGACCTCGCCGACTCCGGCGTGCTGCGGGAGGTCCGCGTCGGCGGTTCCGTCCTCGCCCGCGACGTTCGGGTGACGATCCCCAAGCCCAACTGGAACGGGTCGTGGGTGTCACAGCGGGACGCGGAGGCAGCAAAGCTCAACCGCGGACGCGAGGGCGGAAACGAGGTGTTCTCGGGCACGCTTCAGGCCGCACCCGGGCCCTTGGCGGTTGAGGAGGTCGTGACCGTTTCCCCGGAGGAGATCCGCGTCGCCTACTCGCTGACCCCCTCGCCCCCGTTGGAATGCGTGGGGGTGCTGGTGATGATGAGCCTGCCCACCGAAGGCCACGCCGGAGCCACAGCCTGGGCCGCCAGCGACGGTCGAACGTTGACCCAGAAGCTGCTGCCCGCCGAGTTGGACGCCGACAACTACCACGTGGTCCACTCCGACGCAGTGGACTGGTTCGGGTGGCTGCCGAAGTCGGGCGACGGTCTACAGGTGGTCGTGGACGGAAGGGGTCTCACCGGCGCCTACCTCCAGGACGACCGCAAGTTTGGCATCCAGTCCTTCGGGATCCACTGCCTCGTCACCGACAGCGCTTCTCTCTCGCCGGGGAAGAAGCTGACCTTCGGGCTGACGTTCCGTCCACTGACTCGCCAAGGACTCGCCGAGGCGAAGGCCACCGCGGCGGCTGAAGCGCGCGACCTGCTGCCACCATTGGGGGGTGCGGACAAGCTCGCCTTGCGGTCTGTCGCGCCCGGCGCCGAACAGGTCGGGCTGTACGAGCCCATTGAACTCAACTTGGACCTCTCTGCGACGTACGACAATCCCTTCGACCCCGACGACGTGGACGTGACCGCCCGGATCACAACGCCCTCCGGGAAGGCGCTGACGGTGCCGGGCTTCTTCTACCAGGCGTACGAACGGTATCAGCGCGGCAGTGCCGAGCGGCTGATCCGCAAGGGCGAGCCCCAATGGGAAGTGCGGTTCGCCCCCGCTGAGCTGGGGAAGCACACCTGCACGGTCACGGTCAGAGACCGGTCGGGTCAGACCGCCGCCAAGCCTGTCGATATCACCTGCGTAGCCGGTGGCAGCAAGGGCTTCGTCCGCCGATCACCCCAGACCCCGTACTACCTCCAGTTCGACAGCGGCGCGCCCTACTTCGCCATCGGCCACAACATCTGCTGGGCGGGTCGTAGCGCCCAGACGTATGACTACGACAAGTGGCTGCCGGCGTTGGGCAAGGCAGGCGGCAACTACACCCGCCTCTGGCTGGTCCGCTGGAACATGGGGCTGGAGTGGTCGCCGCAGGATCCGGATGGCGGGAACGAGTTCCCCGGTCTGGGCAAGTACAGCCTGACCAACGCTTGGCGACTCGACCACGTGCTGGACGTAGCGCGGGAGTCGGGCGTGTACGCCATGCTGTGCCTCGGCTTCCATGGAGAGCTGATGGACACGGAAGACTACTTCAAGGCTGACCGCTGGCGGTTCAACCCGTACAACGCCGCGATGGGCGGCCCGTGCAGCAAGCCCGCCGACTTCTGGAGCGACCCGCCAGCGCAGAAGCTCTACCAGCGCCGCCTGCGCTACTACATTGCCCGGTACGGCTGCTTCACCAACGTGTTGTCGTGGGAGTTCTGGAATGAGGTCAACGCGCCAGTTCAGTGGGTGAAGCCCATGGCGGAGTACCTGGCGGCCCACGATCCCTACCGGCATTTGGTCACCACGACCTACGGCACCGACGACGTGTGGCGCGTGAAGGAAATAGACTACAGCCAGACCCACAAGTACGGGTCCGACACCTCCCTGCACGACTGCACCGACGCCATCGCTCGCGACTCCCGCACCTTCACCGAGAAGTTCGCCAAGCCCTACATGATGGGCGAGTTCGGCATCGACTGGAAGTCGTCCGACACCCAGCACGACCCTCGCAATGTGGGCACCAATCTGCACAACGGGCTCTGGGCGTCGGTCATGCAGCGGTCCTTCGGCACAGCCGCCCTCTGGTACTGGGAGAACTACATGCACGACCGCGGCAACTACCACCACCTGACTGCGGTCAAGCGCTTCACCGACACCGTCCCCTGGAACAAGCTCAACTTCCGCCTCGCCCGGTTCTCCGCGCCAACCGTGCAGGTCGCCCACGGCGCGCCGTGGGCGGACCTCCGCTTCCACGGCAAGCTCGGCTGGGCGAAGGGCACCGGCACCGACTTCACCTTGAACCACGACAGCACCATCGACGGCGACGGCGATTTCTCCGCCCTGCTCTTCGCCGACTCGAAGCCCGACCTCAAGTCGCCTCTCCGCTTCCATGTCGACCTGCCCACGCCAGCCAAGTTCGGCCTGCACGTGGGCGTGGTGAGCAACACCGCCGTCCTCCACCTCCGCCTCGACGGCGGCGAGCTCTGGACGCAGGAGTTCGTGGCCGGCGAGGGCGTCGGCGCCACGTCGAAGTTCTACCCGGAGTGGGATCTCTGGCAGAGCGACTTCAATCAGGACTGCGAGGTCGACCTGCCTGCGGGGAAGCACGTCATTGAGTTGGAGAACACCGGCAAGGACCACGTGACGCTGCCCGAGCTATGGCTGACCGGCTACCTCGATCCCCGGTACGCCCGGATCGACACCCTCGGGCTGTACACCGACGACCTCGCATTGCTCTGGCTGCACGACCAGAACAGCAACTGGTTCAACGACTCTCAGGGCCAGCAGCCCGGGCTCGCTACGAAGCTCACCTGCGACCTGCTGGGCCTGCCCGCGGGCAACTACAAGGTCCAGTGGTGGAACACCTGGAAAGGCGAGGTCCTCGAGGAAGCCGCCGCGAAGTGCACCGACGGCCGCCTGCCACTGAGTCCGCCGGACTTTGCCCGGGACCTCGCCGCCAAGGTGACCCGAGTAGGCACAGGAATGTAGCCTGAGGCGCCAAGCCGAAGGACCGGAGCTGCGTTCCGCCGCAGACCTCTCCCGAGCACTTGACACGCTCGAAGGCCTCACCTACAATACCGCCACCGAGCAGTTGGACCATTCTCGCACGCTGGCGTCTACTAACTTGGAGCCCGAAATGGGACCTGCAGACAGGATGGGCCTAATCGGCGGCAACGTACCGGGCGGC
>Ga0210051_1000110_pt1 | contig 60635 bp, 53 predicted proteins | sample CryGey092014_all_FD_185464 | JGI IMG/M metagenome (GOLD analysis project Ga0210051, IMG submission 185464) | Groundwater microbial communities from aquifer - Crystal Geyser CG23_combo_of_CG06-09_8/20/14_all (SPAdes) (version 2) | ecosystem: Environmental > Aquatic > Deep subsurface > Groundwater...
TGGTTACATCATTGTGATAAAAATCGCCTAAAACAGAAAAATGCTTTCGAGAAACAGACCCCAAAACAGGACCACTTCAGTCAGAATAGAACCTCGAGAAAGACTCAAAAGAGCGTTGTAATCAACAGCTAAACGGCGTCATCGCCATCATGTTGTTTTTGACCATAAGACCCAGCTCGTAAACGTGACCGTATTTCTGAATCATCCCGATAAAAAGACGGTTGAAAACGTGGATCTGTTTTTCCTTGGGTGTATAGCCCTCAGCCGTGCACATCATGCGGAGCACATTCATCACCTTGGCGATGTCGATCCCCTCCGGGCAGCGGGCGGTGCAGGTAAGGCAGGACGTGCAGGTCCAGACCATCGACGAGGTGAGCGCCCGCTCCTTCATGTTGAGCTGAATGAACCGCATGATCCGGCTGGGAATCTCCTCCATGTCCGGTGCAACCGTGCACCCGCCCGAGCACTTGCCGCACTGGATGCAATGGGTCACATCCTCCCCGCTCAAATCCCTGATTCGCTTGCTCAAATTATGGACATGCTCCGCATCAAGCTTCAGCATAGACGTCCTCTTTTTCTTCCTCATCGGCTGCAAACGGCGCCGAAATCTGGGCATAAATAGCCTGGTCCGTAAAGCCCTTCACGTCCAGGGCCCCGCTCCTGCAGGTGGAAGCGCAGTTGCCGCAACCCTGGCAGAGGGTTTGGATAACACGCGCCACGCTCCGTCCATTAAGGGTATCTTTCTGAATTGCTTCAAAGGGACAAACATCAACGCAATTATAGCAGCCTACGCACTTGTCAACGTCCACCTCGGCGAGTTTCGGCTCCACGGTCAGTTCATCCGCAGCAAAGAGAGTGCAGACCTTCGCCGCGGCCGCCGATCCCATCATGACCGAGTCGGGAATATCCTTCGGGAAGGTGCAGGCGCCCGCGAGGAATATGCCCCGAGTAATGCTTTCCACGGGTCGCAGCTTCGGGTGAATCTCACTGTAAAAACCGTAGCCGTCATAGGGGATGTTCAGCATTCGCGCCAGCTCCCGGGCATCAGGATTTGGCACCATGGCGCTTGCTAACACCACAAGGTCGGCGTCAATTTCAACCGCCTCGCCGGCCAGGGTGTCGGCGCCAAAGACCTCGAGACGGTCGCCGGGATCATGGATCTTCGAGACTCTGCCCCGCAGGTAAACAACGCCGTATTCGCGCTGGGCCCGAAGGATAAATTCTTCGTAATTCTTGCCCGTGGCCCGGATATCGATGTAGAAGACGTAGGATTGGGTTTCCGGGAAATGATCCTTGAGCAAGATGGCCTGTTTGGCCGTGTACATGCAGCAGACCTTCGAGCAATAGGCCATGCCCTTGACCTCGTCCCGCGACCCCACGCACTGCACGAACACGACGCGCTTTGCAGGTTTTCCGTCGGAGGGGCGGACGAGATGGCCGCCGGCCGGGCCGTTCGGGTCAATCATCCGTTCCAACTGCAGGCCGGTGATTACGTCCTTATAACGGCCACCGCCATATTCCCCGTACTTTGAGATGTCAAAAAGGGAAAGGCCGGTGGCGACGATGATGGCGCCGAACTTTTCCGTCCTGACCGTCTCCTCTTGTTCGTAGTTGATAGCGCCCGCTTTGCAGACCTTCTTACAGAGCTGACACTTGCCTTTGGTGAAGTAGAGGCAAATGAATACGATATTTGGTCCTGTCAATAGCCTTGGTACATGAAAAAATATTGGGTTTGATCCTGAAACGGCTTGATTTATTTGTAGACTTTAGAAAAGGCAGCACGTTCAAGATCGCCGAACTTGGGTTATGAAGGTTTGTACAGACTCTACGATACCGTGGACAAGACCTGGTGCCATTTAAATTTCTTTCAGCACGAGAGTTATCCCCACTGCCGGACACCGGGATATGGACATGATAAAGCAGATATATCCGCCATGGGCAGGCAGGAGGCTTTACCCTGCAGGCCCTGGTTCTGCAGCTATGCGCATATATGCCTGTAAACATGTGGTGTGATAAATAAAAATAAGATATGGCGAATGCTTGAGAAATACGTTGATGTGGCGAGGGCTTTGAAAAATGGGTTCATTCAGCGTAATTTGAAAATTTTTCGGGCACCCTGCAGTCGTTGCTTGCGAAGCGGCGAGACATTGCAGGGTCGAAAAACCTGATGAAGATTAAGCTTCGCTCTCCTGAGCGCTAATGAACCTATTTTTCAAAGCCCTCAGATCAGCCTCTTTAAAAAGGTTATCACGTTATTTCAACGTTAACAGCCACATTGTCTGTCCCGTGGATCTTTTGCAACATGGTCCTGATCGGGCTTGGACCTAATGCCCTTATTTTTTCATCCATTTCTCTGGCCACCTGTGAAAACCGCGGGCCATCAGAGGCGGCAATATTATACATCTCCAAACGCCCTCCGTCTATGCCTATCATATCGAGTATTTCTTTGGTGTATTGCACCCTTTTTTTGGCCCTCAGATTGCCTGTAGAGTAATGGCACTCGCCTTCCAGACATCCCACTACATACACTCCGTCCGCTCCCTTTTGAAAGGCCTCCATCAGGTGAATGACATCCACCCTGCCGGTGCACGGCACTTGAATAATCCTGATGCTGTCAGGATAGGACAAACGCATCGAACCTGCCAGGTCCGCAGCTTCATATCCTCAATATATGCAGCAAAAAGCCACAATAACCGGGTTGAATTCCGTCATTTGCTATATTACCTCCAGCAATCCATCAATCTGCGCCAAAATCTGATTATCCTCAAAATGGTAAAGAGTAATCGCCTTTGGCAGGCATTCAGCGGCGCATATGCCGCACCCATGACATTTGGAGATATCAATCTCCGAAACGCCCTTCTCATTAATAAACGGCACCTCGTAAGGACATGCCCTTACACAGGCCTGGCATGCGGCGCAGCGATCCGGATTTACCTTTGCCACAACGCCGCCCACCTCCATATAATTCTTGGCCAGCAGGCTGCAGGCCTTTGAAGAGGCGGCCAGGGCCTGGCCAATGGTTTCGTCAATTCTTTTCGGAGAATGAGCTGTGCCGCAGATAAAAATGCCGTCGGTCTGGGTGTCCACGGGACGTAATTTTACATGGGCCTCTAAAAAGAAACGGTCGCTTGTCAGCGGCGCCTTCAGCATATTGGAAAGCTTTTCTGTGTCGCCCGCAACAATTCCTGCGCTTAAAATTAACTGATCAGGAATTATCGTCACATCCCTGCCCAATGTAATATCCCTGAAACTTACGTGGATACTGCCATCAACCTCCTCTACCCTGGGCTCCTCATGTTCCCTGAACAGCATAAAATGGACTCCAAGCTCCCTTGCCTTTCTATAATAATCTTCAGCAAAACCGTAAGTCCTTATGTCCCTGTAAAGGATATATATATTATTGTTCGGGTTAATCTCTTTTAAGGCAATGGCATTTTTTACAGCCTGCTGACAGCAAACACGGCTGCAATTCGGATTTTCGGCATTCCTCGAGCCGACGCACTGGATCATCGCGATCGAGCGCCATCCTTTAGCAACATCTCTTTCCTTCAGGAGGATGTCCTCCAGCTCGACCTGCGTTTTAACAGAGTCATTCTGGCCGTATAAATATTCCTTAGGCTTGTATTCTCTCGCGCCCGTAGCGACAATCAGCGCCCCATGCGCAACCTCCCGCTGATACATCGCAGGGCCTACATTCAGCGATGTCTTGAAATTACCCTTTGTGCCGGAAAAGTCGGCGAGAAGCGCTTCTTTAAGGATCTGAATCCTGTCGTTATGGGTTACCTCTTCTATCAGGTTTTCCAGATATTTCTGGACGTCGTCGCCAGCCAGGGTTCTATGGATCTTACGCGCCATTCCCCCCAATTCCTTCTCGGCCTCGACGAGGACGACATCAAAGCCCTGCCTGGAAATATTCAACGCCGCCGTCATGCCTGCCACACCGCCGCCGAGGATAAGGGCCCTTTTTATCACCGGGAGTCTTTGCCGGGAAAGAGGCGAAAGTTTTGCGGCCCGGTACACCGCCATCTTAACCAGATCCTTTGCCTTCCGGGTTGCGCCCTCCTTGTCGGACTGATGAACCCAGGAATCCTGATCCCTGATGTTTGCCATACTGAAAAGATAGGGATTCAGACCCGCCTCGCGTATCGTATCCTGAAACAGCGACTCGTGCGTTCTTGTCGAGCAGGATGCTACAACCACCCTGTTTAACTTGTGTTCTTTTATCCTTTCCTTTATCTTGACCTGCGTATCCTGTGAACAGGTAAACAGATTTTCTTCCGCCCAGACGACATTCGGCAGCAAAGAGGCATACTTCGTTACGTCAGGAACATTCACAACACCGGCAATATTCGTCCCGCAATGGCATACAAACACCCCTATGCGAGGCTCCTGCCCGATAACGTCTATCTCCTCAGGATACTCCTTCTCTTTTGTAAGGGTGAATCTTGCACCGGACAAAAGGCTCGAGGCTTTGGCCGCCGCGGCGCTTGCCTGCGTGACCGTCTCAGGAATATCTTTTGGTCCCTGAAAGACTCCGCAGACATAGATCCCGGGTCTTGTCGTTGCAACAGGGTCAAAGTAGCCGGTTTCGACAAAATGGTAATGGTTCAATTCTACGCCGATATTCTTCGCAAGCTCGATGGATTCCTTCGGCATGTCAAGCCCAACGGACAACACAACCATGCTGAAGTCCTCCTGGGCGAGCCTTCCTTCCTCGTCAACGTACCGTATTTTAAGGTCTCCTTCTTCATCCCCAGGCAAAACCGCGTTCACCCTCGATTTTATATACCTGACACCCATCTCATCCCTTGAGCGGTTGAAAAACTTCTCAAAATCCTTCCCATAGGTCCTTATATCTATATAAAAAACGGCTGTGTCGAGTTTAACGGCGCTATGCTCCTTGGCGACCATGGATTGTTTTACCGCATAGGTGCAGCAGACGCCGGAACAATAGCCTTTATCACTCGAATGGACGTTCCGGGAGCCGACGCACTGTATCCAGGCAATCTTGCGGGGCTCTTTTTGATCGGACGGGCGGACGAGGTGTCCCTGATACGGTCCGGTTGCGCTTAATATTCTTTCAAATTCGAGACTCGTAACAACATTGGGAGATTTCTTGTAACCGTAGGTATCGTTGAGCGCAGGGTCATATGGCTGAAATCCTGTGGCAAGAATAACCGCCCCGACATTCAAGGTTATCTGTTTTTCCGTCTGCGTGAAATCAACGGCGCCTGCCGGACAAAACCTCTCACAGAGCCTGCATTTCCCCTTTTCAAAATAGATGCAGCGATCGGGATCAATAAGGTACTTTAACGGCACGGCCTGGGGATAGCGGATGTGGGCCGCCTTTCTGGTGGCAAGTCCGGCATTGTAGTCGTCGGGAACTTTCGTCGGGCATTTTTCAGTGCAGGTTCCGCACGCAATGCATTTATCGAGATCTATATACCGTGGCTTCTGATTGACCAGAACCTCGAAATTCCCCGCCTCGCCGGAAACGGCCTTGATCTCGGAGAGCGTCAGTATGTCAATATTCAGATTCTTCCCGCATTCCACAAGCTTCGGGGACATGATGCACATCGAACAGTCGTTGGTCGGAAATGTCTTATCCAATTGAGACATCCTTCCCCCGATGCTGGAGGATTTCTCGACCAGATAAACATAGAAGCCGGACTCCGCCAGATCAATGGCCGCCTGTATGCCTCCAATACCGCCCCCTGCTACAACAACCGCGCCTGTTTTGTCCTTTGCCATAAATTCCCTATGTTAGAACCCTGTAAATAAAATTATATGCTTGAAAGAAATTCCTCTATCTTGCTTATATCTACACGATTATTCGCCAATCCGAGGGCTTTTGAGTCTATGCCCAGGCTTAATCCGAGAAGCTGCGTATAAAGAATAGCAGGGAGGGCATGAATTCCATCATGACCGGAGCTGATAATCATCTGCTGGACATTGTCAAATTGCATATGACAGTATGTGCATGAATCGCAGAGGTAGTCGGCGCCCGATTCACTGGCGTTTACAATCTTCTTCTTCGTTAAATCCATGGACAGCTCATCATTTATTCCCAATAACGGGGCGCCGCAACAATCAAGTCGAGATTGCCAATAGATGCTCTTCGCTCCTGTAACCTCTACAAGCTTGTCAAATAACTCAGGGTTTACCGGGTCATCAAACATCACAACGTCGCTTGGCCTTAAGGCATGACACCCATAGTGGGTTGCAATCTTAATGTCCTTATATTTCCTGACAACCTTTTCTTTTATGACATCTAAACCTACATCATGGTACAGAACAGTCAGGATATGTTTAACTTCCGTTTTACCCTGATATTCAAGGCCCTCCTTCGCAAGTATGGCATTGATCTCTTCCTTAAGGGCATTGCTTTCCTTAAGTCTATGCTCAGCCTCCTTAAACATGCCAAAGCCGCACATGCAGAGAACAACAATGTTTAATCCCTGCTTTTCCGCCAGGGCCATATTGCGCGCAGCGGAAAGAACGGATGCCTTGTAGTCAATATTTCTCAACGGATAACCGCAACAGTTGAATTCCTTTATATCAATTATGTCAATCCCGATCTTTCTAAACACTGCCCTTGATGACAGTTCATATTGCTTGACTCTGGCAGGAATGTTGCAACCTAAAAACAATGCAAATCTCATAATAGTTTTTCCTGATTCTGATTGATTAAACTGCTTTGGCTTTTACACTTTGTATGGCCAGGTTCTTTAATTCAAAGAGCACCTCTGTCACCTTCACCCCCTGGGGACACTGCTCCTGACACTGATAACAGGTAACACAATCCCAGAGCATATTTGACCCAAGGGCAAGGTCCTTTAGTCCCAAGCCAAGAGAATACATGATTTGATGAGGCAAAAGCCCTAATGTCTCTTTTGGATTTTCATAGTTTGCAACCACTGGGCATACATTCGTGCATGTCTGACAACCAAAACAATCCTTAAAGGCGCTTGCCTGAAAGGACAGGGATTTATCTTGAAATTCGCTGTCATACGCCGGGATAGTTATCACTTCAGTCTGATCTTTTATCAGATCATATCCTGCAGTTATTGTGTTTCTTGCCCGAACTAAAGGTTTGGTGTAGTCTTCCTCAGGGATGGTATCCCGCATGAGTCCCCTGTAATACGATAACGGCGAGAGTAACGAAAATTCAGGATAGTCCTTCTTAAACATGCTCTCCCTCATGCTGAACCATAAATCCTCTAAATTGATACCCGCTGGGCAAACGTCGGTGCACCTATGGCAATTCGTGCAGATGGAAGAACCTTCCAGAATGCGCGCAAAATTTTCCCCGCTTTCCTTTCCCGCTGCAACCTTCCTCAACGATCGGATCTTTTCGGATGGAAGGATATTGGCGTTTTCGAATGTCTCATAGGAAATGGCGACAGAGCATCTCGCGGTGCATTGGCCGCAGTGGGTGCAGGCGTCAAATTCAACGGCCTGTCTTGTTTCAACATTGGCCGCCTCAGAGACTTGTCTGTCCATGACACTGTTTGCCAGGATGCTTACCGGGGTGACAAAGATATGGAAGAATTTTGAAAAGGGAAGATAGGCAAGCCCGATAAAACAGGCAAGAAAATGTATATACCAGAGAAACGTATGAACGCCCGCTCTGTCGAGCGCAACGGCAATCCCCTTTACCAGGCGGGCCGCTGAATACCCCATGAATGCCCACCGGGGTCTGGAATGACATGTCACACAGCTCGTCTCGTGAATTTCCCTGCCCTTTTTCAGCAATTCCTGGTCAAATGGCCCTTTTACATCCGGAGAAACAACGCCGAAATTCTCTACCCAGAATGCGGTGAGGGGTTTTATTTCCCCGGCATCTTCCATACCTGAATATTGCTCAACCATACTTTCATATATCGAGTATGATCCGATCTTTGCCCCCTCTAAAAAAACGCCGGAGAGCATGATAATGGCCAGCAGTATTATAGCGTAGTGATCCATCGCGTTTGTTTTAAGTCGAGGCGCCTTAAGTATAAACCTTCTGTAAATAACCAAACAGACGCCTACTATGACAAAAAGGCCGAAAAGATCCCGCAAAAACATAAACGGATTTATTGTGGGCGAGTAATCAGGAAAGATTCTGGATGTGATTAACGAATCAAGGGCGTGCATAACGAGAAGCAGCATAAAAGACCAATAGATGAGTATATGGGCCAGCCACCTTAAAAAATCCTCCCGCATGACCTTTCTCTGAATAATTACATCCAGGAAAAATACCTTGAGGAGAATCAGGATTCTGCCGCTGAAAATAGCGGCAATGACGCCCTTTAAGGCCATCAGAAATCTTGTGGAGACCTTTTTTGATTCCACACTAATCGTGAGAGAAAACCAGGTGCTTACCTTATAGATTAAGCCAATGATAAAAATGGCCAAGGCGAGATAAAGGCTTATAGAGTAAAACATAGGCTCGTAATCCCTTGATAGTTTTTCGCGTTTAAATTCCAGGAAAGAAGTGCTAAAGCTTTGCCGCATCCAAAATGGCGGGAAGCCTGTTTTCCCATAAAAACCCCTGTTCTTGCCATCTCTGCCATCGTCTCTTCCCTTTCAGGTTGCCTTTTCCAGCTTCACCGCGCAGATCTTGTATTCAGGTATCTTTACCACCGGATCGAGGGCAGGGTTCGTGAGCACGTTTGCCGCTGTTTCCGCAAAGTGAAAGGGAACAAAGACGGAGCCGCTCTGCACAATCGGCGTAATCCTCGCCTCTACCTCGATTGCGCCCCGGCGCGAGCGCAACCGTATCATCTGCCCAGCCTTTATCTTAAGTTTCTTCGCATCCAACGGATGGATCTGCACATAGCAACGGTTGATCTGTGCCGTTAATGACTTGGACCGGCGGGTCATGCTCCCCGTATGGAAATGGAAACCGTCTCGTCCCGTTATCAGAATAAAGGGGTACTCCTCGTCGGGCAGTTCTGCCGGCGCCTTGTAGGCTACGGGTTTGAACGTGCCCAACCCCTTCGAAAACCTGTCCTTGTGCAGGAAGACTGTCGAGGGGGCATCTTTAGTTGGGCAGGGCCACTGGATGCCGTTTTCCGCGATCCTCTCGTAACTTATGCCCGCGTAAAGGGGAACGAGCGATGCGATCTCAGCGAAGATCTCTGATGGGGATGCGAAGTCAAAACCGCCAGCGCCCATCGCATGGGCCACATCACAGATGATCTGCCAGTCCGGCCGGGTGTCCCCGATGGGCTCGATGGCCTTGCGAATCCTCTGGACCCTTCTGTCCGTTGTGACGAACGTGCCGTCTCTTTCGGCGAAGCTGACCGCAGGAAGCACCACGTGGGCAAGGGCGACGGTTTCCGTCGGAAAGATATCCTGAACGATGAGCAGTTCGAGCGCTTCAAGGGCTTTTTTTACGTGTTGAATGTCGGGATCGCTTACCGCGGGGTTTTCACCCATGACATAGAGCGCCTTTATTCCTCCCGTTCCGATGGCGCCCATTATTTCCATAAGTGTCAGGCCGGGTTTCCGCGGCAGGGTGACACCCCATGCAGCCTCAAATTTGGACACAACGGCATCGTCTGCAAGCGATTGGTAGCCGGGCAGTACGTTCGGGATGGCCGCCATATCGGTGGATCCCTGGACGTTGTTCTGCCCCCGCAGCGGATTGACGCCGGAGGCCCATTTGCCGATATGGCCTGTTGCCATGGAAAGGTTGGCCAGACTGAGCACGTTGTCAACCCCGACGGTGTGTTGCGTAATGCCCATGCAATAAACGATCGAACTCTGCTTGGTCTTGGCAAACATCTCTGCCGCCTGACGTAGTTGCGCTTCCGGAACACCCGTTATCTCCGCAACCCGGGCGGGCGGATACTCCTCGAGAAGCGTTTTTAATTCAGCGAATCCCTCTGTTCGTTCCTCGACAAATTGCTTGTCGTACCATCCTTCCTTGATGATGATGTGGAGCAGGCCGTTAATTATCGCCACGTCCGTACCCGATTTCTCCGCCAGGTAGAGGTCAGCGTAGGAGGCAATGTGGGTCTTACGGGGATCGATCACGATGATCTTGGCCCCCTTCTCCTTGGCCCGGAAAATATGCATGGCAACAATTGGATGGGACGCTGTCGTATTGGAGCCGATGATCATAATGCAGGCCGCGTCCTCCAACTCTTCAACCGAGTTCGTCATGGCGCCACTTCCAAATGCGGCGGCAAGACCTGCCACCGTGGGAGAGTGTCAGAGGCGGGCGCAATGGTCGATGTTGTTCGTGCCGATGACCGCCCGTGTGAATTTTTGGAGGAGATAGTTCTCCTCGTTCGTACATTTTGCCGAGCTTAAAGCGGCGAAACTGTCGGGGCCGTGCGTCTGTGTGATGGCCTTGAGCTTGGATGCGATAAAGGAGAGCGCCTCATCCCATTCTACCTCTTCCAATCGCCCGTCTTTCCTTAAAAGCGGTTTCTTCAGACGCTCAGGGCTGTGCACGAATTCATGGGCCGACCAGCCTTTAATGCAGAGCTTTCCCTGGTTGATGGAGTTCGTCTTGCACGGGAGAACCCCTACAAGTCGGCCATTCATAACCTCAAGCAACATTCCGCAGCCGGTTCCGCAATACGGGCAGGTTGTGTAAACGGTATGGTAATTGATCATAAAGCCTTAATGGCCCTCCTGTTTCCCGAATTCTCCATCGCCGAGATACTGCAGCGGTCCCTTGCCCTCTTTCGTGATGCCGGGCGTAAAACCAAATTGTGTAGTCACCACGTTCCTCATTTTCTTGTAAAGGGTTCTGAGCGGTATCCCCGCAGGACATGCCTCTTCGCAGAGTCCGCAATCAACGCAACGTTCGGCCATGTGGAAGGCCCGGACGAGATGGAAGATGGGCACCTCCGGCGGAATGTTCCCCGTTTTAATCAAGTCGTTATCTTCGAGTACGCAGTCTGGGCAGAAGCACATGGGACAGATGTTGCGGCATCCGTAGCACTTGATGCACTTGCCGAACTGGTCCATCCAGTACTGGAAGCGCTCCTCTTTGCTGAGGCTCTCGAGCCGGTCGAACCTCTCGCTGTCCGATACCGGCGCCGCCCGCTCCCCAAAAAGGTGCGACGATGGATAGGGCTGGGCGCACTGGCAAGCGTTCGCCTGTTCCTGGGTGCAGGCAATCCCGAAGATAACTACGCCCTCCCCGTTCAACTGCTCGTTCCGATCCAGTTCCAAAACGGCCCGTTCGTCGCAACCGCGGGCGACGATGCCGAGGCGCGCCTCCGGGTCGCTGCGGTGTATCTTGAGAAGTACCCCGGCCAGAGGATAGCGAACGTCGCCTACGACAAGCCGCTCAAGCTCATCAATTGCCTCCTTCGTGAAGAGGTGGGGTCTCGGGTGCCCTTCCTCCAGTATCAGCCCTACGACGCCTGCCACTTCCCCCGCTGTTAAAGCTTTTCGTATCGCCTCTCTCAGACTACCCACGGGCAAACTCCTTCCTCTTGAAGGGGGAGGGCCCCATCGCCCTGATTTCCTCGGTAAAACTGGTAAAGGAGCGAGAGAGCTTTTCACTCTCCGCCGTCCCGATATACTCCATCCTGATTCTGCCCTCGCCGATACCTACGAACTTCAACATAATCCTTCAGCACATCCACGCGTTTTGCCGTCAGATAATTACCCTTCTGGTAATGGCATTCTCCCAGGTGACAGGCTGCGATAATTACGCCGTCAGCGCCCTGCTGGAATGCTTTCAGTACGAAATGGGGCGAAACCCGCCCGCTGCACATGGTCCGGATCACGAGTATATTCGCTGCATACTTCAGCCTCAGTGAACCACTAAGGTCTGCCGCTGCATAGCTTCACCAGTGACAGCAAAAAGCAATAATCATGGGTTCAAACTGTACAGGTTTTTCCAGTTGTGTCTGTGCGGATTCTTCCATACTTCACCACCCGTTTGACATTGTTTTCGAAGCTCATATCATATTCAAACTTAAAGTCCACCATTTTTTGCCCGGTGAATCTGCAAGATTTAGAATTCGATCCCCAGGTTCACCTGCAGGGCAAAAATCCTGCCGACCGACTCGATGGCCGGCATCCGGATACATTTGCGCGGTCTCGTCATCTTGCCACCGCCTCCTTTGACGGAACAGGCGTCTCTGGAAGGGCCAGCTTCCGGCCGACATAAAGGGGATCGGCGCGTTTCAGGCGATTCAGATCCATGAGAACGCGGACCGTTGTGCCGTACCTTGTCGCAATTGCGCCCAGCGTATCGCCCCTTTTCACGCGATATGCCGTTGTCGCTCCGGACTTCGAGATGGGGTCACGTTTTCGGTCGGCGACGGGTTTTGCCTTTCCCTTCGCTGCCCCAACAGACGGATCCCGAGGCTTGCGATCCCCTTCACTGCCGGAGACGGATTCGGCCATCGCCGGGAGGGGCGGCAGAAATGCCGCAACGGAGCGGGCCATCCCCTCCGCGATCCGCATCTGAAAGCGGTCGCTTCCCAGGAGCTTTTCCTCTTTCACATTGGAGATATAGGCGGTTTCGACCAGAACCGACGGAATCTCCGGGAGCTTAAGCACGCGGAAAGGCGCCTCCTGAACGGTCGCGAATTTCAGATGGTTCGCCGCGCCTAATTCTCTCAGCAGAAGAGCGCCGAAGGTCCGGGACTGGTTGATGGTATGGGTCTGAAACATATCCAGGATAATCGGATCGGAGGCGTCGCCTCCTTCCCCGTTGGGGACCCCGCCGACAACGTCGGCCAGGTTTTCATAGTGGGCAAGAATCTTCGCCGCCTCGCTGCTCGCCGCCCCAGTGGAGAGGCAATAGACCGAACTGCCGCCGGCCCCCCGATTTCTGGCCGCATCCGCGTGGATGCTGACGAAGAGATCTGCACCGTATTCTCTCACAATCATGAGCCTTTTTTTGAAGGATACATAATAATCGTCATCCCGGGTCAGAAAGGCGCGGTAACCTTCCCTTTGATTGAGAATATCCCGCAGTTTTATCGCAATCGCCAGCACGACATTCTTTTCCAAGGTCCCCTTTTTCCCGACCGCCCCCGGTGCGTCGCCCCCATGACCCGGATCGATCACGACGACCCGCGACTTGCGCGTGACCTTGATTCGTTCCCGCGCCTCACTTTCCTGTTTCGCGACATCCGGCAAACTGATGTCAATAACGATCCGGTAAGGCTTATCCTGAAATTTTTTCAATTTGAAAACGTTGGTCTGGAGGGGACCGGGCAAGGAGATCTCCACGCGCACCCCGGAATCAGCAAGGACGGAAAGGACAATCCCCTCTACCCCCGGCTTATTCAGGACGGTTAAACGGGGAAGATTGGGAGGCAGGGATGTGGCGTCCAGATTGACGGCAACTTGCCGCTCCCCTTTCTCAACGGTGAAGGAGGCATCCTCGCTCGTATCGATCACGACCCGGGTGTGGTCCGGGGCCACCCAATGGCGAATGTTCAGGATCTCGTTCAAGGCCAGGGCCGAGGAGACCCCATCGGATACGAAGATCCAGATGACCAGAATCACGAAGAATTTTCCTGCACGGGACATGTCCGGATCCTAATGATTTTGGAGGCAATGTATCAGCTCCGGCGGACAAATTCAACCAAGATCACGAAAAGAGATTGACAAGGCGGAGCGTTGATGGCATGGATACCGCCGCCAAAAGACAAGTGTCGCGGCGTTGTGGAAAAAGGTTGAATATTCTCCCGGCCTGTAGTATGGATCAATGCCAAGATCGACCGCTCCGGCGGACGTTTTTTTAGGGGGCGATTAGCTCAGTTGGATAGAGCGCTGGTCTCCGGAACCAGAGGCCGTGGGTTCAAGTCCCACATCGCCTACCAATGGCGCAGGGGTCTCCATCTTGATAGAGACCAGGTATCGAAGACAAATTTATTTCAGCAGAGGGACTCTCCTTGCCCGGACGTGAAGTGCGGGCTATAGAGCCGAAAGGAGGAAGGAACATTGAGGAGATACGAAACCATATTAATCGCCCATGTCGATCTGCCCGAGGATGAGCTGACCACCCTGATTGACCGTTACAGTGCTGTCGTAACGGGTCAGAAGGGCATCCTGGTCAAGGTCGAACGGTGGGGGAAGAGGCGGCTGGCCTACCTGATCAATAAACAGGCGAGGGGATTTTACATCCTGATCGATTATGCAGGTGAGAGCGCCGTGGTCAATGAACTGGAAAGAAATTTCAAGATTGATGACAAGATACTGAAGTTCATGACCGTACTCCAGGATAACGCGGTCGATGCCGGCGCCCTGCAAAAGGAGATCGAGGAAGCCGCAAAGAAGACGGAAAAAAAGGAGGATATCAAGGTAACGGCCTCCACACCGCCTCCCCCCGCCGCTCCGGATAAAAGTCCCGAACCGATGGCAGCGGAGATTCAACAGCCGGTTCCGGAAGAAACTGAGACAGACGTGAAGGGGGGGAATTGATCATGGCGACGACACCTGCACCCAGAGGCCCCAGCAGGGGAGCGAGACCGCAGAAAAAGTTCTTCCATCGGAGGAAATTCTGTCGTTTCTGCACGGACTCAAACCTGAAAATCGAATACAAGGACCCGCAGACGCTGCGCAATTTCACAACGGAAAGAGGCAAGATCATGCCTCGCCGGATCACCGGAAACTGCGCAAGACATCAGCGGGAACTGACCGTGGCCATTAAAAGGGCGCGGACAATCGCGCTGCTCCCCTTTGTCGTTTCCGAAGGATAAGCGAAGACGGGCCAGCCGCGGCGTTCCGTTGAAAGCCGCGGCTCTCCCGTCCCCGCCGGAAGGGGGACCGACAGTATGATCCAGGGCGGCGCGATCCTCACGTTCACTTTTCTCTTGGTGGCTCTGATTCCTTTTGTCGGACCGTTCGTGTTGATCCTGACCCCGCTGCCGGTCCTCTATTACGGCGCCTGTCTGGGCCGGTTGCGCGGACTGACGGTCCTGGCTGTTTCGTTCCTGGCGGCATACGTTATCCTTGACCTTGCAGGGCATCGCGCGAATCTCTCCGTTCTGTTCATGATCGGATTCACCGGCGTACTGCTCTCCGAGGTTCTGAAACGGAATTTTTCCGTCGCGAAGACGGTTCTGTTGGCGTCATCGGCGTTGTTCTGCTGTGGCGCTGGCTTTGTTCTTTACCATGCCTTCCGGTCCGGCATTGCTCCGTGGCGAATGGTTGAAACCTATATTGCCGGAATGATCGAGGAGAATATTAAACTCTATGCGCAGATGAATATCTCGGAAGAGCAGGTCCGAATGATCCGGGAAAACGCCCCCCAACTCACCCGTTTTTTCACCGGGATCTTTCCTGCCCTGGGCCTATCGGGGACCGTCCTCACGGTATGGGTAAACCTGCTTGCAGGACGCCGGCTTTTTCAGAGGAGCGGCGTCGCCTTTCCCGATTTCGGCGATTTGGCCGCATGGAAGGCCCCGGAACGGCTGGTATGGATCGTGATCATCGCCGGGGGTATGCTGTTTGTTCCGCTGGAAGGGATGACCGTCGTCGGGATGAACCTCCTGATCGTCACGGGTCTGATCTATCTTTTCCAGGGGTTTGCCATTGCCGCCTTCTTCTTCCGGCAGAAGCAGGTCCCCAAGATGTTCCGGCTGCTCTTTTATGGTCTGATCCTGGTTCAGCAGTATATGCTCATCGTATTAATTGCCTTTGGTCTTTTCGACCTGTGGGTCGATTTCCGCAAACGGATCAAGGGAATCAAAGATAACATTCATAGGTAAGGGGACACCTTGCGGCAAGATGTCCCCTTTGGCAAATGACGGCTGCCGTTGCCGTAATCACTCAAGGAGGAACAACATGAAGGTCATTTTGAAGCAGAATGTGGAATCTCTCGGCAAAGCGGGAGATCTGGTGAAGGTTGCGGATGGTTATGCCCGGAATTTCCTGGTTCCCAATGGGCTCGCCGCAGAAGCGAACATCCGGAATCTCAAGGCATTTGAGCACGAAAAGAGTCGCATTCTGCTCCAGGCGGAGAAGGTTCAGAAACAGGCCGAAGAAACGGCGGCCAGATTGAGTAAAGTGACCTGCACCATCGCCCGCCGTGTCGGCGAACAGGAAAAACTCTTCGGCTCCGTGGGCGCGAAGGACATCGAAGAGGCGTTGGTCGCCCAGGGGGTCGAGGTCGAGAAGAAGAGCGTCGTTCTGGATGAACCGATCAAGGCGCTCGGCGAATTTCCCGTCCGGATCAAGATCAGCGCCGGCGTGACCGCCGAGATCAAGGTCGTCGTCGTGGCGGAATCCTGAACGGATTGACCGGTATTCTGCGAGGGTTTCTCCCATGAAAGACATCGATGCCTCCCTGCACAAGGTGCCGCCCCAGAACCTCGATGCGGAGCAGTCCGTTCTGGGGGGAATCCTGTTAGACAATCTGGCCCTGAACACGGTTCTGGAGGCGTTGGATCAGTCCGACTTCTACAGCGATGCGCACCGGAAGATCTTTGCCGCCATCATCGAGCTCTCCGACCGGAACGAACCGTGCGATCTGATCACGCTGAGCAACATCCTCAAGGATCAGAAGCGGATGGAGCAGGTGGGGGGGACGGCCTATCTCGCCTCGCTGGTGGACAATGTCGCCTCTGCGGCCAACATCGCCTATTACGCCAAGATCATTAAGGAAAAGAGCATCCTGCGCCGGCTCATCGGTACAGCGACCGAGATCCTGAACAAGAGCTACGACGCAAGCATGGATGTCGATCATATCCTCGACGAGGCGGAACATGCCATTTTCGAGATCTCCGAAAACAAGATCCGCCCTTCTTTCTACCCGATCCGGGAGATCATCAAGGACAGCTTCAAAACGATCGAGCGGCTCTATGCCAAAAAAGAGCTGATCACGGGGGTGGCGACCGGTTTCGACAAGCTGGACGACCTAACCTCGGGCCTCCAGAACTCCGATCTGATCATCATCGCCGGCCGGCCGAGCATGGGCAAAACCGCCTTTGCGCTGAACATCGCCCAGTATGCCGCACTCGAGATGGGCGTTCCGGTTGCGATCTTCTCCCTCGAAATGGCTAAGGAACAGTTAGCGACGCGCATGTTAGCCGCGGAGGCCCGCGTGGACTCCCAGCGTCTCCGTAAAGGGTTTCTCGGGGAGACGGACTGGCCGAAACTGACCACCGCCGCCGGTCGTCTCTCGGACGCCCCGATCTACATCGACGATACGCCGGCGATCACCGTCATCGAGATGAAGGCCAAATCCCGGCGCCTCAAAGCCGATGCGGGTCTGGGGCTCATCGTCCTCGACTATCTGCAGCTCATGAGGGGGAGCGCCTACAAGGATTCGCGGGAGCAGGAGATCTCGGAAATCAGCCGCTCCCTGAAGGCCCTCGCGAAGGAACTCACCCTGCCGGTGATCGCCCTGTCGCAGTTGAACCGCAAGGTGGAGGACCGAACCAACCGCCGGCCGCAGATGGCGGATCTCCGCGAGTCCGGGGCGATCGAACAGGACGCGGACGTGATCGCGTTCATCTACCGGGACGAGGTGTACAACCGGTCGGAAGACAACCCGGAAAAGGGGATCGCTGAAATCATCATCGGCAAGCAGAGAAACGGGCCGACGGGGATCGTCAAGCTGGCCTTCCAGGAAAAATACACCCGCTTCGAGAACCTGGCCCGCGCCGACGAAGGGAATTAAGGTTCATCCGGTTTAAGCGTACTATTCTAAAATGTCTTTCTTCCTGCTCCACAACCAGGCAGAATCAGGAAAATCGGACTCATATCCTCGGCCCATGGATTTGCAGAGCTCAACAAAGTTGATCCGAGCAGTGTTGTTTGATTTCGACGGCACGCTTACCGAACCCGGTTCCCTGGACTTCGGTGTCATTAGGGACGCCGTTGGCTGCCCCAAGGGGCGCCCGGTTCTTGAATTCATCAACAGCATGGCGTCGCAGGCGGAGCGAGCCGAGGCGTTTAAAATCCTCGACGCATTTGAAGCCGAGGCCGCGCGGCAATCGCGTCCCAATGCGGGGGCGGAAGAAGTGCTTGAGTTCCTGCGCGCGCGGGGCATGAAGGTCGGAATCATCAGCCGCAACAGCCTTGCTTCGATCAGGACCGCCCTCGATAACTTCGGGCGAATCCAGTCGTTGGACTTCGCAATCATCCTCTCTCGCGACGACCCTTTCAACCCCAAGCCAAGCCCCGAAGGAATCCTGGCAGCAGCCAGGATCCTGGGGGTTCCCGTAGCGCAAGTCCTGGTCGTCGGCGATTTTGTCTTTGATGTCGAGGCGGGACACAAGGCGGGAGCGCTCACAGCTTTTCTGACCAACCGGGGTTCCTCGCATCCTTGCGCTTATCCATCGGATTTCACCTTGGAGCACCTGGGTGAGTTGAAGGAGATCGTAAGCCTCTATGCGCCTCTGCCGGCCATATCGTCCTGCACTGGGTATTAATGCCGCCGGTTCACCCTGGATGAATTCAACGAGAGACTGACAAGTTGTTGAAAAGGATGCGGGCTTCACCGCGTCGGAGCCATTCGACACCCAGAGGGCCTACCATGACCAAATCCTTGTCGAAAGGGGCGAGTGGCGTTTTTGCGTCGGCTTCATCAATCCCGGCCATTTTTCCGCCGTGAAAATGATCGCTGTAGAGCTGAATGGCCCCTTTGGCTTGCTGGACCCGCCAGTCGGCAATGTTTTCCCGGGATTGCCGGTCCTCCAGAAATAGCCGGAGCGCCTCTGCCGCATCAGCATTCTTCAGGCGTTTCGTGAACGTGAGATATCGGTTGGTCCAATAGGCGTAGAAGGTTGCGCTTTTCCCCGGCACAAGCTTTCGTGAAAGCAGATATTGCTGAAAATCGGGAAGAGTTTGTGAAGGCAACGTTTTCTCTCTCATATAAGTTCCTGCCTACGATATACGGATTCTGTATAATATGATATTATAGTATATTTACGGGAGTCAAGGAGATTTTCCTTCAGGAATTATTTGTTTCTTTGGTAAATATATGGTAAATATATGGTATCAGTAAATACAAATCGAAGGAATAAACCGAACCAGTATAATCATTGTTCGCGTCGCGCTGCGCACGACACGAACGGCGAGTTGAGGGCTTCGCCCCTCGCCCGATTAGTTCGCTGCACGCTGATTCGCGCGCCTCGAACCAATCGTTCGAGGAGTCCGAACGCATAACACCTGCGGGCGCAAGCGCCCTCCGGTATTATACGTTCGGCCCCTCAACTCGCCGTTGTGTAGAAATAAAACCGGACATAAATAACCAAATACAGCATGGGAGGACGACAAATAATTGGACATATTTGAGAAATTCAGTATCGTCATCATCCCGGTTCTGCTCACCGCCCTTTTCTATAGCGTTATCCCCCGAAAACTCAAAGAGCGAGAAATTTTTACAGATGCCGCCGCTACTTTTAGAAGTAAAATCCTTACTGCACTCGAAGGCATATATCCCATTGTACGCCCCTGGTGGGATGAAAGTGATTTCCCACGATTCAGCCGATCTGTTAACATGGTTGAAAGCGCCGCCACTGAATTTAGGTGCTTCATCAAACGCAAGAGAGAATTTGACATTGCAGTAAAGGCATATCGTGAATACTGCAAGAAACAACAATATGAAGGAGCGTTGGCGTGGAATATAATCCCCGATATTCAAAAGCCTGGTGAGATTAGCCCATTGGAAACATTTAATAATATAGTGGAACATTTATTATCCTTTACGAAAAGGAAGTGGTAAAATCACACAACCAGTCGCTGCAGTTGACGGCGAGTACGCCGCAACTGAGCTTTATCGTTATATGAGATATGGAGGTATGAATTGCATGTTCCCTCAACCACTTTCACTTGCTGGTTGACTGGGTGGATAGAAGCACAAAAGATTGTTCTCTGGGGTGCGGCAGACCTCCGGGATTCTTCTACACCACATGATGAAACAGGACATGGTTTTCCTTTCGCCATTTCATGGGCTATTCCCATGAATCCTCACATTATGGTCAGCATCCAGAACGGCCCTAACCAAGCGTATGCCGATGAGTACGCCAAGGTGAATGCCCTCATCAATGAATTATCAGGAGCGTTAGCAGCCGAAATCATAAGCAGAGGATATCGCGCTAAACCGCTCGCGGCTTCTGAGCGTACCGATACAGTTAATATTAAAGGTGACTTTCCTCACAAAACTGCGGCTACCCGAGCAGGTTTAGGTTGGATAGGCCGCCACTGCCAGCTTATTACCCGGAAGTTTGGGTCGTGGGTTCGTTTGGGAACCGTTTTTACAGACATGGAACTTCCCTGTGGGCCACCAATAGAGTGTAATTTTTGCGGTCGTTGTACGCGGTGCATCGATGCTTGTCCTGCAAAGGCATTGAAAGGCAACTCATGGTATCCAGGAACACCGCGTGAAGAAATCCTGGATGTACAGGCATGCGATCAGTGGAAAAAAGAACATTACTTTCAGTACCACAAGGGGCACAACTGTGGAATTTGCTCAGCAGTCTGTCCCTATGGATTAAAAGTGTTGAAAAAGAAGCCTGATATAACATCCGGAATATGCATATAATCGGGTAGCCGGGGGTTTTTCTCCCCCGGCCCCCACACCACCCGGCATGCGGGTCCGCACCGGGCGGTTCACAGAGATTACCGAGCCGTAGCCGGGTAGTGAATGTGAACCAACAGCTCTTTGACAGATAGAAGCCCTTGATCCTTGAGCCAATCGTTGGTCATGCCCGTTTGCGTCGCCAGCGTCCGGGATAGTCGCCACGGTCCTTTGCGGCTTATTGCCACAGAGATGGCCGCATGGAGCGATGTTCATTATGCCATGGGAGCTCATAGAGGTTCTTCCCTTCTTTGTGTTCGGCCCTTCGGCGGGGTAAGTCTCTCCCGGCTTTTCTCTTTTCGCCGGGCTTGTTTCCTCGCGCCTACTGTGGCCTCTGCTGACTCCTGTCCGGTCCCGCGGCATGTTGCCATGACGGGCGCCACTCCCAGAGGAGTTGCAAACCGGGCAGGTCTCCACGGATAAGAACGTGAACTGTGACTATGCAACCGCAGCATTTACCGTATCTCCCGAATCCAGGGCTTTGTCATGTTGTGCTGACTTGCCCGGAGACTCAGCCTTGTATGCTGTTTCTGTTCGTCGGCTCATAGCTTTGCACTCCGGCTTCCTTCGGACGGTCCCTCGCGGTTCCGCCCTTGCCTTCGGCTAGTATTTGTGTCAATGCTTTTGACATTGACAGGATTCAGATACAGGGGACTGACACCCCATAAGTTCACGCCCGTGCCGGGCGTACACCTCTCGCTTGAGAGGGACGCGTCTAACGCCGCGCCCCTCAGCTTTTCGTTCGCTGAATCTGGGATGACATAACATCCGAAACGTGCTATGCTGCCAAGCAACACACCAGTTGAATAGGGACTGTGAACGATGCCTGAGATAAGCAGATTTTTCGGAATCGTGATTGCCATGTATTTCAAGGAGCACGCGCCACCGCATTTCCATGCGAAATACGAGGAACAACGGGCGGCGTTTTCAATTCTTGATTTACGCATCATTGAGGGAAGTCTGCCGCGCAGAGTCGCGGCGCTGGTGCTGGAATGGGCATATGAGCACAGAGACGAATTGTTGGAGAATTGGAAGCGAGTTGAACGCCGTGAGGATTTGTTGACAATTAAACCCTTAGAAGTAAGAGGTGCGGCATGCACTACGTAACTGAAGCCAGACACGTTACAGGTCATAAGATCAAGGTCCGTTTCGAGGATGGTCAGACCAAACTTGTTGATCTCGGTTCTCATCTGGATGGTCCCATTTTTGAACCGTTGCGGGATCCGGCGTATTTTCGTTGTTTCACGGTCAACTCTGAGATTGACACTATCGTCTGGCCCAATAACGCGGATTTCTCACCGGACTTTCTTTACGAGATCGGACAGGAAATCAGCGAACAACCGGCTGAACGCGACGGCGTATCCGTCGCGCGTTAGCCAGCCCGTTCAATTTAGAAAGTACGCATAAACCGGAATTAGGCTTCGATCAGCTTGGTTTCCGTCCCCAGATAGGGGATTGTTAGGGCCATTTTCCGGAGGGCCTGCTTCTCGATCTGCCGGGCCCGCTCCCGTGTGATGTGATAGCGGTCGCCGATCGCCTGAAGGGTTAGGGGGCTTTCGGCCATGACACGGTTCCGGATGATGAAGCTCTCCTTTTCACTCAGTCCGGCGAGCGCCCCCGCAATATTGCGCTGGACAAGCGCCATCTCCTCCTTCCGAATCAGCGCCGTCTCCTGGTCCTCCCCGCCATAGGTCAGATAGTCCATGTGCGTGGAATCCCCATCCTCGCCCACACTGGCATCAAGGGAGAGGTCGCGGCCGCTCATCCGAACGTCCATCTCCGCAATCTCCTCCGGCCGGACCCCAAGGGTTTCAGCAATCTCCGCGAATTCCGCGCGCTTTTCAGAGAGGCTCTCCAGTTTTTTCCGGGCCTGGTTGAGTTTGAAGAAGAGTTTGCGCTGCGCCTGGGTCGTTCCGATCTTGACAAGACTCCAGGATTTGATGATGTAATTTTGGATATAGGCGCGGATCCACCAGACGGCGTAAGAGATGAGGCGGTAGCCCCGGTAGGGATCAAATTTCTTCACGGCATGCATGAGGCCGATGTTTCCCTCCTGGACCAAATCGGCCAGCTTGAGCCCGTAATTCCGGTACTCGTGGGCAATTTTGACCACAAAACGCAGATTCGAGACGACGAGTTTCTCTGCGGCCTCCATATCGTTGTACTTTTTCAGTCTCACGGCAAGACGGAACTCTTCCTCCGCCGTCAAGATCGAAAAACGGTTGATCTCCGCGACATAGACATCAAGCGTTCCTGTAACCGCCGGAACTTGCAAATCCCTTCCTCCTGGTACGCCAAAACTGTCGCTGTTTTATACAAGGATGTTTCCGGGCCGTCAACCCCTTTTGCTGGGAGTTGCGGTCCGGCGCCTGTACCATTCTTGACATCCCCCTCCGGGGTGTTTAATTTACGGCCCGATGGAGGGGTGGAATAAAGCAGGAGGAAACCCACAATGAGATTCGATAAATTCACATTGAAGGTCCAGGAGGCGCTTCAGGAGGCGCAGGGTCTGGCCGGACAGTGCGGCCACCAGGCGCTTGATGTGGAGCATCTGCTCGTCTCTTTTTTAAAACAACCGGAGGGCATCGTCTCCGCCATCCTGAAAAAACTCGGGGCCGATCCCCGACGGATTGAAGGCGAGGTCCGGAAAGCCCTGGAGAAATTGCCGAGGATCGAGGGCGCCGCCGCCGGTCAGACCTACATGACTCCGAGACTAAACCGTGTTCTGGACGCTGGATTGAGCGAAGCGGCGCGTCTTACGGACGAGTATGTCAGCGCCGAACATATCCTCGTTGCGATGGCCGATGAAAAGGAAGGACCGCTCGCGAAGATCCTCGCCGCCAATGGCATTACAAAGGATGCGATCTTCAAGGTTCTCGTGGAGATTCGCGGAAACCAGCGCATCACCGATCCCAATCCGGAGGAGAAGTACCAGGCGCTCAAACGCTATGCCCGCGATTTCAATGAACTGGCCCGGAGCGGTTCCTTCGATCCGGTGATCGGTCGGGATGAGGAGATCCGCAGGGTCATGCAGGTCCTTTCCCGCCGGACGAAAAACAACCCTGTCCTGATCGGGGAGCCGGGGGTGGGCAAGACGGCGATCGTCGAGGGTCTGGCCCAGCGGATCGTCAACGGTGACGTACCAGAAAATCTCAAAAACAAGAGGGTCATCGGCCTCGATATCGGCGCCCTTGTCGCCGGGGCAAAGTACCGCGGCGAGTTCGAGGATCGTTTGAAGGCCGTCCTGAAGGAGGTCACCGCCGCTCAGGGGGAGATCATCCTCTTCATCGATGAGATCCACACCGTGGTCGGCGCCGGGGCGGCGGAGGGCTCCGTCGATGCATCGAACATGCTCAAGCCGGCCCTGGCAAGGGGCGAACTGCGCTGCGTCGGTGCGACCACCCTCAACGAATACCGGAAACACATCGAAAAGGACCCGGCGCTCGAAAGGCGGTTCCAGCCGATCCTCGTCAAGGAACCGTCGGTCGAGGATACGATTGCCATCCTCCGGGGTCTGAAAGAACGTTACGAGGTCCATCACGGCGTCCGGATCAAGGACGCGGCCATCATCGCCGCGGCAACCCTCTCCAGCCGCTACATCAGCGACCGGTTTCTCCCGGACAAGGCGGTCGACCTGATCGACGAGGCGGCGTCGAGGCTCCGGATCGAATTAGACAGCATGCCCGCGGAGATCGACGCCCTGGAACGGCGCATCATCCAGCTTGAGATCGAACGGCAATCGCTGAAAAACGAAACGGACCGGACCCCCGTGGAGCGGCGGGAGAAAATCGAACAGGAGCTGTCCGAGCTTCGGGAAACGTTGGACCGGATGAAACTCCACTGGACCGGCGAAAAAGAGGCCATCAAGAAAATCCAGGCCATCAAGGGCCGGATCGAAACCTTCAAGATCGAAGAGCAGAACGCCCAGCGCAGCGGCGACCTCGCCCGGGCGGCGGAGATTCGTTATGGACGGCTCGTCGAACTGAACCGGGAGTTGGAAGAGGAGAACGGAAAACTGTTGGAGGTGCAGAAGGACAAGCAGATGTTGAAGGAAGAGGTCGATGCGGAGGACGTGGCCAAGGTTGTGGCCAACTGGACGGGGATTCCCGTCTCCCGCATGCTGGAGAGCGACGTCCAGAAGCTGATCCGGATGGAGGAACGCCTCCGGCAGCGGGTCATCGGACAGGAAGAGGGGATCGCGGCGGTCTCCAGCGCCCTGCGCCGTGCCCGTTCCGGCCTCCAGGACCCGAACCGGCCGATCGGCTCCTTCATCTTCCTGGGACCCACCGGCGTCGGAAAAACGGAACTGGCCAAGGCGCTCGCCGAATTCATGTTCGACAACGAACAGGCGCTGATCCGAATCGACATGTCGGAATTCATGGAGAAGCATTCCGTGGCCCGTCTAATCGGCGCCCCGCCGGGGTATGTGGGGTATGACGAAGGCGGCCACCTGACCGAGGCCGTACGGCGCCGGCCCTACGCGGTCCTGCTGTTTGACGAGATCGAAAAGGCCCATCCGGACGTCTTCAACATCCTGCTGCAGATCCTCGACGACGGCCGATTGACGGACGGTCACGGACGCACGGTGGACTTCAAGAACACGATCGCGATCATGACGTCGAACGTCGGCAGTCCATGGATTCAGGATCCCACCCTCGCGGAAGAGGAGAGGCGTGAACGGACGATGGAGGCGCTCCGGGCAACCTTCAAACCGGAATTCCTGAACCGGATCGACGATATCATCATCTTTCGCGCCCTGGCCATGGCGGATATCGAGCGGATCATCGACATCCAGCTCGGACTCATCCGGAAACGGCTGCAGCCGAGAAAACTCTCGCTGGAATTGACAGAAGGCGCCAAACATTATATAGCTCAAGCAGGGTACAGTGCCGTTTATGGCGCCCGACCGCTCAAGCGGGCGCTTCAGAAGCAGATCCTGGACCCGCTGGCCCTGCAACTTCTCGCAGGGGACTTTGTCGAAGGCGACCGGATCGTGATCGACCAGAACGACGGCCGGATCATCTTCATTAAAGGAGAAAAAGGATGAACACGATTAAAACCGCACTATTGCTGGGCGCCCTGACGGGCCTCCTCATGCTGATCGGCGGCTTGTTTGGGGGTCAACAGGGGGTCGTCATCGCCTTCCTCTTCGCGATGGTGATGAATCTCGGGAGCTACTGGTTCTCGGACAAAATTGTCCTCCGCATGTACAAAGCCCAGGCGGTTTCGGAGCACGAGGCGCCGGAGCTCTACGCCATGGTCAAGAATCTCGCGCTCAAGGCCTCGATGCCGATGCCGCGGGTCTATATCATCCCCGGCGATACGCCAAACGCCTTCGCCACGGGACGAAACGAACAACATGCGGTGGTCGCCGTTACGGAAGGCATCCTCCGGATCCTTGGCAAGGATGAATTGGAGGGGGTTATCGCCCATGAACTGACCCACATCCGGAACCGTGACATCCTGATCGGCTCCATCGCCGCGACGCTGGCCGGGGCGATCGTCATGCTGGCCCACATGGCCCAGTGGGCCGCCATGTTCGGCGGCGTCGGCCGCGATGACGACGAAGGAGGCGGAAGCAACATTGTCGGCCTGATCCTCATGGCCGTTCTTGCCCCGATCGCCGCAACACTCATCCAGATGGCCATTTCCCGTTCGCGAGAGTACCTTGCCGATGCGGGCGGAGCAAAAATTTCGGGAAAACCTTACGGCCTGGCAGGCGCACTCGAAAAACTCTCCCGGGCGTCCCAGACGATGCCTATGGAGGCAAACCCCTCAACGGCCCACATGTTCATTGTAAATCCGCTGACCGGACGTTCCCTGATGAACCTTTTCAGCACCCATCCGCCGATTGAGGAACGTATCGCCCGTCTGCGAAGCATGAGACCGATGTAAAATAAATGTAAAATCAAGGAGATTTCATGGAAGAAGAGAAGAAGGATAAGGGTTTTGTGATCAAGGACCGGCGTCTGTTTGACGAATCTGGCGCCGCACGGGTCGAAGAAGAGATAAAGCCGGAAGATAAAAAACGGGCGGAAAATCCCGAAGAGGGGCCGAGAACCTCCCCAGCCGAAATGGATACTCCCGAAACGGAGGCCGCTCCCCTTCCCGAGATCAATTTCGCCAGTTTCATCTTTTCGCTCAGTACGACGGCCATGTACCACTTTGGAGACTTCCCCGATCCGGTCACGAAGGAGTCGCAGCGCAACCTCCCGGCCGCCAAGCAGACGATCGATATCCTGAGCATCCTGAAGACGAAAACGGAGGGCAACCTTGACGAGCAGGAAAAACAGATGCTCGACGGCATCCTCTACGAATTGAGGATGCGCTTTATCAAGGAAATGACCAACCCATGATCACAAGGGAGTCGCCGGCCAAGGTCAACCTCTATCTGCGGGTTCTCCGAAAGCGGGAAGACGGCTGCCACGACATCCTCTCCCTCATGCAGCGGATCAGTCTCTGCGATGAGATGACCTTTGCAGCGACCGCTGGCGGTATTGCGGTCCGGTGCCCCGGCACGGACCTGCCGGAGGATCAAGGAAACATCGCATACCGCGCGGCGACGGCCTTTTTTTCCCGCATCGGCGCGCCGCCGGAGATCAAGATCACCATCCGGAAACGGATTCCCATCGGCGCCGGACTGGGCGGCGGAAGCTCCAACGCCGCCACGACCCTCATGACCCTGAACGAAATGCATGGTTCCCCGCTGGCCCGGGAGGAACTGATGAAGATCGGAGCGGGAATCGGAGCGGATGTCCCTTTTTTTGTTTTCGGAAAGAGGGCTTGGGCCTCGGGGATCGGCGACCTCCTCACGGAAGCGCCCTTTTTACCCCCCCTCTGGTTTGTCCTGATCAATCCGGGTTTCGAAATCTCCACGAAAATGGTTTATCAGGGGCTCAATTTGGGATTGACAAAGCCCGGAATAAATTATAGCATCCCTCGTTTTTATGCAGCGGAAGATCTGATCCGGGGTCTCTTGAATGATCTCGAGAAGGTGACGCTGCAAATTCATCCTGTTCTGGATGAGATTAAGACCGTTTTGCTGGAGAATGGCGCCCGTGGCGCTCTGATGTCGGGCAGCGGACCGACCGTTTTCGGTATTTTTACGGACGAGAAGTCCGCTTGCAGGGCAGAGGAAAATTTGGGGCAAAGGGCCGAGTGGCGGGTGTTCAGGGCAAAATCCCTGTAAAGATAATGGCTTATCAGTCAGGGATTTTTCACCGATCCCCCATAACCTGCGGCCTCTTGCCTGTTTTGTATTGGGGCGTCGTCAAGCGGTAAGACACAGGAATTTGGATCCTGCATTCGGAGGTTCGAATCCTCCCGCCCCAGCCAATCCATATTTGCCGTTAAAGGAAGTGAGATGCTCGAAAGAATCAGGGTATTTACGGGAAATGCGAATCCGGAGCTCGCCCGGAAGATAACGGAAAATCTGGGTGTAACCCTCGGGAAAGCCCATGTCACGGCCTTCAGCGACGGTGAAACCCGGGTGGAAATCAACGAAAATGTGAGGGGCATGGATGTCTTCATCATCCAACCGAGCTGTCCGCCGGTAAACATCACCCTGATGGAACTTCTCATCATGATCGACGCCGTGCGTCGGGCGTCCGCAGACCGGATCACGGCGGTCATCCCCTACTACGGCTACGCACGACAGGACCGGAAGGTGGCGCCCCGCGCGCCGATCACCGCCAAACTTGTGGCCGATCTCATCACCCAGGCGGGGGCAAACCGGGTTTTGGCGATGGATCTTCATGCGGGCCAGATCCAGGGATTCTTCAATATCCCGGTGGACAATCTTTTCGCCACACCCATTCTGGTGGACCACATCAAAAAGAACTACCCCAGCGACAACATCGTGATTGTCTCACCGGACACCGGAGGCGTGGAACGGGCGCGCGCCTTCGGCAAACGCTTAGGCGCCAGTCTGGCCATTATCGACAAACGCCGGGATGGTCCGAACGAGGCCCAGGTCATGAACATCATCGGTCATGTCAAGGGAAAGAGGGTCATCCTGCTGGATGACATGATCGATACGGCGGGAACGGTTGTGCAGGCGGCAAAGGCGCTCAAGGAAGAAGGGGCGACCGAGGTCTCCGTCTGTTGCACCCATCCCGTACTTTCCGGCCCGGCGCTGGAAAGGATCGAACAGTCGGACATGAAAGAGGTCATCGTGACGGACACGGTCCCCCTGCATGAGAAGGCGAGAGCCTGCAGTCGCATCAAGGTTCTCTCCGTTTCGGGGCTCCTCAGCGAGGCTGTCCGAAGAATCTATTACAACGACTCAGTCAGTTCATTATTCATTTAGGAGGAATTCCATGGAGGCAACCGAATTAAAAGCCTGTATCCGCAATCAATCCGGCAAGGGGCCGGCAAGGCGTTTCAGGAAGGAAGGAAGGATCCCTGCCGTGTTTTACGGCCGCGGCGAAGAGGCCATTCACCTTTCGGTGAATGCGGCGGAACTGCTCAAGATTGTCCGCGCGAAAAAGGAAAATGTCTTCATCAAACTTCGGATCGATGGAGAGAAGCCGATGGAAAAACTTTCCTTGATCAAGGAGCTGCAGATCGAACCGGTCAGCAGGCGGTTCTATCACGCGGATTTTTATGAAGTCCGCATGGATCACCGGTTGACGCTCGATGTCCCCCTCCATTTCGCGGGCATTCCCGTGGGCGTTGTGAACGGCGGCGAGCTTCAGCATCTGAAACGCGATCTGAAGATCTCCTGCCTGCCTTCGGTTCTGCCCGATTTCATCGAGATCGATGTAAGCGGACTGGAGATCGGCGACTCGATCAAAGTGCAGGACATTCGGGTCCCCGAGGGAATTGCGGTTCTCGATCCGGGTGATGTCGGCGTGGCCATGGTCGCCATCGTGAAGGTGTCCGTACCGCAGGTGGAAGCGGCCGTGGAAGGCGCGGCCGAGGCGGAAGGAGCGGCGGCCGTTCCAAAAGAGGCATCGCCCAAGGGGGATGCGAAAGGCTGACGACATCACCTTTTGATCCCTCTTGACAGGTTTATATGAAAATCCCCCCGTGCCCCCCTTTGCTAAAGGGGGGCACGGGGGGGGATTTTCATGTTTTGTTGTGCCCACGCCGGGCATTGGGGTTATTCAGAAACTCTGCGCGCACAGCTTCGGAGGGGCGGTGTGAAGTTAATCGTAGGACTGGGAAATCCGGGGATACGGTATCGGCTGAGCCGACACAACGCGGGTTTTCTGATCCTGGATCAATGGGCGCTCGAACGGGACATACCCATCAATCAAACCCTCTTTGACGCCCATATCGGAAAGGGGAAGATAGACGGCGACGTCGTTATTCTTGCCAAACCACAGACATTCATGAATCTGAGCGGTATTGCGGTCCGGAAACTGACGGACTACTTCCGAATCGCTCTTCAGGATGTCATCGTTGCGCATGATGATCTGGACCTGCCATTTCAGTCGATCCGCTTGAAAGCGGGCGGGGGGCATGGCGGGCACAAAGGGATTATTTCACTGATCGATCACCTCGGCGGACATGATTTCATCCGGGTCAGACTCGGCATTGGAAACCCCGCCAGCAAGGCGATGGTTGAAGGGTATGTCCTGGAACATTTTTCTAAAGAAGAGTTGGATTGTCTGCCGCAGCTCACCACAGCGGCGGCGGCGGCGGTAACGGACATCCTGAGTTTCGGTATTCAAACGGCCATGGAAAAGCATCATGGCAAGAAAAAAACAAACTTCATTGAGGAGGGTTGAATCATGTGCAGCGGAAAACGTAGTTTCTGGCCTCTGTTGTGTTCTCTCGCCATCATCCTGTTTTGGATGACCCCCATGGCCTTCGCGGGTGAGGCGGATATCAAGATCCCGGATCTGACCCAGGTCGCATTCATGGGCGGTTCGCTCGGCGGGTTGACCATTCTGAACATCGGGCTCCTCATCTGTGCGATCGGCATGATCTTCGGCTGGTTTCAGTTCACCCAGACGAAGAATCTGCCCTCACACCAGGCCATGCTGGACGTCTCCAACACGATCTGGGAAACCTGCAAGACCTATCTGTTTCAGCAGGGGAAATTTCTCGCCGGTCTCTGGGTTCTGATCGCCATCTGTATCGTCTATTATTTTGTCGGCCTGCAGGGCAACACGATCGGGGCCGTCGTGATCATCCTGTTCTGCTCCGTCATGGGGATACTGGGCTCCTACGGCGTGGCCTGGTTCGGTATAAGGATCAATACGGTGGCCAACTCCCGGGCGGCCTTCGCCTCTCTGAGCGGCAATCCCCTCAGCATGGTGAACATCTGTCTCCGCTCCGGCATGAGCGTCGGCCTTCTGCTCGTCAGCATCGAACTCTTCTTCATGATCCTGATTCTGGCCTACATCCCCAAAGAGCTCGCCGGCCCCTGCTTCATCGGCTTTGCCGTCGGCGAATCTCTCGGCGCCAGCGCGCTCCGAATCTGCGGCGGCATCTTCACGAAGATCGCCGATATCGGCTCTGATCTGATGAAAATCATCTTCCATCTCCCGGAAGACGATCCCAAGAACCCCGGCGTAATCGCAGATTGCACAGGCGACAACGCGGGCGACAGCGTCGGTCCCACCGCGGACGGCTTCGAAACTTATGGTGTCACCGGTGTGGCCCTGATCGCCTTTCTGGCCCTGGCATTCGCCGGGAATCCCGCCATGGGCGGCAAGCTGATCGTCTGGATCTTCGCGATGCGCATTCTGATGATCATCACCTCGCTCGCCTCCTACTTCATCAACGACGCCGCCAGTAAATCCCTCTACACCGGAAAGAAGGAGTTTGATTTTGAGCAACCCCTGACCAACCTGGTCTGGATCACCTCCTGCGTCTCCATCATCATCACCTTCATCGCGAGCTATCTCCTGTTAGGCGATCTGCCCGCAGTGGGCGGCTCGATTGCGACCTGGCTCGCGCTTTCGATCATCATCAGTTGCGGAACCGTCGCCGGGGCGCTGATCCCCGAATTCACCAAGATCTTCACGAGCACCAAGTCCCGCCATTGCGAAGAGGTCGTCAACGCCTCCCGGCAGGGCGGCGCATCCCTGAACATCCTCTCCGGCCTGGTGGCCGGAAATTTCTCCGCCTTCTGGGAGGGCCTGATCATCATGATCCTGATGCTCATCGCCTATCTTGTTTCCCAAAGCGGGTCGGTCACGGGCCTGATGCCGAAAGAGTTCCTGTTTGCCGCGCCGGTCTTCGCCTTCGGTCTCGTCGCCTTCGGTTTCCTCGGCATGGGTCCGGTCACAATCGCCGTGGACAGCTTCGGCCCCGTCTCGGACAACGCGCAGTCGATCTACGAACTCTCCATGATTGAAAGCCGCAAGGATGCCAGAGAGGTGGTCCGAAAGCACTTCGGCGTCGAAACGGACTTCGAAAAGGCGAAGCACTATCTCGAGTCGGCCGACGGCGCGGGCAACACCTTCAAGGCAACGGCCAAGCCGGTCCTCATCGGCACCGCGGTGGTCGGCGCCACGACGATGGTCTTCGGAATCATCATCCTGCTGGAGCGCCTCTTCGGCAACGTGATTGCCAATCTCAGCCTCGTCCAGCCGAATATCATCCTGGGGCTCCTCATGGGCGGTTGCGTGATCTACTGGTTCACCGGGGCCTCGATACAGGCCGTCGTGACGGGCTCCTACCAGGCCGTTGTTTACATCAAGGATCACATCAAGTTAGACAAGAAAGAGGCCTCCATTGAGGACAGCAAGGAGGTTGTCAAGATCTGCACGATCTACGCCCAGAAGGGGATGATCAACATCTTCGTCGTTATCTTCTTCATGGCCCTGGCCCTGGCCTTCTTCAACGCCTACTTCTTCATCGGTTACCTGGTCGGCATCGCCTTCTTTGGTCTCTTCCAGGCAATCTTCATGGCCAATGCCGGCGGCTGCTGGGACAACGCCAAGAAGATCGTCGAAGTGGATCTCAAGCAGAAGAACACCCCGCTGCATGAGGCCTCCGTCGTCGGCGACACCGTTGGCGACCCGTTCAAGGATACCTCCTCGGTCTCCCTGAATCCCGTGATCAAGTTCACGACGCTCTTCGGTCTGCTGGCCGTGGAGATCGCCGTGACGATGCAGAGCGCCGGTCTCAAGATCGGCCTCGCGTGCCTCTTCTTCCTCGTCGCGCTTATCTTCGTCTATCGCTCCTTCTACGGGATGAGGATCACCGGTGAAAAAATTGAGTAACCCCCATGCCCGGCGTGGGCACAACGAAGCATGAAAATCCCCCCTTACCCCCCTTTGACAAAGGGGGGATGGGGGGATTTTCATATAAAGCGTTTCTGGATCGGATCTTCCATCTGATCAACGCTCAAAAAAAGGCGTCCCGGAATGGGGGCGCCTTTTTTTACCTGTCGCTCAATGGCGGATTACAGCCGATCAGATCGGGACCGATTCAAGACAAAAAAATGGTGGATGGAAAAGGAGGGAGCCTAAAAACCATCCACCATTATAAAACTGAAAGGGGTTTGATGACCGCACCACCCTTCAGATTATTCCCGGGCGGTCCACCGATTTACAGAGCAAAATACGATGACCGCATCCGTACAATGATTCTATTCCGAAAGAAAAAAAGTCATGCTCTTGTTCAGGTCTTTCATTTTCTTTTTTTTTTGCATTCCCTTCCGGAACGCCCTCCTCCGGCGCCTCCTCATTCGGGGCCAGGAAAAAATTATACTCATCAATCAGACTGGGCCGGCCGGGGCGTCCTTTCCCCCTCTTGCTGCTGCGTGATTTAGCCTTCTTATTTCCCCCTTGCATACGATCTTGAACATAGCAATAGCGATGCCAATTTCCATTATTCACTCCCATAGACATATCCTTCCGGATGTTTTCAGTAACAACATAATGATATCATAATGTTGATTTATAGCGGCTCGATAAAACGCCTTTTCTTCTCTTCTCAAAAGCGATCGGAGGGGAATTAAGCCTGGAAGCGTACAGAACGGAGAAGTGCTGATACCGCACAACTCCGCAGGAACGATGGGATGAAAATCAACAAACCCGCGGCAAAGATAAGTCCGTGCGTCAACAGCACGGAATGTTCATATTAAGCACGATGGATCATTGAATACAATTATTTGATATCATTATTTATTTTCTTTTGTTCCCGGATGAGCTTGTATCGGGAAATCCCCAAGCGCCTTGCCGCCTCGGTCTTGTTTCCTCTGCTCGCCGCCAGGGTATTCTCGATAATCTTCCTCTTGATGTCGTTGGTGATTTTTTCCGTGACCCGGGTAAAATCGATTCCTTCGGAGGAGAGTTGCGGCAGGATGTTGTCGATCTGGAGTCGGAGTTTTTCCTGGTTTGTCGTGATTCTCATCTCCGCCGGCAAATTATCACAGGTAATCCGGAACCCGTCATTGTGGAGGATCATGATTCGCTCGATAATATTTTTCAGCTCGCGGACATTCCCCGGCCAGGGATAGGCGGTCAGAATGCGCTCCGCATCTTCCGTGAATCCGGTTACCTTCTTCTTGAATTTTCGGTTGAACTCCTCCACATAGTACCGGGCGAGAAGCATAAGATCTTCGGTCCGTTCCCGGAGCGGCGGGATCAGGATCGGCACGACACTGATCCGGTAGTAGAGATCCTCGCGGAAAGAACCCTCCGCAACCATTCGGCTGAGCTCTCGATTGGTCGAAAAAATGAATCGAACATCGATCGGAATGTTATCATTGCCCCCGAGCCGGCGGATGTGCCCGTCTTCCAGCATCCTCAGGAATTTCGCCTGAAGGTGGATGCTCATATCGCCGATCTCGTCCAGAAGGATCGTGCCGCCGCTAGCGTGTTCGAGAAGTCCGATCTTTCTTTTTCTCGCATCGGTAAAGGCGCCCGCCTCGTAACCGAAGAGTTCGCTCTCCAAAAGGGTTCCGGGAATCGCGGCGCAATTGACATCGACAAAGCGTTTGGTATTCCGGTTGCTCTGCCGGTGGATCGCCCGGGCGATCAGTTCCTTCCCTGTGCCGCTTTCCCCCTGAATCAGGATGTTCGTGTTGTGTCCGGCCACCTCTTCGATCACATGAAACAGGCTGAGCATCTTTTTCGATTTGCCGAGGATATTGTGAAATCCGAGGAGGATGTCCTCCCGCTCCTTGAGCTTCTCCACCTCCGTCTTGAGGGACTTCGCCTCCAGCGAGAGCATCGAGTGCATGATGGCATTGTCATAGGAGGTGGATGCATTCTTGACCAGGATATCCAGGACGTGGATCTGATCCGTGGAATAGCCGCCCGACTTCTTCGCCAGATAGAGGGCGCCTTTGAATTTTTCCTTGACCTTGAGGGGAAGGGCGATTTCCGACGGATAGCCTGAAAAGACAGGCCGTGTCGCCGCTCCGGCGGGAGATCCCTGGCGGGCAGTGACGGTATTCGTGTCGATGGCCTCCCGGATGATGGTCTGACCGATCCTCTCTTCGCAGGTCCGGCGGTCGTCGATGAAAACTTTTCCCCCGTCGTTGACAAGACAGCGGTTTTTCTCGATATCGAGGAAATAGACCAGGACTTTCTCCGATCGGGCAATCCGGAGGGCGCTCTTGACGAGGATCTCCAGGATATGGTTGTCTAAGACATGGCTCGCGTTCATCTCGGAGACGGCATCCTGGAGAATCGTGAGCTGCCGGATTTTCTCGGCGTTGGCCTCGAGGAGCCGCACGTTGTGGATGATGATGCTCAGCGTGTTGGCATAAGTGACAAAGAGACTGATCTCCTCCGGGAAAAATTTGGTCTCCTCCTTGAACCAGGCGGCAATGATCCCGATCACCTCGTCCCCGATCTTCAGCGGGGCGCAGAAGTAAGAACCGCGGTCATAGATCTTCGTCAGCATGCGGTCGGTCTTTGTGATCCGGGGATCGGTCGCGGTAACCTCCACGGCAATCGGCTGGCCGGATTTGGCCACCTTGGTCACGATACAGTCATGCTCATGGATGTTGAGGGCCACGGCGAACACCTTGCGCTCCTCCTCCGGGCTGTAATTCTTGACAACCTTGGCCTCGAGATTCTGCCGGGAGGCGTCGAACAGCCGGATGATCCCGCGGTCGAAACCGATGCTGTCCACCACCTCGTCAAGGATCTTCACGAGGATTTCATTCACGTTGGAGGGCGTGGTCAACAGAGAACTCAAGCGGAATATGCTTTGCAGAAGCTTATCTTTGTCTAACAGAAGTATGGAGGAGATCCGCGAACGGTCCTCCGTGATTTGCGATGGTTGGGACATCAATAATAATCCTTTCTCATTGTGAAAACGGGGACATGATGCCGCATCGCGTCCCCGTCGCTACATCAGGATTCGCGGAGAATGATACTGAGCGCCGTGGTCAGTTTGATCGTGTCTTCATCGGCCTTTCTCAGCCGGGCGCTGACGATTCTCGCCAGATTCAGGAAGATCCGGTAACCCAGTTCGTGATCCGCCTCGGTCAGGCTAAGAAAACTCTCCTTTTTAATTTCATAGAATCGGCATTTCGTCACGGTTTTAATCGTTGCCGTCCGTCTCATCATCTCCAAAAGCGCGATCTCGCCGAATACGGCATGGTCTGAGGCGTCTAACCGTGTAAAGACCTTGTTTTTCTCGTTTGCCTCTTCATCCGGATCCCCCATGACGAGGCTTTTGACGACCTCCACGGTCCCCTCCAGGATGATGTACATCGTATCCCCTTCCTCCCCTTCCCGCATGATGACTTCGCCTTCGGGAAAGGTCACTTTCCTCGAGATCTTGAGGATTTTACCGATCTGTTCCCCACTCAGATCCCGGAACAACTCCGTCTCGCGAAGGAGGGCTATCTCCTGTTCCATCTTCCGTCTCCCTCACACCTCAGTGCTAAGTGCTGAGACATATAGGGTGCATCATGACACACCATTTGTTTCGGTGCGTTACGCTTCGCTAACGCACCCTACGACTATGTTTTACTCAGTCCTCAGCACTCAGCACTATTCCATTACTTTGGGATCGCTCGGGACAACACCACGGCGTAATCCTCCGGGCCGATTGAGTAATCGCCCGCCGGGTTCACGACGATCCGCGCTTCATCCTTTTCGTAGTAGAAATCCTTTTTGGTCTCCCGGATCTTTTCCCGGATGAAGTTGTCGATCACGGAGGTGTTGTCGGAAAGAAGATCCTCTAACTTCATCGCCTTCTTATCCTTCAGAAACCCGATCAGGATGGCACGCTGTTTCTCCCGGTAGTATGTGGAGAGCTCCTGGAAAGTCCTCCCGATGAACGTTTTCGGGATCTCAACGCGCCAGAATTTGTTGGTATCCCCCAAGGAAAGCATCCCGGAGATCAGGCGAGGCAGCCCCGGGGATTTGACCGCCGTTGCGAGGAGGGAACCGATATGCTCCCCGCGGACGATGATCTCTTCGACATGGGCACGTTTCAGATGCTGCCGATTTTCGCCATCCAACAGTTCCGCGATCGTTTTGACATGCGGTGCGAGATATTTGATCGTCAGCGCCGCCAGCGCCGTCCTTTCGTCCGTTCTCTCCCGGGAGTGCCCACCGGAAACATCGGCCATGATCACCGCAAATCGGGCGCCAGCGATGTCGGCCCGCTGAAGGACATCCTCCCGGACGTAATCGCCCCGGAGAAATTTCAGGTTGAATTTTTTATACTTCAGACGGAGGGATTCGATTTCATCCACGGAGAGCTCGTTGATCAGAACGATCGGCGCATCCCCCGTCAACCCGTAGGCGGTCAGTCCGGCCAGCACCTCCTCGGTATGCTGGTTCCAGCCGCAGATGATCAGATGATCTTTGACCTTGACTGTTTCCAACCCTTTGTCCTCCATGATCTTTTTCTCCACGAAGATGGAAGCGATGGTGGCGGTCAAGAGGGACATCATGCCGACGCCAAAAAACATCAGCGCAAACCCGACGATCCTTCCACCGACGGAAATGGGGAACCGATCCCCGTAGCCGACCGTGGCGACGGTCACCACAGCCCACCAGATGCCGTCCCAGACGGAATGGATGTTCGAATCGGCCGCCTGCTGTTCAAAATAATGGACGCCGACGGAGCTGAGGATAATGACGCTGAGCGTCATGATCACAATCAGAACGGAGCGCTGTCGGACCAACCCCGTCAAGAACTTGAGACGCTTCATCAGCGAAAACATAGGTCAGACTCCCCATACGGCAGCGCCAAGCCGACATTACCCATCCCGGACGGCAGATTCACCGGGGAACAGATTTGAAATCTGTCCCCATCGTAGGCATTATCGCAAAGAAATCATCCGACCTTATCGTAGGCAAAGAACTGCATCGTAAAAACGGCCCTTCCCTGGGTGGCGGAACGGAGATCCGTCGAATAGCCGAACATCGCCTTCAGGGGGACCTTCGCCCGGATATCGCTGACCGCCCCCTTCGGCGCAATGGCCTGGATCTCTCCGCGCCGGGCATGAATGTCGCCGATCACCTCCCCCATAAATTCGCTCGGGGTGATGATATCCACCAGCATCACCGGCCCCAGGAGCACGGGATCGGCCTTCAGGCAGCCCTCCCGAAAGGCGGAGGAGGCGGCGATCTTGCAGCCCAGCGGCGTCGTTTCTCCCTCTTTCTGGTTCCCCCCGAGGAGGACGATCCGGATATCGATGACCGGATACCCCGCGAGAACGCCGCTCAACGCCCCCTCGCGGATGCCCTCTTCCATCGCAACCAGCAGCTCTTCCGGGATGACGACCCCCTCTTCAAGTCGGCGGACGATCTTGACCCCGCCGCCCCGGTCCGTCGGCTCCAGAATGAGCTTCACATGACCGAAATGCTTTTTCTCTCCCAGTTCCCTTTCGAAGAGCCCCTCGCATTCGACGCGCTTCTGGATCGTCTCCCGATGAACGACCCGCGGCTTGCCCACATTCACCCGGGCGTTGAATTCCCGCTGCAGGCGGTCGGTGATGATTTCGAGGTGAAGCTCCCCCATGCCGGAGAGGACCGTCTGGGCCGTCTCGTCGTCGTACTTGACCCGGAGGGTCGGATCCTCCTCCATGAGTTTGTTCAGCGCGACGGCCAGTTTCACCTGATCGGCGGGCGTCTTCGCCTCGATCGCCAGACTGATGACCGGCTCATAAAAATCGATCGGTTCAAGCAGGATGGGGTGCGCCTCATCACAGATCGTATCGCCCGTCGTGATCTCCTTGAGTCCCATGACGGCGATGATGTCGCCGGCGCCCGCCTGCTCCACCCGCTCCCTTTTGTTTGCGTGCATCTTCAAGAGGCGGGCGATCTTCTCCCTCTTCCCCCGGCTCGCGTTGTAGAGTTCATCCCCCGAGTGGAGGCGTCCCGAATAGATCCGGAGATAGGTCAGTTTTCTCCCTTCGTCCTGCATGATCTTGAAGGCCAGGGCCGCGAGGGGCTCTTTGTCGCTGCTCGCCCGAACCTCCTGCTGTTTCGTCAGCGGATTCAGGCCCGTGACGGGGGGAATGTCTTCCGGCGAGGGCAGGTAGTGAACCACCGCGTCCAGAAGCGGCTGCACCCCTTTGTTCCGGAGGGCCGAACCGCACAGGACGGGTACGATCTTAAGAGAGATCGTCGCCCTGCGGATCGCCTCGATGATCTCCGCCTCGGGGATCTCCGTCCCCTCGAGATATTTCTCCGCGATCCCGTCGTCCACGTCGGCAAGGAGCGCGATCATCCGGTCACGATGCTCCTGGGCCTGCGTCCGGATCCCGTCCGGAATATCCGCATATCCGTAGGACACCCCCTTGGTCGCGTCGTCCCAGGTGATCACCTGCCGCCGGATGAGGTCCACAACCCCCCGGAAGGCCTCCTCCTCCCCGAACGGGATCTGGATCGGCAAAGGCAGGGAGTGGAAGCGCTCCTTCATCTGCCGGATCGTCCCGGCATGGTCCGCCCCGACCCGGTCCATCTTGTTGATGAACGCCACCTTGGGAACGCCGTACTTGTCGGCCTGGCGCCAGACGGTTTCCGACTGCGGCTCAACCCCCCCTACGGCGCAGAAGACGACGACGGCCCCGTCGAGGACCCGGAGACTCCGCTCGACTTCAATGGTAAAATCGACGTGACCGGGCGTATCAATGATGTGAATCTCGTGGTTTCCCCACATGCAGGTGGTCACCGCCGAGGTGATGGTGATTCCCCGCTCCTGCTCCTGCGGCATCCAGTCCATCACCGCCTCGCCGTCATGGACCTCGCCCATCTTGTAGGATTTGCCCGTGTAGAAGAGAATTCGCTCCGTCACCGTCGTTTTGCCCGCGTCGATGTGGGCGGCGATTCCGATATTCCTCGTGCGGGAGAGTCTGGATTTGGATGCCATAGAGATTCACCGCGGGACAAAAGCCCGTTAGCCCTCTTTCGGCGGCGCCGCCGGAGCGATCAGTTCCCGATTCATCATGAATGGGTTGCGGAGACCGATATGTCCTTTAAGCGATTCCTTTTGCTTGCCGCCGATCAGAATTTTGACCTTCTTGATCGCCGGCAGGTTGGTGGTCAGCGTATTGGTCAATGAATAGACGGTGGCCATTTCCGCGGCGCTTCCCCCCGGATGATTCGCCACGAGACTCTCCCGGAAATTGACGGAGAGGATCTCCCCCTCCTCCCTTTTGACGCCCTCGATCTCCGCCTTCACGGGAAAGGTGTTGACCAGCCCCGTCTTCGAGCCGGCGATCAGGGCCAGGACAAGCTCCTTCGCCTGGTCTTCCGGTTCCTTTTCCTTAGGGATGAGCCGCTTTTCCGGAACGAGAAAACGTTCGTTGGCGTCGGAAAAAAAGAGGGTTACCTCCTGCTTCTCCCTCTTTTTCGCTGCGGTCTGTTTTCCGGTGGCGGGTGGATAGATATAATCGAAGAGGGTAATAAAAAAAATGGCCAGAAAGACCACGGCGGTCGCGACAATCACGGAAAGGAGTAAAACCCTTCGGCCCTTCTTCGTTCTCTTGTGTTTGACCTCTGCGGTCCGCCGTTGCTTTTTCGTGGCCATAAGATCCTTCATCCTTCCCGCTTGCGAGTTCCCGCAACTTAGGGTATTTTCACGACAGTGTCAAGAAGAGAACAGCGCCGGCCCGACGACGGCCTAATAAGGAGACGTCAACCTTTATCTATTTTCTCCGATGATGAGCCGTGATTGCCATTGACCCACCAGTCGCTTTTGTCCTTGAACCACCAGTTGGAAGAGTCCGTGTCCATGATGGTTGCGGCCAGGCTGCGGGCGTTTTCGGTGGTGAGACGCAGAACGGCGAAACGAATCCACTCCCGGCTGTATTTGTTTCCCAGATCGCCACACTCCTTCAACTCGAGAATCAGCGAGAGCTGATCGGCATCCCGGGCCAGCAGGGACTCTCTCGTCTCTTTCCCGTTAAATTCTTCGAGAGCGGCCTCGATCTCCCCCCCGAAGAAAAGCGGCTCCGCGAGCTCCCGGGTCGCCTTCTTCTCATCCACCGTTACATATTTTTTATTCACATAATTCATGTCGCCCGTACGGGCCTCGGGCAGATCATGCATAAGGCAGAGTCGGAGGACCTTTAGCTCATCCGCCTCCGAATCCATTTTGCACAGGACGTAGCCGATGTAAAGCGTCCGTAAAACATGTTCGGCCACCGATTCGCACCCGGAACCCAGAAACTGGAAACCGCTCCGCGGGGTTTTTTTCAGCATCCCGACTTCAAAAAGAAAATCCGCTATCTCCCTCATCTTTTTCATGCACCCCTTGACCATGATCCACGATCAGCTTTTCCACATGGTCAAAAACCCAAATGGAAAACCTGCTTCTGTAAGTTACCCCCGCTTCAACATCCGGATCCGGTTTGCCATCATCCCGGAAATATTTTTCACCTGCAGTTGAAGGGCGGCGATCCCTTCCGGCTTCATCGCCCCCACCCGGTCCAGATGCTCCTTCCAGTATTCCAGCAGACTGATCTCGTTCTCCTTCAGCTTGCGGTCGAACCGCACCTGGATCTCCTTCAGCAGAACCGCCTGCTTCTCCATTTCCGCCATGAAACCTCCTATAACCCCATCGCATGCGCCTTCGCCAAATCCCTACGGAAGCAGATGCATTGCCTGTCCTGTTATGCTAAAGCGGTCCATATATATCACTTCAAACCGATCTTGCAACCAAGAAAATGGTCAACATCCCATCATGGCGTTCTCGTACAGCAATGATCGCCCCATTCCCGCTGGACATTTCAAGAAGATTGTCGTAAGAATCGGCAGCACATCGGACTTCAAAGGAGGGAGGGGTTATGGCGCTTGATTTCGAATTCACACCGGAACAGAAGATGATCGAGGAGATCGTCTGGCGCTGGGCGTCCAGTTGGCTGGAACCGCAGATGGAGGAACTCTACGAGCAGGACCGGATGCCTCCGGACCTGTTTAGGGAATTAGGCAAGATCGGCGTCAACGGCATCGTCTTTGAAGAAAAATACGGCGGCGCCGGTCTTGGCTACGTGGAGACCCTCCTCATCTACGAAACCATCGCCCGGGTGAGCAACGCGCTGGCCATGACCGTGGGGGCCAGCCAAACCCTCTGCTTCGACAACTTCCGGCGGAACGCGACCGAAGAGCAGAAGATAGAAATTCTTCCCCGGGCTTGCAGCGGCGAGTACATCGGCTGCCTGGGAATCACCGAACCCAACGCCGGCTCCGATGCGATGGGGATGACCGCCCGGGCCGTGAAGGTGAAGGACCGCTATGTCGTCAACGGGAGCAAGACCTTCATCACCAATGGCAACGTCGCCGATGTCATGCTCTTCTACGCAAAGACCGACCCCGCCCGCGGCGCGCACGGAATCTCCGCTTTTTATTTTCTGACGAAAGAGGTCAAGGGGCTTTACCGCGAAAAAATCAAAAAGTGGGGCATGCGGAGCTCCCCCACGGCGCTGATCACCTTCGATGACATGGAAATTCCCGAAGGAAACCTGATCGGCGCATTGAATCGCGGCGGGGCCATTCTCACCAACGGTCTCTGCACGGAGCGGATCACCCTGAGCGGCTGCTCTCTGGGCTCGCAGCGGGCCTGCCTCGAGCTGAGCCTGCGGTACGCCAGGGAAAGAATCCAATTCGGGAAGCCGATCTCTTCGTTCCAGTTCATCCAGGGGAAGCTGGCCGACATGTACACAAGTTACATGGCTTCCCGATGGATGGCCTACAGCGCCGCCGCCTACTGCGACTCCCTGGAGAAAAAGGTTGGGGGGAAGGGAACCGACCTGGACCGCAAGGCGGCCGCCGCCCTCCTCTTCTGCGGAGAGATGGGCACGAAGGTGGCCGCAGACGCCATCCAGATCCACGGGGGCTACGGCTACTGCCAGGAATACGCGGTCTCCCGGCACTATCTCGATCAGAAACTCTGGGATATCGGCGCCGGAACCGCGGAGGTGCGCCGGATGATCATTGCCCGGGAGCTTCTCCGGGACAACTTCCAGAGCGCCCGATAACGGATGGGGAAATGACCGGAATTTCATTGCAATCGGGAAACGCGCTCAAGCGCTCCGGAACGGAAGGGCGGCGGCAAAATGGCGGGCGCCGATTTTGGAGAACGTCCGCGCGGACGTTGTTGCGAAGGTCTGTCATCCTTGTTGCCATGATATCCCTGCCCCTTCTTTCCGCCCCGCTTCAGGCGCGAGAAGACAGCGCCCGCCTTGTTCTTCAAAAGACGGCGGGCGGCGGTGAGAGCCGGGTCCATGTGGTGAAGAAAGGGGAATCGCTTGCAGCCATCCTGCGCAGTCAACTTGGAAACGAGCGAATTTCGCCTGCGATGATCCGCCGGTTGAACCCCGGCATCCGGAATCTGAACCGGATCTACCCTGGTCAGCGGATCGTTTTTCCGGTTCCGGGAAGGGGTAAACCTTCCGGTCCGATCGCCGACAATCGCGAGGGAAAATTCCCTCCGGAATCAACCTACCGGATCCGGGAAGGGGATTCCATCAGCCGGATCATCCTGTCCGAATTGAACTTGAAACCAACGGAAGCCCTCCCGGCCTATCGTCTCATTCGCAAATTGAATCCGGAGATCGATGATCTGAACCGGCTCCCGACCGGCCAGACCCTCCGCCTGCCCCCGAGCCTCACCCTTCCGGCCACCCCGGCGGACCCTTTGAAGACCACCCTTCGCACAACGGAAAAGTTCGACACAAAAGCGACCGCAAAGAAATCGTCGGCAGCGGACGATCGGCTCGGCATGATCCGACCGGTCATCCACCGGATGCGGGGCGCGGTCACCGCCACGGGAAGTTATTTCATCCCGCTGCAGGAGAGCGCCCAGATCACGATCGACTGCTCCATGATTCCGGTCGTCGAACTGGACGACGGCACGACGGTTCTTCTCGATTACGGAAATCGCCTGTCGGAAAACCTGAAAGCGCTGATACGGCAATCCTGGAAGAACTACGTCTTTCTGACCGCGGAAGAACTTCACGATGGCCTCGCGGGTATGCAGGGCATCGTCCGCCATTCACGAAACTACCGGATGGTCCCGGCCGACAAGCCGCTGGCCTTGACTGCAAAGCCGGAAATCCTCGTCTTTCCCGACTGGCTCATCCTCGGCAAAGAGACGGCAGGCGTTCCGCCCTACCGCCAGGGCCTCTTCCTGCTTGATCGGGGCGAACGGCCCCTCCCCGCAGAGGCAAAAGAGTTCATCGAGAAAAGCGGCGTCGCCGTAACGGAGATCGCCGGAGACCGTGCACTCTCTTCCGTCGGAACGTCTCCGACACGGCGACCGGTCATGGTGGATTTGCGAGGTCTGAAGGGCATCGCCCTCGCGGAGAAGCTTCTCACGACCCTTGGCGAGGCGCCGATGCGAAATGCCGAGGTGACCGTTTTCGACGAGGCCCGCAACGGATTCAACCTCTCCGTTACGGCCGATCTCCTTCTCCGGAAGGGAGAGAAGCGGTTCATCCTGCAAACAAAGAGGCTGCCTGAACAGTTCGTCCAGGTTCTCCGGGAGGCGGGTACGGAGGTGATCCCCGTCGGAGAAAACAATCAGGGCAGACCCCTGATCGAAGGCGTGCTTCAGGGAGTGGGTATTCCCGTTTCCTACGGTTTTTTCTCCTTCCGGATTCCGGAAGAAGGTAAACGCCCGCGGCTTACGGCCTCCTTTTCCGCCCTCCGGGCAACGACCGAAAGGGAAGCCGTTTATCTCATCGATTTCGATGTGCCTCCCGCAGGCCTGCCTTTTTTCAACAGCCTCCGGGAAGGACGTGTCGTCCGATACTGAAAAGGCCATTCTTCAGGAAGGCAGGTGCTGCGGCCGGAGGAGATCCGTGACGGTCTTGACCGGATTGAAGGTGGCCAGCGGAACCTCAACGAAGACGGTGTTCCAGAAGGCCATCGACCCGTTCCAGAGACCGGGCCGTTCCAGCGCGAGAAGCTCCCTCCCCTTCTCCGACTTCCGGACGATCGCCGCCGTCGCCGGATCGATAAACGCCGGGAGATCGAATTTCCGCCCTTGGAAGTCCCGGACGCCGCAAACCAGATCGACGGGGTTGAAGTGCGTGGCGGACGACCAGACGGCGCGCTGTTTCGGGTCATTCCGGTCAATTTGCGACTCCTCGATGATCTGCAGAGAGGCCCCCCCCCTCCCGTCCGCATCCTCAACCCAGAAAGGACCGCCGCCCGGCTCCCCCTCGTTTTTCACCATCCCGCAGACCCGGAGAGGCCGGTTGAGTTTCCCGAAAAGAAACGACCGTCGCTCGGAAAGGGAAAGTCCCCGGAAGCCGGTCGGGAAGCCGATGTTCACCCTCTTTTCCGCAAAATCCCGGATTCGCTCTAATTCTTCCTCCGTGCCGCCCCCCCCTGCAATAAGTCGAGCGGAGGCAAAGATCTTCTGCTGAAGCCGGATCAGACAGCCGGCCAGGAGTTTCTTCCAGAGGGATGTCTCCGTCTTGAGACGATCCGGCGCGGTATTGTCGATGTTCTTCAGGAAGATGATCTCTGCATCGAGGAGATTCATGTTCCGGAGAAGCGAGCCGTGCCCTCCCGGGCGAAAGACCGGTTTTCCCCAGTCATCGCGGAACGGCCGGTTCTCCGGATCGACGGCGATGGTGTCCGTTGCCGGATCCTGCGTGGAAATGCCGACCTCAAAAATGGTATCCAGCCGGGATTCGTAATCGTGGATCACACGCGAAAGAAGTGTCCGGACGGCGCTTTCATGTTCTCGGGAGACGGTAAAATGGACCCGGGAGACGTTTTTTGCATCGCGGGCGTACAGGACCGCCTCGACGAGATGCTCCTCGAGGGCAGTCCGACTCCCTTCCGGATAGGCATGGAATTTCAGAAGCGCCTTGGGCAGACAGCCGTAATTCAGCCCCTCCTCCGTCAGGACGGCTTTCAGGATAGCCACTTCTTCCCCTTTCCCGATCAGGGACTCCAGATCCTCTCCTGCAGCGGCGATGGTCGCCCGCAGATCGGGGAAAAAGGCATATCGCGTGAGGTCGCCGGCAAAGGCCGCACCTACCGCCTCGTCGCTGAACCCGCCTGCGGCGAGGCAGCGATACCACTCCCGGAACATCCGGCTCGCTGCCCCGGAGGCGGGGACGAATTTCATGAACCGGTGCGTCCGGCGGGCCTCCTCGTAGGCCGAAAGCAATGACGGGCGCTCCGACTCGGGGATGACGACGATCCCGTCGCCCGCAACGCAGGGGCGGTTCAGGCGGACCGCCGGGACCCCGCGCCGGAAGAGCGCAAGCTGCCTGCCGACCTCTTCGATCGTGAGCCCGTGCGCGGCGATGCTCCGCCTGTCCCCCTCGGACCACCTCTCCCCGGCCCCGTTATCCGTCATTTCTTCCTCTCCTTTAACGGGGATTAGACGGCCAACTCCTCCATCGGCAGCAGAAAGCTCCGGACGCCGGCGCGGGGATGTTCCCTTTTAAGCTCCCGGAGCCTCGCATCAAGACGGGCGATCGCTTCATCGGCCACGGCCATCAAAAGGACATTGTTCTTCCCGGGCCAGAAGTGCGTACCTAACTTCGGTTCCGTTTCCGTCCCCTCCCCTCGGGCCTCCACCATCTTCGTGTATCCCTGGACCCCGGCTTCCTTCAGGGCGGCAATCACGTCGTCATCGGCCGCCTCGCAGTAGATGATCAGAAACATTTTCATGGTTACGAACCTCCTTTCTCATCGCGGGGGCGCTCGCTTGGTCAGAGACGCCGTCGTTGATTCCGCCTCATTATCTTTTTTCTTCCGTCTCGTGAAAAACCCCTGGAAGTCGTCGAAGAGATCATAGGCGGCCGGCACAACCACCAGCGTCAGAAAGAGCGACGTAAGGAGGCCGCCGATGACCGCGATCCCCATGGGAGCGCGGGTTTCCGCCCCCTCTCCCATGCCGAAGGCGACCGGCAGCATCCCGAAGACCATCGCAAAGGTCGTCATCAGGATCGGCCGGAGCCGGACCGGTCCGGCTCCGAGGATCGCTTCCCTCCGGGAGAGGCCCCGTCCCCGCAGAACGTTTGTGTAATCGACGAGGAGGATCGCGTTTTTCTTGACGAGCCCCATCAGCAGAATGAGGCCGATGAAACTGAAGATGCTGATCGTATTTCCCGTCAGCAGCAGCGCGCCGAAGGCCCCGATGAACGAGAGCGGCATGGCCAAAAGCACGGTGAAGGGATGGACGAAGCACTCGAACTGGGCGGCAAGGACCATGTAGGCCATGATAATCCCAAGGGCGATGGCGAATAGCAGGTATCCGAATGATTCCGCCATGGTATCGGCCTGCCCCCGGTATTTTGGGAGATAGTCGGGAGGCAGGATCTTGGCCGCAATGCCGTTGAGGCCTTCCATCGCCTCCCCGAGGGGCACCCCCTCGAGGCTGGCAAAAAGGGTGATCGCCCGCTGGCGATCCTCGCGGTTGATGACGCTCGGCCCGCCCCCCTCCTGGACCCGGACGAGATTGCGGAGTTCGACCAGTCGCCCGTCGCGCGACCGGACATAGAGTTTGCCCAGGTCATCCGGATCCCGCCGTTCTTCCGGATTGAGTCGGATCCGCAGGTCGTAGCGCTTTCCCCGGGTCTCGTCCTTGTATTTGGTCACCTCGGTCTCCCCGCTCATGAGGAGGTTGATCGCCTCGGCGACGGTCGCTACGTCCACCCCGAGGTCGGCCGCCTTGTCCCGGTCGATATAGACCTTGAGTTCGGGTTTGCCCATCTCGAGGGAGGTGTCGACGTCCACAATCCCCGGCAGTTTTGAAAACTCGGCCGCGATCTGCTTGGTGTAAGCCTGAACCGCACTGAGATCCAAACCCCGGACGCTGTACTGGATGGGCACCTGCCGCTGCCCGCCGCCGATCATGGAGAAGTCCTCCGCCGACACCTTGAGACCGGGAAACCGCCGCAGCTTTTCGCGGATCTCTTTCTTCAGATCCATCTGGGTCTTCTTCCGCTCGCTCTTCGGGATGAGGCTGGTCATCATGATCGCCCGGTTGATCGAGCCGCCGATCCCCAGCCGGTATAAAACCGCCCGGACCTCCGGCATCTTCCGCAGGATCTCCTCCGCCGGGCGGAAGAGATCGTCGGCCTTTTCCACCGAATAGTCGATGGGCGCCTCCAGACGGACGATGAACTGCCCCTGGTCCTCCGGCGGAACGAACTCCTTCCCCAAGTATTTCGTTATATAGAGGCTGCCGGCAAACAGGGCAAGGGCGCCGACCAGCATGATCACCCGATGATTCAGGGAAAAGGCCAGGACACGTCTATATCCCCCCTCTATTTTCTTGTATCCCCTTTCAAACCATACCGCGGGCCATTGCCACGGTTTGACGGAGACCGGAGCGCCGGCAGGGTTTCCCCGCTTGACCACAACGCGCTTCAGGAAGATCGAGGCAAGCATTGGCGTCAGGGTGAACGATACCAGCAGGGAGACGAGGATCGAAAAGACGACCGTCAGGGCGAACTGGAGAAAGAAGCGGCCGATCATCCCCTTCATGAAGGCGACGGGGAGAAAGATCGCCACGATGGCAAAGGTGGTCGCCATGACCGCCAGGCCGATCTCGGTGGTGGCGAAGGTTGCCGCTTCGCGCGGCGCCATCCCCTCCTCGACATGACGGTAGATGTTCTCGATGACAATGATGGCATCGTCGATCAGGAGCCCGACGGAGAGGGTCAGCGCCAGCATCGTCATGTTGTTGAAGGTGAACCCGAAAACCCGGATCAGGGCGAAGGTGGCGATGATCGAGATCGGCAGGGCGACCGCGCTGATCAGCGTCGTTCGGACGTTTCGGAGGAAGATGAAGACGGCGAGGATCGCGAAGAACGAGCCCAGGATCAGGTGCTTTTGCACCTCCGCGATGGAACGGCGGATGAAGGTGGACTGGTCGATGGCGATGTTCAGGTTCATCCCTGGGGGGAGGGTCTTGTTGATCTTTACGATCTCCGCCTTAACCGCGTTGACGACGGCCACGGTGTTCGTCCCGGACTGCTTCTGAACGCCCATCGTCACGGCCGGGATGCCGTTGAAGCGGGCGATGCTGCGCCGCTCCTCCATCCCGTCCTCCGCCTTCCCGACGTCCCGGAGGCGGATGGGGGCGCCCTTGTCGTAGGCGATGACCAGGTCGTTGAAATCGGGGACATGGAGGAACTCCCCCTTGACCTTGATCGTATATTCCTTGGAGAGGCTCTCGATCCGGCCCCCCGGCAGCTCAACGTTCTGCCGCTGGAGGGCGCCCATAACATCGCTCGCGGAAAGCCCGTAGGCGTGGAGCTTGCCGGAGTCGAGCCAGACGCGGACCTGGCGTAATTGCAGGCCATACAACTGGACGTCTCCGACGCCGTTGATCCGCTGGAGTTTCTCCTTGAGGACCTCGTCAACGTAGGTTGAAAGCTCCCGGACCGTTTTCTGCCCCGCCAGATTCAGCCACATGACCGCCGTCGCATCCGGATCGACCTTGGCGATCCGGGGTTCGTCGATGTCTTGGGGAAGCTTGTTCCGGATCAGGGCGACCTTTTCCCGGACGTCCTGGACGGCCAGATCGATGTCCCGCTCGAGGATAAACTCCACCGTGACCCGGGAGTCCCCCTCGGTGCTGCTCGAGGTGATCGTCTTTACGCCGTTGATCGTGTTGACCGCCCCTTCGATCTTGTCGGTGATGTCAACGTCGATCACCTCGGGGCTCGCCCCATTCAAGTGCGTGGTGATCGTGACGATGGGGAAATCGACCCTGGGGAAGAGATCAACGCCGATCTCCGGATAACTGACGGCGCCGAGGACCACCAGGGCCATGATGGCCATGGTGGCAAAAACCGGTCTCTTGACCGAGGTATCAGCGAGCCACATGGACCAGCACCCCTTCCATCAGATTGTTCTGTCCCACGGTCACGACGATCTCCTTTGCCTTCAATCCCTCGACGATCTCCATGAATTCACCGTATTTCCGGCCGATCCGGACCTTCCGTTCCTTTGCCCGATCCCCCTCCGCGACGAAAAGTTTGGTGGTGGAATTGTCGTAAAGAAGGGCGGTAATCGGTACGACGACGGCGCCTTTTGCCGGCCCGGTGTAGAGCGTCACGCGGGCGAAAAGCCCCGGCTTGAGACCCCGATCCGTATTCGCCACGACGGCCTCGACCTGGAGGGAACGGGTCTTCTCCTCCAGGCTGGGATAGATGGTCTTCACCTGGCCGCGAAATTCGCGTCCGGGGAAGGCATCCACCGCAAAGGAGACATCCTGACCCGCCCGGAGGCTTCCCACATCCTTCTCGGTAACACTGAAGGTAAGTTTGAGAAGCTCGGTGCGGATAATCGAGACAAGCAGCATGCCGTTGCGGATATAGTCCCCCGCGGTAACCTTCTTCTCTTTAATGCTGCCGGCCATGGGGGCATGGATCTTCGTCTTGGTCAATTTCTCCTTCGCCAGATCGAGCCCCGCCACTGCCCGTTCCACATCGCCCCGGGCAACGGCAAGACGCGCGACAATATCATCAAACTGCTGCTTCGTGACCAGTTCCTCCCGGTAGAGGGCCTCTTTTCGCAGATGCTCCTGTTTCGCGTTGGCCAGGGCCGCCTCCGCCTGCTTCAATATGGCCGTCGCTTGCTCAACGGCAAGCTGGTAATCGGTCTCCTTGATCACGGCGATGACCTGACCGGGGGTTACGGGAGATCCTTCGTCAACGTGGATTGTCTTGAGGATTCCGTCCAGCTCGGAACTGACGTTGACAATTTCGTACGGATTGAGGGTCCCGATCGACTCCACAAAAGGCCGGAGGGAGCGGCTCTCCGCCGTCCAGACGCGGACGTTGACGGCCCTCTCCTTTTGCGCCTTCTGTTCCTTCTTCTGGCACCCGACGTTTACGAAAAGCGCGGCGCACAGCAGAATGACCGCGATGAGAGCGCCGGTCCTGAACCGGCGCCGATTCGATCCGTTTTCCCCGGCTAAAGACGATGATCGTCCCAACATGGATAACTCCTTCCTGACGCCAAAATATTCTACTGCTTCACGGCCGCTGTCGCAATCAGCGTCCCCGTAGCTTTCTTCATCCGGAGAAGGGCGAGCTCGTAATTGTAGAGAGCCGACGACGCCTTCCGCTCCGCCGACACCAGGAGGGTGTTGGCGTCCAGCACATCCAGGCTGTTCGCCAGCCCGAAATCGAACTGCCTCGCCACGGCATGGTAATTGTCGCGGGCGAAGGCAAGCTGATCGTTCAAGAACCGGAGGATCCCCTTCTGGGTGACGAGGTCCAGGTAGGCGGTCTGCACCTCGATCTCGATCCCTTTCTTCGCATCCTCATAGAGGAAAGCGGCCTGACGTTCACGGGCCTTCGCCTCAGAAACATCGGCCTTCCGCAGCCCGCCATCAAAGAAGGGAAAGTTCAGGGCGACCCCGCCGTAGATACTCTCCCGGTTCAGACTCGACGTGGACGGATACTGATCGGTCCCGGCATAGCCCCCGGAAACGGAGATGCTGGGCCAGAAGGCGCCTTCGGCATACTTGATCTGCTCGGCGGCAATCTGCTTCTGAACCTCCATGCTTTTGAGGTCCGTCCTCACCGCGAAGGCCCGTTCCTGGAATACGGGCAGATCCGGGATCTCCCCCCCCACAGCGGGAACGTCACGGAGCGTGAAGGGATCCCTGATTCCGACGTTGCTCGCCAGCACGGCCATCGCCAGTTCCAGACCGTTCTGGGCCTGAAGGCGGTCCGACTTCGCCCCGGATAGCTCCCCCTCCGCACGGAGGAGGGCCGTCTTGGTCACCTCGCCGACCCTGAGCCGTTTTTCAGCCGCCTCGCGGTATTTCAGGAGACGTTCCAGATTGGAATCGGCGATTTCCAGACCCTTCCGGGCCATAAGGACGTTGTAGTAGGCGGCGGCCACGTACCGAAGGAGGTAATCCTCGCGGATGGCGGTGAGGTCATACCGGCTCTTCGCCACGTTCTTCCGGGAGATCCCGAGCGCCGTCAGTTCCCGGCCACTCAGGGAGACGGTCTCGTCGGCCCGAATCCCCCAGGCATAGGCCGACTCCGGCTGCAAGACACTTCCCGTTGCGGTAAACTTCTTTTCCGAATACTGGGTGTAACCGCCCGTCGCCGTCAGGCGGGGCAGCAAATAGGAAAAGGCCTTATCCTTGCCCGTCTCGGCGATGACGAGGTTTTCCTCCGCCACCTTGAGCTTTTCCGAACGGGCCAGCGCGATCCGGCAGAGATCGTCCAGAGAGTACTCCTCCGCAAAAAGGGAGGCCGGCGTCGCCAAGCAGAGCGAAAACGCGAGAGCGCCGGACGCCGCCAGAAATAACACCTTTTTCATGATCACTCCTCTCACTTACTCACTCCACCCCATCCGGCGCGGCAACCCCCATCGCCCGTTCCAGCTTCGCCCGGCTGATGCTGTAATCTCCGAGGGCGTTGTCGTGATCCGATCTTGCCTTGGTCAGCAGGGTCTGGGCGTCGATCACATCGGTCGAGGTCCCAACCTGCTCCCGGTATCGCTCGGTGTTGATCCGGAAATTCTCTTCGGCCTGTTCGGTCGCCTTGTTCGCCACATGGACCTGCTTTTTTGCCTCATGAAGGAGGAGCCAGGCGTTCTTGACCTCAAGCGCGATCTGCTCCCGGATGTTGGTCAGGATGTCCGCCGCCTGGTTTTCCCGGCTAAGACCCGCATCCACACGGTTTTTGGTCTTTCCCCACTCCCAGAAATTCCAGTTGGCCACCGCCATGACGTACCAGCTCTCCTGGTCCCGGTAGGGGCTTCCGGCGACGCCCGGCGTGTCGCCGTACCTGGCGTAATTCCCGACCAGCCCGACGTTCGGGTAATACTCGCTTCGGGCCAGTTTGACCTGGCTCTTGGCCTGCTCCAGGCGGAGCGCGGTTGACCGGATCTCCGGCCGGTTTTCCAGCGCCGCGGCGATGCAGCCGGCGAGCGGCTTGGCAAAGGGCCGGTCATTCAGCGTGTCTTCGATCTCCACGGGGGCGTTGATCTCCCGCCGGAGGAGCGTGTTGAATTTCGATTTCGCCATTTCCAGGCTGTTTTCCGCCCGCACCAGAAACTGCCGACCGTTCGCCAGTTCGACCTCGGCGTAGAGAAGATCGTTTCGGGGAATGATGCCGACGTCATAAAACCCCTGGGCCGTATCCCGGTGGGCCGTTAACCGCTCGACGGACTGCCTGGCTACCGCATCGATACGACCCGCCTTCAGGATATTGAAATAGGCGATCTTCACCTCCTGGACAAGGTCCTGAACCGTCGCGGTCTCTTCGAGGCGGACAATCTCGGCCCCGATGCGGCTCGCCTCGTAGTTCGCGAGAATGCCGCCGCCGGCGAAGAGGGGCTGTCGGACCTCGATCGTCCACGCGTAGTTCTCCTTCGTCCCCGTTTTGATGGTGCTCGCCGGGATCCCGGGCGGAGCGCCGGGAAAATTAAAGGTCGGTTCCTCGTTGAGGCGGTTATAGCTGTAGGAGGTACTGAACTTCGGGAGAAAGCCGGTGAATGCCTCCTTCCGCTGCGCCTCCGCCCCCTTCACCCCTTCCCGTACCGCATGGATGAGGACGCTCCGCTTCAGCGCGAGATCAATGCTTTCGGAAAGCGACAGCGGCTTGACCGCCTCCGCCGCGTGGACGGCCGTCACCGCGGTCGCAATCAGGGTGACGATGACCCCGCAGAGAAACCATCGATTAGTGCGCATTTTTTCTGACCCCCTCCAGAAAAATGTCGATTACAAACGGCACATTGCCCATCAAAGACGCCCTTTCCATCATGGCCAGCCACTTGGAGGCGCAGGAATTGATAATGCCCGTCAGGGCGGCGGCCATCATCCGCGGATCCATCTCTTTCAGGACGCCGGCGCGGATACCCTCGCGAAGCACCTCTTCCGTGAAGGAGACGTGGACGGCGTAATCGGCCACCATCCGTTTCCGAAGCGCCGCGCTTCCCTGGGATAGAGAAAGATGATCCCCCCGGATGAAGATGCTGCAGAACTCCGCATTGTTTTCGACGAACCGGAATTGTGAAGCGACCAGACATTCGATCTTCCGGATGGCGTCCGCCTCGATGGCCACCGCCTCCCGGACGCCGGAGTACATTCGGTTCAGCTTTTCCGTGAGCATCACGGTGTAGAGTTGCTCCTTGCTCTCGAAGAACTGGTAGAGCGTACCGACGGCGAACCCCGAGGCGCCTGCAATCTCCGCCACGGTAGTGTTATGAAATCCCTTGGCGGCAAAGATCTTTTCCGCCTGTTCGAGGATCTCGGCCCGTCTCAGATTGAATTCCCGTTCCTTGCGCTCCGCTTTATCCATCGTTGATCTCATATTCAGATAATTGAGCCGCCATTCATTTTATGAACGGCGGCTCACCATGCTTTCAAAAACCGATTTTGTCAAGCGGAATTTGACAACGGAAATGGAGAGATAAAACCCGCACTCCCTAAAGCCCCGACAGCGCCTCGACCACGGTGATGATGACGCAGGAGTCCTGCTCGCCTTCTCCCCGGGAGCGGGCCGCCCGCAGCATCTCAAGCGACAGGCTGGCGGTCGGAAGAACCGCGCCGCATTCATCCGCCAGCTTCATGGCGGTTGCGAGATCCTTGTACATGTTGTTCACGGAGAAATGGGGAGCGAATTTACGTTCGATCATCCAGGGCCCGCGAACCTCCATGGCGCCGGTGCGGGCCCCGCCGACACTCGTTATCTCCATGACCTTCCCGGGATCGATACCCGCCTTTTTTGCCAGCACCAGGGCCTCCGCCGAGGCCTGGATGGCCACCGCCATGATCAGGTTGTTGATCAGCTTGAGCGTCGTCCCGAGGCCGTTGGCTTCCCCCACATATACAATCTTCGCCGCCATCGCCTCGAAAACAGGCCGGCGCCGGTCGAAGGTTTCCAGCGGCCCGCCCACCATGATCCCAAGCTTGCCCTGGGCGGCGACTTTGGGGTTTCCGGTGACCGGCGCGTCCAGCATGGCCACCCCTTTGTCCCGGGCGCACGCGGCAATGGCGCGGGATTTCTCCGGCGGGATGCTGGACATGTCGATCAGGCAAAGTCCCGGAGCGGCGCCCTCCAGCACCCCTTCCGGGCCGCAGATCACCGCTTCCGATGCCGCCGCATTGGTCACCATGACGATCACGACCTCGGAGGCCGCCGCCACGTCGGCCGGAGATCCGGCCCATGCCGCACCGGCTGCGAGAACTTCAGCCGCCTTCTCCCGGGTGCGATTCCAGACGGTCACAGGGAAACCTGCCTTCAAGAGCGCCTGGCTCATGGGACGACCCATCAAACCCATGCCGATAAATCCGATTCGCTGCATCATTCACCCTCCGTTCATGAATTTGCTCCGGGGCCGTATGGACGGCTTCGAAAAAGTCCGTTGTTCACGTCATGGCACGAAGCCGAAGCCCCGAGCAGAGCCAGCCTTGGGGAAGTTGCAGGCATATCGTCCATATCGCCATTTTAAGGTTTTTTTTCGAGCCGGTCAACGGGGCTCGAAGGCGCGTGCGTATATTTTTTCGATATCCCGGACCGTGAGATTTCGGGCGCAGCGGCCGAGAAGCCTTCGTTCCGCATGGGCTTCCACCGCCCAGCGGGGAATCTTGGACCGGTCGGTAATCCCGATCTCCGGAAGAGAGGCCGGAAGATCGGCGCTTTTGAGCAGGTGGGTCACCGCATCGAGGGCGAGCCGGGCCCCCTCGCGTGCGGGCCGACCCGCCGCCGGTTCGCCCATCGCCCCGGCGAGTTGGACGAACTTGTCCGTCCTGGCGGGCAAGATCGCCTCGAAACAGGAGACCAGAAGCACCGTCAGCGAGATGCCGTGGGGGGTATGAAACTCGCCGCCAATCGGATAGGCCATGGCATGAACCAGGCTGGTTCCGGCATTGTTGAGCACCATGCCGGAGATCAGGCTGCCCATGGACATCCAGTAGCGGGCCTCCACATCCGCGTCATCGGCCACGGCCGCCCCAAGCCATCGCGTAATGATGCCGACCGCCTGCAGGGAGAGGGCGTCGGTGATGGGATTGGCGTTCTTGGAAACGAACGGTTCCGCGGCATGAATGAAGGCGTCGATCCCGGACGCGGCGGTCACTTCGCGTGGGCAGGAGTAGGTCAGCTCGGGATCGACAATCGCGACGTCGGGCAGCAGTGCATCCGAGGCCACCGCCTTTTTCACCATGGCCTCCGAGTCCAGAAAAATGGCGTGTTTGGTCACTTCGGCGCCGGCGCCCGAGGTGGTGGGAATCATGATGGTGGGTTTTCCCCTCCGGGAGACCTTTTCCCGTCCGAAATAATCGCGCACCTTTCCCGGATTGATCATCAGGGCCGAGGTCATCTTCGCAACATCCAGAATACTTCCGCCCCCCAAACCGACGATGACGTCAAAATGGCCTTCCCGGGCCATCCGGGAGGTTTCCTCCACGATGTGGGTGCCGGGCTCGGGCGTGTCCCTGCCCTGGACATTCACTTCAACATCCAGGGAAGATTCCTTCAGGGAGGCCAGGGCCTTATCCAGAATACCCGCCTTCTGGATCGATGGTCCGGTGATCAATAAAATCCGTTGCCCTTCCAACTTCCGGGCCTCCTTTCCCAGCATGGAAATGGCGCCGTTGCCGAAATGGATCGAGGGCGTTTTAAAGAGAAACTGCTGAAATATGGACATAATGCTCCTTTGCTGGCTGAGAGATGGTTTTTGCGGGCCGCAATATACCGGCGCAGCTTTGGCGTGTCAAGAAAAGAACCTAAAAAAATCTCCCCAAGGACCTCGACCGGACTGGCCGTGGCGATCAGGTTTCTCTTGATTTTTATGTGCGGTCCGAGATTTTGGTATCGTTGAGATAATCGTTCAGAACAAGAATCTTGATTTCCCCGAGTGCTTCGGAAAGAATCATATCCGCTCTTCCCTCGCCCGATTCACATAATCCTGGGCATCATCCCCTTCCCAGATCCCCTTTCCTGTTCCGTAAAGATCGTTCCAATTCAGGGCTATCCCCGATTTTGTCTGAACGGAGCGGACCCGTCTGGCAATGCGCTCAATCAAATGAATCTGCTCGGATATGGGCAAACTCATGATTTGGCTTTCTATCTTCTCTAAATTATTCGCGGTCCTCATAAAATCCTCCTCTTTGATCCCGGCAAAAGCGTGTTTCCATGATGCCAATATGGGGTTCAGGAAGCCATAAAGTCAAGAAATTTCGTTGAACATGAGAATGATACAATTTGTATAGTTATATAACATCAACTATGCTACGGCGCCTCCAGAAAGGGGAAGCTCACTGAGCCGAATTCTTCGGGCTTCATGACGGCCAGTTGATCGATGACCCGTTTGCGCATTTCGGCTGCGAAGATAACCAGGGAGCGGACTTTGGCGGCGTCCACCTTGTCAGCGGTCATGTTTGGATAAAGGAGTTTCAGCATTCCGGCAGCGGTCTTCTTGATCGCATCCTGGTTGCGGCTGGTCATGCCGCCGAAATCCGTGACGGCGGCCACATGGGTTTGGAAGTTCAGCCGCCGGAGTTCGGCAAATATCTCCGCCAGATAGTCGGTCAGAAACCCGTAGCCGTCGGCGTAGTTTTCGGGTCTGATCTTGGGCATCTCCCAGCCCGGCACATAGGCGTGAATGCGGTCCAGAAACGCCGCGTCCTGCAGCTCTTCAGGAAGGGGCGAAAAGAGATGTCGATAGTGGTCCTTCGGCGCCACCCTTTCCATGTCGGTGTCGATGTTGCCGCCGAGCACGATGGAACACTGGGCGGAGAACTCCTGATCCCCTCTGGTAAACTTGCCGGTCTGCATGTAGTCCTTGAGGACACTCACGCTGGCATCGGCGTCTTCAAAGCGGGTGTTGGCGATTTCATCGAAGAAAACGACATGCTTGAGCCCCAGGACGCCCAGCCGTCGCGTCCCTTTGTTGAAGAACAGGGTTGCCGGCGTGGTTTTGCCGCCGGAGATCACGAACGACCGGTTCGACGTGTTCCGGTAGGTGTAGGTCTTCCCCGTTTCCCTCGGCCCAAGTTCAATGGCGTTGTAGTTCGATTCCACAAACGGGACCAGGCGAAGCATCATGAGCATTTTTACCCGCTGCGTGAACCGGGCGGGGTTGAAACCGATGGACTGTACGAGAAGGTCAAGCCACTCTTCATCGGTGAACAGCTCCCGCTTGCCGATGAAATCATCCAGGTTTAGACGCGTGTACTGAAGCGGCGTGAACTCGCGGATGTAGAAGGGATACTTGCGAGACTTGATCTCATAGGTGGCATCGTATTCGATGAGCATTGTGCCCCATGCCCCACTCGTGAGCAGCACGTCGGCGTACTCATCGAGTATTCGTTGGGCGACGCGCACCGTGTTGTCACCCAGGGCCGGGACATCGGCCCAGTAGTGATCCCTGGACTGATCCAGTCGCACAGACAACTGCCCCAGCAAGGCATACTCGCCGTTCTCCTTGATCCGGCTCTTGATCAACTCCTTCTTGGCGCTATCGGCATAGCGCTCGGTTAGAATCCTGTCTATTTTCCGCTGCCCATTGACGGGGTCATGGGCGTCCACATACCGGCTGACCAGGTACTCCATCACGTAGCGCGGAAACTCCTTGTAAGCTTCGTTCCAGCGCGTCAATGGCTTGAGAATCACCCGGTCGGCCAGATGTGCCATAATTTTCCGGTTGAAGAGGTCTTCGGGAATCGGGGATCGCCCATCGCCCGATCCGGGACGGCCTTCTTCCGCGGCTGACTGGGAGGCGTCTTGCTTATCGGTCATCGTGTTCCTTTCCATGACAAATCACATATCGTCAAAACTCTTGAGGGTGTCCGCCTCAAGTCTTGTCGCCTTGGGTTTAACCCGGACGGGTATGACGACCATGCCTTCCTCAAATTCCCGTCGTTTTCCATCTACATCCGTATAGTGGATACGGACACCCACGGATGTCACCGTGCCCTTTGGATCCACCTCGCGGGCGGCGGTTTCCCGATACCTGCCGGTCAATTGGCCGGCAACCGTCAGTTTTTGACCCACGGGCAAGGTGGCCTCATGCAACGCGACAGCCACGCCGAGATTGTCCTGGAGCCTCACGGTTATGGACAAATCCACATTGCCGGCATTTCGCACGACCAGGGAAACGTCGGCTACCGCGTCCTCTTCGACCACGATTTGCGTCGGCACGCTCTCCAGAGCCGGCCGAGCGATCTTTCCCGCGAGCCTGCGCATAAGGGCGCCCGGGATCACCATCTCGGCCATAGAGCAACCGCCATGGCCATATCTGGGCGATGCACGCATTCCTTCACGCTTGAACCAGACGCTGCCGACAGGCAGTTGGAACGCCTCAGCGCCCGCCGTGACCGAAAGAGACGGATCGGCGACTTTCTTCTCCTGGCCGCCGATATAGCGGGGTTGGATCTTGCCGGCTTCAGCGCCGTTTACGACCGCCACGGGCAATGCCTGCGTGCGCAACAGTTCGATGAAGCCGTGATCCGATGTGAGCAACAGGGTGTCCTCCGGGCGCACCCGGACTTGAAGGTCGTCGAGAATTCCTCGAACCCCCTGCGCCTTGTCTCCGATGATTGCGGCCCGAATGCGATGATTGAATGCCGCCAGATCGCCGTTGAAGTCATGGCAATCGTCGGAAACCGAATAAATCAGAACGTTAACATCCCGGACGTCCTTGTCCTTGAAACCGACCTTCATCAGCGCCGCCGTCGTCTCGGCATCCGTCACAAACCGAAGCCGGGTCTTTGCCTCCTCCGGTGAAAGCACGAGGTTCTTCGCCACCAAGATTGACTCGTTTGTCGTCGGCTCGCCCTGGTTGTTCATCCCCTCGCCGGGCAGGCATCCGCCCAGCAGGCTGCTGCGGGCATAAAGGGTGAATGTCGGCAGGACGGTGAAATAGGGCTGAGCATCGATCTCAAAGTGGCCGCTGAATGCTGGACGAACGACCTCGTCCCATGTGTCGTACCTCATTCCGTCGAAGATCAGTATCCAGACCCGCCCGTCCAACGACCCCAGCGCCAACCGCTTCAGGATTTCGTCCAGCTTCCGGCGAATCAACCCGGCCGCGGATCGCGGACCCTGCATGAACTTCCGCGGATTGGACCGGATCAAGTCCGCCAGGATTCGATCTATCTCGTCCAACCTCACGCGCACGCGATCCCGCAGGGATCCCGGCGATGGGTTGGTGTCGCCCTCTTCGCCAAAGAAGCAGCGCCGACCTTGCTCGATCAGGTCCCCATCCCCACACGCCTGGAGGTCTCCCCAAGCACGCGCGACCGTCAACTCCAGTCCGTGGTGTCCCGTCTCGACATACCATTGAAGCAAAGCCTCGGCATGCGGAAAAGCGGGAAGGGGTTTTGCGAGAGCGTCCTCGACTTTCTGAATCCGGCGAAGCAAATTCAGTCCCGCTTCCGCATGCACTTCGCCGATTCTGAAGTCACTCAGTTGATCCACCCACTCCATTGACACGGAGGTCGATTGGTTGAAGAACTCCTTCAGGAGGTGAAGCACATGCCGTTGCGCAATCAAGGTTACGCCATCCGTTCGTTGAATATACGCCACGCGCTCTGGCCGGCTTTCTCCTGGCAACAGGCTGTCAAAGACGCGGGCCATCCGGCGAGGAGTCAAAAATTCCGCCGACAGGTCCTCGATGCGCCTCCACACCTCCGCCTGACCGCGCAGCCCGGTGATGACGCGCATAGCCACCGGTTCGAGTTTGTTGATCGACATCTCGGGTGGGAACAAATGAAGCCCCATCAACTGCGTGGCGGGGTTCTGGAGCCCATACTGTTCGGCCACGAGACGAAGTATGATGTACGAGGCCAACTC